>Ga0316221_1000015_pt1 | contig 314240 bp, 382 predicted proteins | sample TBH18007metaG_FD_206003 | JGI IMG/M metagenome (GOLD analysis project Ga0316221, IMG submission 206003) | Freshwater microbial communities from Trout Bog Lake, Wisconsin, USA - TBH18007 | ecosystem: Environmental > Aquatic > Freshwater > Lake > Hypolimnion/Profundal zone | place: USA... | reverse complement strand
AGGAACTTATTCCTGCTCTAAAATATCACAACACTGTCCGGGTTATTTAGAGAAACATTCCGAAAGAATTAAAGAACACTGGCAAAGACCGGAAGCAGTAGCTAGAAAAGAAGAAACTGCAAGGTCACTACGAAAACGTTTACACAATAATGAAAATTATGAAAAGGTGTCTAATACTAGACGCAAAAAGTTTGGAACATACGATCCGGAACGAGCGGTAGATTATCGCCACTACGCCCGGCTTGTCCGGGCTCGGGCCCAAAAATGGGCTACTGAAAATGGGCATGTTTTGGGAAAACAGACTTATCATGTTGATCATCGGTTTAGTGTATTAGACGCATGGAAGAACAACTTACCGGAGCATATAGTTAATCACCCTGCCAATCTTCGCATACTTGAAGCAAGGGTAAACTCAAGTAAAGGGTCAAAAAGCGAGTTGACTCTTGACGAATTATATACTATGATCGAAGAACATGATACACGAAATGATGACACCTAAGCAAGTGCTTTCTAGGAACAAAATTTTAGAAGTTGACGTTCAAGTTTCCATAATGGAACAAAATGCGTAATCACATTCGAGAAATGTGTGAAAAGCATTTCAACGAACCAGTACTGGTAGACACTGAGGTTGTGCGGTTGATTGGATACGCCGAAGACAAACACGATGCCTATCTGATCATGAAAAAGGCAGACGGATCTGTCTACTGGCACAGTGCAGTAGGTGGATACATATTTCTTGATTGCCTAAAAAGTCAAGGATATGTCATCTCAACTGAGGGTGAACCGTGGGATGATTTTTACAGGTTGGACTGCCAGTTGGAGTTTAGCAGTTGTCCCAAAGAAAAAGAATTCTTAATAGACCTGAGACCAGAGCAAGGTTGGGAATGGGAAACTGATGACAGTGAATGAAGAAATTCTAGTTATTACAGCAGAAGAATGTGCCGAGGTAACACAGATAGTAACTAAATCACTTCGATTTGGTTTGGACTCTAACTTTACTGGTCCGACTAATAGACAGCTACTGGCTAATGAGTTAGGTGATCTATTGTGCATGGTAGACTTATTGGTATCACGAGGAATTATCTCAGCAGACCAACTAGAGATATCAAAGGCAGCTAAGCTAGAACGTCTAAAAATCTGGTCTAACATTTTTGCAGGAAAAGGAGATGAAATTAATTAACATTAGGTTAGTATTACAGGCCATCTGGGACGGTGTAAAGTGGTTACCTATTACAATTGGTGTTGTTGCGTTGATATTTAGTGAAATATATGCGTTAAGACATTTTGGATATGTTGCGACCGCCATCATATTTGGACTGATAGTACTGATAACAGTCATTGTAGTTAGATATGTGCAACTATACGACGAAGACAAAATGGGTAAAGAAAAAATGATGGATGTGTTAAAGCGATGAAATTAGAACTCTTAAAAGAAAACGATCCGCAACTATTAGAAGTTTCCGAATTATGGGATTTTGAAGTTGACGGTGATCCGACCGATCTAGTAAAGGAAATGGTTCGTGTTCTAACTGAAAACGGGGGCGTCGGTCTTGCCGCTCCGCAGTGCGGAATTAAGAAGCGTATCTTTATCATGGGTAACTTTACTAAGATGGTTGTCTGCATCAATCCAAAGATTGTCGCGTTATCAGAGGAACGAGACTTTTCGCTTGAAGGCTGTCTAAGCTTTCCTAATCTTTACCTTAAGGTAAAGAGGCCCGCCGGCGCCATGGTTGAATATCAAACGACCACAGGAGAAACCAAACAAGAAGAAATTTCTGGGTTTATGGCCCGTGTTTTCCTTCATGAGTATGATCATCTGATGGGAATAACATTTGATCAGCGTGTGGGTGATCTTAGTATGAAAATGGCTAAAGAAAAGAGAACCAAAGACGCAAAAAAAGGCCGCTAGGGCAAACGCTTAACCAGTGTGATGCTCTTTCTTTTAGCCCGCTTTTTAGTAAATTCAGTAATGCTAACTACGGGTCCGTGAAGAACGATCAAACTCTTGTTATTGAATGTTCGAATGTATGGTCTAAAGATAGCCCATTCTTCTTTGAGAAATATGTTGATGGGGATCGATCTATTCGATTCCCACCACCATATATCACCTAATTCTAAAAACTTAGCTCGCAACTCAGACTGAACTATTGCACCATAGTCATAGAGCGTAGTGACCATATCATCCCTGTTTTGAATGATGCCCACATAATCTTGTTGCGCATAGGAACACACCGAAATAAACGGGTGATTTTCACTTAATTTCTTGAAAAATTCGTTGCTGCTCATACTATACTATATTTACACTATTTTGCCCAAAGATAATATTTTCATATTTCTAAGACTAAATATATGATGATAGGGATAACAAGTAACCATGGCTTATAGTACTCAAGTATTCGTGTATGTCCAACGCCAGATTGTTGTCCTACTAGTAGGTAACTCAGCGAGAATATACATGCCCCAGTACGCCAAACCACTAACGCTACACAGAGGTGTGGACAATAAAATCCAATTTCAGTTTCTCAATCAGGAACAAAAGCCCGTCGACATTACAGGTAAATCAATCACCTGCAGAGTTATCAGCTATGACGGTAATGCTGTATTAATTAACAAAGCCTTAGATTTGGATCTTCCTCTTACTGGAATTGCGTCTTTGAATTTAAATGCGGCTGACATCGAGGACATTCCTGCGCAGAAATGTCACTATTCTCTAGAGATTCCTATCGGAGACTTCGGATATCCGGTCTTCGTGGATCAAAATGCAGGCGCAAGGGGCGATATGAATATTGTCAATTCTGTGCTTCCTGCATTTGTCCCTTCATCCAATGTTACTATTCCGTCTGGTCAAGCCTTTCCTAATCTAAACAATAATGCTGAATGGTCTGTTCCTGCGAATTCAAGAGCATACTATAGTAGTGTCATAAACACAGAAGACAATCCTATACTCACTATACAGGCTAGCTATGACCAATACAATGGTGATGTGACAATTGAAGGATCTACCCAACCTGACGCTGATTGGTATCCTATTCTTAACAATACATACGAGGATGTTACTGATACTTTTGGATACACTATAAAAGGTTTCCATCCGTTTGTTCGTATGGTATTTTCTAGCAACGCCGGCGCGGTCACCAATATTCTATCTCGCTAAGTTACCGTATTACTTGAGTTTTACTCAGTAAGTGTTACAATACCTTTATGTTTAATATTCTGTCAGTAATTCCGGGAAAAAAGAAGACTACCGGTAGTGGCTGGATTAGCTTTAATGCACCGTGCTGTCATCATCGCGGTCATAAAGCAGATAAACGTATGCGCGGCGGAATCAAGTTTATAACAGACGTTAACTGGTCGTTTCATTGCTTTAACTGCGATTACAAGTGCGGATTTACCTTAGGTAAACAAATTAGTAAGAATCTACGACAATTATTGCTTTGGTGCGGTGTCGGTGACAGTGAGATTACTAAATGGAATTTTGAGAGCCTTCAGCATCGAGATTTAGTAGACCTATATACGATAAAGAAAAATCTCAAGAAAGTAAGATTTAATGAGATACCGCTACCACAAAATGCTATAATGATTGATTCTGCCTGTCCTGAGCATAAACCTTTTATAGACTATCTTTCCACAAGAGGATTTCAACCAAACGATTATCCATTTTTAATCACTCCTAAAGATGAAGGTAGAAATGCTAATAGAATTATCATTCCATATACTTTCAATAATAAAGTTGTCGGTCATATAAGCAGATATCTAGATGACAGATTTCCCAAATATATTAAGGAGCAACAACCCGGATTCGTATTTGGCTTCGACTTACAAAAACCAGAATGGGAAGTATGTATCGTTGTTGAGGGCATATTTGACGCACTCAGTATCAATGGCTGCGCACTAACTCATGATACTATAAGCGACGAACAAGCAGAGGTTCTTCGTCGCCTTAATAAACGTATTATTGTAGTTCCTGATTTGGATAAGACAGGGCTAGCTATATGTGACCGAGCGCTAGATTTGGGTTTTCAGGTGAGTATACCAAATTGGGCCGAAGGAATAAAAGACACCAATGATGCTGTTAGAAAGTATGGAAGACTTCCTACTCTGCTAAGTATATTGCAAAGCGCAACTACTAGCAAAATCAAGCTTAAGATGCAACGGAGAACGCTTGACAAAAGAATATAACATAGACGTACAGACGCTCTTTCTACGTATGATGGTAACCAACGCCGAGTTATATACTCGCGTCATAAACATCATGAATCCAAATAATTTTGATAGGACGCTGAGAGCATCCGCAGAATTCTTGGTAGAACACGCTACCAAATATAATGTTATGCCGGATCCTATTCAGATCAAGGCTACGACTGGTGTTAGCATAGAACCTATACCAGAGCTTACTGATGGACACTATGATTGGTTTCTAGAAGAATTCGAATCATTCACTAAGAGACAAGAGCTTGAGCGAGCCATTCTTAAAGCAGCGGATATGCTAGAGAAGGGCGACTTTAATCCAATTGAAAAATTAATAAAAGATGCTATTCAGATTTCATTGCAACGAGATATGGGTACAGACTACTTTGCTGATCCAAAAGAGCGACTAAACAAATACTTCAATGCAGGTGGTCAAGTAAGCACAGGTTGGCCACAGCTTGATCGTGTCATGTATGGTGGCATGAGTCGAGGAGAGTTGAACATCTTTGCAGGTGGTTCGGGCTCGGGTAAATCATTGGTGATGATGAATCTGGCTCTAAACTGGCTACAGCAAGGGTTAAGCGGAGTATACATAACGCTAGAACTATCAGAAGAATTGACTTCGCTACGTACTGATGCCATGTTGACTAGCATGAGTACAAAAGATATTCGAAAGGATATGGATACTGCTGAGCTAAAAGTCAAGATGGTTGCTAGAAAGTCTGGTAAGTATCGTGTTAAGGGTCTTCCGGCACAGTCTAACGTAAATGATATTCGAAGCTATCTAAAAGAAGTTCAGATTCAGACTGGCATCAAAGTAGATTTTGTGATGATCGATTATCTCGATCTAGTCATGCCAGTCTCCGTAAAAGTAAATCCTAATGATCAGTTTATCAAGGACAAGTATGTTTCAGAAGAACTACGTAATCTAGCTAAGGAATTAGGTGTTCTGATGGTTACGGCATCGCAGTTGAATCGTTCGGCAGTTGAAGAAATTGAGTTCGATCACTCACACATTGCTGGTGGTATTTCAAAGATCAACACAGCAGACTATGTGTTTGGTATTTTCACTTCCAGGTCAATGCGTGAACGCGGAAAGTATCAAATTCAGTGTATGAAGTCTCGTAGTTCCACTGGAGTGGGTCAAAAGATCGACTTAGAATATAACATCGAAACCATGAGAATAACCGACGAAGATCCAGAAAATGATTACAAACCACAACCGTCTGCTAATGACATTATCAGTAAAATAAAAACAACTAGCCAAGTTGGCTCAGTAGACGCAGCGGTACATGCAACTGTAGAAGCAGCACCAAAGCACGTAGTTGCAGATGTCAAATCTGCACAATTAAAATCGTTGTTAAATTCTCTCAAGAAATCATAAATACTGTCAGTAGGATCTTTACCCAATGCAAAAGAAAACAAAAAGCCTTCTTGAGGAATTACAAGCATATGGTGAAAACCGTGATGTCAATCATATTATTGAGTCTCGGGCTTCCAATATTATTACCAGTGCTATCAATCTAATTGAATTGATGAATCGTAATTATTCTCCTGAAAAAGCAGAATTTCTTGAAAAGAAATTGCTTAGCGCTATCAAAGGTAAAGATCAAGCAAGATTTTCGAAGTCCATAAGGAGGAATCATGAAGATAAATGAGTTTAATTCACCTAAGCAAGTAGATGAGGGTCTATTGAGCAACGTATTTGGAGATTACGGAGCATCTACTATTACGAATACACTCGGTAAGTACGCTGAGCCAATGATGAAACGGGCACAACAGAATTTAACCCAGAAAAACTTCATCAATAGCTTTCTTAAGAGTGCATCAACGGCTTTGGCTAATGTAGCTGCTCCTGCCACTAGGGTATCAGCAGCACCAGCTGCCCCGACAGGGTCTGCGGGTCCAACAGCAGCATCTTCTGCCCCGACAGGGTCTGCGGGTCCAACAGCAGCATCTTCTGCCCCGACTGCTGCAACTGCAACTACACAAAATACAGCATCCACAGACCCTTATGAAAACCTTAAAGGACAAGTACGTAGTATTCAACCTACACCAAATGCAAAGCCTCTTCCGGCTAATATGGTTGCAAGCTTGCAAGGAGATATGCAAAAATTAGCTAAGGGTGATAAGGAAAGTGGCGCCTTTGCTGCTAATAAGATTTTAAAATTTGCAAATGCTGGATACGATGTCAGTAAGCTAGCACCAGCATGGACAGCAAGCAGCAAGGCAGGTGAAAGGTTCTTGACCCAGAGTGTATATCGCGCTATAAGTAAAATGCTTAAGGAACACGGACTGGTTTGGGCTAATCTAGGTCTTCGTATTAGGTTGACTGAAAGTGTTAAAGGATCTGGAGTCTTTATAAGCACTTGCAAGCCAGTTTCCGTCGTAGTCTCACCGTATGATAGATTAAATTACGTACTTGAAAGTATCATATCAGAATATGATCCTACTTTGGCTAGAACTACCGGCAATGCACCAAAACCAACTGCGCCTAAAGCGGTTAATACTCCTAGATTCGGCACAAAGCCTGCGTCATCGGCCGCCGCACCAAAGACGGTAGCGCCACAGGCCGCCGCACCAAAGACGGTAGCGCCACAGGCCGCCGCACCAAAGACGGCGCCACCACAACCCGCTGCCCCTAAAGGAAAACCTTCTCAGATATTGAATAGCTGGTTTTATAACTATATGCACGGAGTAAACATTAATGATAACCAACAAAAGCTAATCAGTGATTTACTTAGCCAAGTAGATGCTACGTATAGCAAAGACAAGGGCAATGAAGCACTCCAAAAATTGGCATTATTAGCGTTCAAACTTACAGCCGCAGCTAAACCTGAATTAATAAAAAATACCCCATCTACATCAGGGTCACTCTCTACTTCTTCGGAACAAATAAAGGCCTCGTTGGACTCACTAAAAAACAAAAACCCAGCTGAATATAAAAAAATTATAGCAGACATTAATCAAACAGCACAATGAGTGACCTCAGGGCCTTAATAGATAAACTGGAATCCATCAACACCGTAGTTGTTGAAGGCAAAGGTCATTTGGATCATCCTGAAGATTTAGTTTTTTTAGGGGATGAGGAAGGTGCAAAACGCGCAATATCTGCAATAGAAGCAACTGTAAATCAACCAAACTCTATAACTATCAAATGGGACGGGTATCCTGCGCTTATATTCGGTCGAGGATCTGATGGAAAATTCTCCATCATGGATAAGCACATGTTTAATAAAAAGGACGGCACTGGTAGAGCAGTATACAGTCCTGAACAATTTATGGAATATGATCGGGCCAGAGGAGTAGACAGAGGAAATCTATACCATCTGATTGGTACTATTTGGTCTGGTTTGGAAAAAGATGATCGCGGTGGAAATGGTTACTACTGGGGTGATCTTTTATTTAGCAGTCCACTTAAGGATGAAAATGGGGTATTCAAGTTTAGAGCCAATCCTAATGGAATTGCATATACAGTAGATGTAAACAGCGACGTTGGTAAACTACTAGCAGGAAAAGCCGCTGGTATTGCTGTCCACCAGTTTATACCGGCTCAGTCGGCGTCAACTGATGAGGCTGTTTCATTGAACGGATCATTGGGTAATCTACAAAATGCTTCTAATGTAGCTATAGTACCTAGTAAGATGCCGATTACACCTAAATTAAAAATGCCAGCTAGACTCAAGAACGTAGCAGAAAGAGAACTACAGCAGTATGGACCATCAATCAAAGATTTGATGAATACTGCCCCTCAGGCTAGAAATACATTCAATCAACTTTTTACAGTTTACATCAACAAGAAAATTGTGTCAGGTAGTCTTACTAATTTAATAAAAGACTTTTTAGAGTATGTAAAAGCTAGACCTATGTCCGACGCCATGAAGCAAAAAATTCTAGAACATCTAGAAGTAAACAAAGAAGGCCTAGTAGGTGCCTTCAAAGTTTGGATATCATTGTACAATCTTAAAATGAATGTAGTGAAACAATTAGACGCATCAGCTACACATAGTCCCGTAAAGGGATATTTGCAGGATGGATCACAGACACATGAGGGTTTCGTCGCACAAGGTCTTAAGTTTGTTGATCGTATGGGATTTTCTCGTCAAAATCTTCAAGGCCGATAACCCAAAACCGACTTTTTTGTTGCCAGGCATAAATATTAATATGGAACAGCAGGTTCCAAATATTAATAAGGATCCATCAAGATGGCACAATTTACAAAGACACATGGTGATTTTCAACCAGTACTACACATTGACTCACCAGCATATACAACTGGCGCTCTTAACGCTGTAACTTCAGGCGTAGCTGTACAACCACAGGGCCCAAAGCTTGACTACTTCACTTCTACTGCTACTGGCCACTTGACTGGCGCCCAAGTTCTAACCATTGTTCAGACTCTTGAGCAACTTGCAACAGTACACATCTATCAGTTCACAACTGGTGGCTCAAACGACACCTTCGCTGCTGCTCTTTACCCAGCATCAGCTTGGACTGCTTCTGCAATCGACACTGCTCTAACCGCAGCTGGCGTAACTGGTACAACTACTGCAACCGGCGCAACTTTCGTTGCTGGTTCAGACCTCTAATATAAAAAGTTATTATTAACTAACGAAGCCCGGAAATAATATTATTTCCGGGCTTTTTGTTGCTCTAAATAACACTATGCATAGAATTCGGTGCTATACGTTATTTGACATCACCCAAACTGGAGTGATGAATCGTTCTAGACCGAATGTGGATGACATTGACGGTTGGCTACGTAAACGTAATACACAATGCAATTTCGATACAGTACTTCAGATTATATCTTTAAGATCGCAGCCTGAGGTAACTAAATTACCTACTAAAATAGAAATGAGTGAATCTGAATTTGAAAAATTTGGGTTTGCATATGAGATGCAAGATAAATTTAGTTACTGCTGGAGTTTCGAGTTTGAGATTCAACACACTAGCGTATTTGAAAATGGAATTGTACCGTTGGGATCATTGTACAGCGATTGTGACGGAGTACCGATGATAGTTTGCGGAGAACAGAATGTTCCCACTTCATCCTTTTTAAATACTACAGTAGAGTTAAAAAATATCTATTTTGAGATAATGTAATATGAAAAATGTGGTAAAACTAGCTAAATTTTTTGACGAAGAATTGAATTCTAACCTCAGTGAAGTGTTAGTTACTAAATACCAATTTGGAGAATATGGTCTATTTGGTAAATATTTAGTTAAACTCACACCTGCAGGTTGGTATAAAGTAGTTGTATTAAAAAATAAAGACGCCCATGAGTTTACTACACTAAGAAATGCTGTTACCTGGTGTACATTGCAGCATGCTGATTTGGGAAAACAAGCAAGAAGGTTACAACAACTAGATGCAAAACTTAGTAGCTTGCAAGTAGAGATTACTCTACATAAAAATATGAGCAGAACATCAACCAATGTTTACACTAAACAAATGTATAGAATGAAGTTACAGGAAGACACCTTTCAGAAAAAACAAGTAGTCAATGAAGTCAATTCTTTCATAAATAGTTCTATGATGATTCAGGCTCGTAAGTTTGACAAGTCAAAAGAACGTAAATTTACATACCGATGATAAATATTACAATCAACAGGAAGATTAACTTATGAAACTTAACGATTTAGACAAGAATAACGTTGCTGAAAGAGCACTTAAGGAATCCTTTTCTATGAATTTTGACGTATCGAACTTAGACCGCGCAAAAACCCGTGCTATGTTAAAGAAGGTTACTGGTCTGATCAACGAATCAAGACGATCACCTAATTTTCATAAAGCACAGAACAATCCAACTTATTTGAAGTTGAAGTTTATGGAGCAGGCTCTAACTCAGCATTTACCTTATGCTAAGTCTCCTCGCATCGTATTTGAAAATGAAGAAGTAGAGAAGTCACAGGTCATTCTTGCTGCACAAGATATGGTTGACACTGTACAAAAGTACTATGAAGATGTCAATGATATGCTTGTTAAGGAACTTCCGGCACTGGTCGATTCGATTCAATCAGAAATTGGTGTCAACGAAAGCACACAATTCAATCAGCAAGTGTCCGAAGCACTTACTACTCTCAATAGCACTCTACAAGAAACAAAGGCTGCGCTTCAAGGTGCGCTAGGCACACTCACTGGTCAAGGCGGCGAAGATGCATTTGCAACCAACGAACCTGAGCTTGGAGCTGACATGGGTGCAGAGTTAGGAGCCGACTTAGGTGGCGAACTTGGTGACGAAGAAGATTTAGATATGGATCTCTCTGAACCAAAGTCTGATGAGGAAGAACTTCCACCTAGATTCAGCGGTGCAGGCCGCCCAAAGCGATAATTTAATGTTTCTTTTTGAATTCGATCAGGATAGCGCACAAGTCGCAAAAATTGTTGCGCTAACCAATCAATTGAAAGATGATGTAGAAAACGGCGAAGTTGATAGTGACAATTTTACCGTTGATGAATTGCTGGATTACTTTCAACAATATGACGTTATTCTAGATGTTAACGATTTATACAACATGATTAAGGTCGCGCCGCTCAAAACACTTGTTAAGAACATTCAAGGTGATAAAGTAGTCTTTAAAGGACAAGAAGATGATTCTGCTGAGACAAAAGCACCAGAAGATGAAAACAAAAAGATAGTATCTAAAATGGCCAATTCTGCGCTATCTAATCTTAAGTCAGCCAATAAATGATAGCCCAATACCATTGATTTGATTATACATTACTGTATACTGTACAGATGGCTATAACTAATAAATTCCCTTATACAGACCTACAAAGAGTAAATGTTGACGGATCAAGAAGATACGTAACTCCTGATGGTAACAAACTACCTTCTGTAACGACTATACTCGATGCTACAAAATCAGAAGATTCGAAAAAAGCACTTCAAAATTGGCGAAATCGTGTAGGTCATGCCAAAGCTCAGGAAATCACCACTGAGGCAGCGGGTAGAGGTACTCGTATGCACAAGTGGATCGAAAACTACATTAAGTTAGATGCTACTGGTGATCCAGGTACTAATCCATACAGCACACAAAGTCATGCTATGGCACAGAGCATTATTTCTCAGGGACTAGTCAATTGCACTGAATATTGGGGAACCGAAGTAGGTTTGTATTTTCCTGAAATCTATGCAGGCACGACAGATTTGGTCGGAGTTCATGCAGGTGATGAAGCGGTTATGGACCACAAACAAACAAATAAACCTAAAAAGCGCGAATGGATTGACGACTATTTCGTGCAAACCACTGCATATGCTAATGCTCATAACGAAGTTTGGGGAACCAAAATTCGAAAGGGTGTTATTTTTATGTGTTCTGCTGACGTGATCTATCAAGAATTCATAATTGAAGGAAATGAGTTTGATCGTTATGCTGACTTGTGGTGGAAACGAGTAGAACAGTACTACACTAAATTCCTTTAGCGGAATTCTAATATGTAAAGACTAAATAAGAGTATATACCAGTTGGGTGAAAATACTCTTATGTCGATTTTACAAATTTCAAAACTTCAAGTTCGTACAGGTAACCTAGTTGATCTACCGCAACTAGATGAAGGTGAATTTGGTTGGGCCACAGATAATAAACGTTTGTTTGTAGGTAAAACTACTCCTAACGAAAACATTGAAGTTCTTACTGGCTATTCGAAAATAGCCTTCAGTCAAATTGATGGCGTGGTTGGGAACCTTTTAATTACTTCTCCAACTGCTGGACAGGTACTAGCGTACAATGGAAGTAGTTGGGTAAACACAGGTGGGTCTTCTGGTGGCACTTTAAATTTTGGTAGTATATCAAATGTAAAAATTACCGGCGGAGCTATTGGTTATGTGTTAAGCACTGATGGTTTAGGTAATCTTTCTTGGACACCAAAAGGTTCACTTTATACCAACATCGTGGCTCTAAGCAATGATACTCCTGTTGTCATGACAGTAGCAAATACTACTCCATACACAAATGACTTGCAGGTTACTATTAGTGGTGTTAACGGTGTTGCTAATGCCAATGTTAATGGTAACACATTTTATGTTAAGCTTGCGAGTGATTTCCCTTCGTCTGGTAACGTATCCTTGTATACTGATGCAGGTTTAACTACTGGAGTTAATGGAACTGGATTAACTTACACCAATTCTCCCAACGCTATTGCAACTGCTATTATTTCTTCGGGTAGCGGAACCGCAGCAGCTGGCGGTTCAAACACTTCAATTCAATATAATGCCAGCAGCGTGATAACTGGAGATGCAAACTTAGTTTATGATTACACAGGTAAGGTTTTATCTCTTAATGGTGACGCAAACGTAGGTAATCTCAACTCCAACGGTATTGTTACATCTACTAGATTTGTGTCAAATGTAACTACCGGAACTGCACCATTTACAGTTACATCGACTACTCAAGTAGCAAACTTAAATTCTGCAACCGCAGGTACCGCAGGTACGGTAACAACTAACGCACAACCAAATATCACATCAGTTGGTACACTAACATCATTAACAGTTACTGGAAACATAAGTGGTGCAAATATAATTGGAAACCATTATGGTGCCGGCAACAACCTATCTAACATTCAAGGTGCAAACGTATCGGGTGCAGTCGCATACGCAACTACAGCAAACGCAGTGGCAGGCGCCAATGTTTCAGGCGCGGTAGGTCTAGCCACATATGCTACGACAGCAAACGCAGTGGCAGGCGGCAATGTTTCTGGTACAGTTTCTTCTGCAACTAGTGCTACGAATGCAGCCGCAGTCCTTAATAATTCAGCATCAACTGGTACTTATTATATTCCATTCATCTCGTCTACTGCGAATGGCAATTATACACACGCATCAAATGCCAACTTCTTCGCTAACCTAGCTAATGGATACATCACTGCTACTGGTTTTGTAGGAACACTTAGTGGTTCTGCTACATCTGCAACTACAGCAGGTACAGTGACAACTAATGCACAACCAAACATCACATCAGTTGGTACGCTGTCCGCAGTCTCCGTTACTGCAAACGTAACAACGGGCGGAATTAAGACTGATAATTATTATTATGCCAATGGCGTAGCAATTAGTTTTGATGGCGCATATAGCAACTCAAACGTCGCCTCATATTTGCCTACGTATACCGGAACGGTAGGAGCAACCGCGCTTACTACTGGAGCAAACACAACTGCCGGAACAATCACAGGTAATTGGTCCCTGTCTAGCGGATCAAAACTACAATCAACTTACGCTGACTTAGCAGAATACTATACCGCTGATATTAGCACATATGAACCCGGCACCGTATTACAGTTTGGGGGAACAGCAGAAGTAACTGTAGCCTCCCCCGAAACAAGTAGGGTCGCGGGAGTAGTTTCTACTAATCCTGCATTTGCCATGCATGAAATATGTGCAGCACCTGCGGTTCCAATTGCACTACAAGGACGTGTGCCATGTAAAGTTACGGGTTCTATTAGAAAAGGTGACATGCTAGTAAGTGCGGGATATGGACGCGCAATGGCGTCATCTTCTCCGTCTATGGGCACAGTTATAGGTAAGTCTCTAGAAGACTTCGACGGTCTCTTCGGTGTGATCGAAGTAGCAGTAGGTAGACTATAACATCTCCTATTTTTTTAACCTTATGATAAATATAGAAAGAACACTCTGTTGAGAGTTTACGCGGTTACCCACCGCGTAGTGGCTAGAACCCACACATAAAGGAGAAAACAAATGGGACGTCCTCTAAAGATTGCGAAGGCACAAGCAGTCGTAACTATCACAAACACAACTACTACGACCAACGTCGTAACAACTTCAGCAAATTTCACCACGCTAGGTATTATTGCAGGTATGCCGTTCGTAACTGCATCTAGCATCGGTGGACTTACTGCCGGAAAGCTATATTGGATTCTTAGCATATTGAATGCAGGAAACAATAGCACCTTCACTGTTTCTGCAACACCGCTTAATGCTAATCCAACTAATGCACAAGTTCCACTAAGCACTGCTTCGGGTTCTGTTTCGACTACTGTTGCTCCAGTTGACATGTATTTCAACAATCCAACCGGATCACAATGGCCTGCAACTAATGCAAACACTTACTCAGTAGTAGGTGGAAATACTGCTCTTTACGGTAATCAAGTTCTATGTAATGTAGGATTTGGTGTAAACGGCACTGGTACTGAGTTTGCTTCCACGTCAAGCAATGTGGTTGTAGGATTAGGTACTGATTTTGCAAACGTTGCAACTGGTACTATTCTTTACGCAATTTGGGCTGATGGATCACAACAACTTTTAGGAACTACGACCTCAACTAACGGCAATCTAACGGTAGCTGTTGCTAACACTACTGCAACAGGTAACGTTATAGGTACTTCAGGTAATGCTCAAACACTTACTGTAAATACTCCGGTGGTATTTGACGCATCCTTCGGTAACCTAACTGCAGGTACAACTTACTTTGTCAAAACTATCGCTAACGCAGCAGCATTCACTGTTTCTACTACACCAGGCGGCGCGGTGCAGGCACTAACTTCAAACGTTAGCGTAACTGGAAATGCAGTTCAAAATCGTGTTGTGTTGAGTGCCGTTTCAGCTAATAACTCAAGTGGTCCAACTGGTTACGGAGACCCATTCGTTCAGGTTCTTCCAGAAGCAGGATACATTGTGCGTCAAAAGGGCAAGCAAAAGTATTTGGTAAAGGGCACTACAACTGGTATCGTGGGTGCAGCATATACTGCTAATCTTGCTAATACTGCTCTAACACCAAACACAATGACTATTACTGCAACTTATGCAAATAGTTCAACTGTTAATGTTCAAAGCTTGAGCGATCACACTGCGGAACTATTCAGTTCCACTTCAGGAACTACTGCTACCGGCAACATCGTTCTAGAAAATGCAAACCCTGCATATGCAACGTTCAATAGTGCAGCGGCAGCAGACGCAAATACAGCAAATGCTCAACCTTACCCAATCGTGACTATCGGCGCAGCGTAAGGCGTAGAATACTATGGCGATTCAAACTTCAGTTGAGCAATTAAATCAGACCGAAACCGAAGTTGCGGTCCTTCAGGTAAAGTACAAAAACATTGATGAAAAAGTCAGTGATTTGAAAACTGACTTGAAGGACCTTCGCACTCATATAGATAAGCACATAGAAGATACTCAAACGCTTATTAAAGAATATCAAATTGAAAATGTTAAGGCTCACAAAGAAATGGCAACCAAAATCACCGCTTTAGAAAAGTGGAAATGGATGATTATGGGAGCAAGTGTACTGGCAGGAGCAATGGGTTGGCCAGTACTGGGCAAATTATTAGGTATGCACTAATTATTTTTCAAGCGATCTTAGTTTTTCATTAACGATATCAATATTGACAGTAGAAAATAAACCAGGATGTAATGGTTTAGGGTACTGTCCTTCTTTAACCCAAGCATATCCCACGTGTTCGTCGTTCAACACCGGAATAAATTCTTCTGTAACTTCACAAAAAAATGTATTATATGTGAATGAGTTATTCACAAATTTTTGAATTGGAATGAGCTTCCATAATGGATTAAACATTCCTATTTCTTCAGTACATTCTCGTTGGATCCCTTCATACAGGGTTTCAGTTTTTTCTATTTTTCCGCCCGGTATACTCCATGTAGGATTTTTTTGGTCGGCTCTCAATAGATACAGGTATCTATTAGTAGAGGTGCTGTAGAAAAACACACCTGCTGCTTGAATAATTGTCATATTGGTATTTAATCTGATATATCGGTGATATATTAAATGACTATCGAATAGTCACCCTGATCATACCAACCCTCCACAGATTTAATCCACATTCCCTGAGTGTTTACATAACGATACTGAACGTTTGTGGTTAGATTGGTCACAAATTCTACACCAGAAGAAGCTTGGCTATCAAATGCAACAAACCATTGTCCCGTTTCAGCATCATATTCGATGATGTCATTTGCATTGGCTACTAAATTTCCCCAAGCAATAGTGCTGTCACCGGTATGACCGATATGTTCAACGATTAAATATCTTTTATTTGTAGTAGGTCCCGGAAGCCCGGCATTAGGACCAGTTAGTAATGGATTGATAACACTATCTACTGGTGGCATTGTGTTTTGAGGTAGTGTATCCGGATCAATATTATAGATCAAGAATCTGTCATCCGTTGGATTAGGTACGATAGTCCCCACAATGTCATTTTCCATATATGGGTTCTGTAGCCAAATTTGCGAGATACCCGGCACTACCGTACCGTATACATTTAGTAAACTAGACCAATACAAGTCGGTGTTAGGACTGATTGGTTGTTCAAGGTCTGAATTACTAGGAAAGAATGCCTCATCTGCCGGAAGAAGTTGCAGTTGATTGCCTATTAATAATAACTTATAGCCATATGGCGTAATTTTTTGTCTAGTACCCAATAGAAGGTCTTCATCCTGAACATCTTGTAATGCAGTACCTTGATAGATAGATGCTATAATTTTTTGAATGACTCCCATCTTCTTGAGTTTAGCAGCAGTCGAGAGCCAAACAGGCATATAGAACTTCCAAGTCATGATGTCGATAGGATTACCTGTACCTTGAGGAATAGAACGACTAGTGAATGTAAGTCCGTCTTGGAACACAGATGACAACGAAGTCCAGTCTATAAAGTTATCAGTGCTTTGAATTTCAAGAGCAGGATTGAATAGTGTCCCCAGCTGTTCGATGATTTCTAGTTTCTGCTGATAGTTGGTAGTCCAAAAGTCAACAGTTATTCTTAGAGTATACGGCACTGGCATCAAGCGCTCAATCGTAAATGCTTGTCCTTGCGTAGTGTCATATGTCTGGGTTTCTTGATTATATGCACGCTGTCTCACATTCAATCTATCAACAAACGTGGGATCCTGAGTCCACTTTTGATTATACTCTAATCCACTGATATAATATGTAATTAGCGGCGCCGTAGGTAGATTGCTCGCACTGTTGTTGGCGATAATGGTAGCAGCTTGTCGGCTACTATCCCCGTACATGACAGGTATTCTAACGATAATATTGTTACCGTTAGGATCTTTTCCTTTAGTGACGTTCCAAGAACTAAAAATCTTAGCAAATTGGATTAGATAACGTCGGATTTGATTGTCGTAGAAGAATTCAGCCACTTAACATCTCATTATTCTGGTGGTGGTACGTCGGGAGTCAATTGTAAAATTGAAGATAGAGGCTGCGCTTCTGGCACACGCTTCCCTTCATTATTTACATAAATTTCATTGGTATCATTAATAAAGCTTGACAGCAACGATTGGTTTGCGTTAGATTCGAATCCGGTTTGTGTTCGAACATTTTCGGAGATTCTAACCCACATTACTCCGTCCCAACGATATAGAAGTTGCGGTAAGTAGTCGATACGTAAGAAGTATTCCCCGACTTGTGGATTTTGCGGGAACGAAATGCCGGCGCCAGTCGCTTCACCGTTTGGTGCAGTGCCGTCTCCTATCAAATAACCCATCGTATATCCGAACGATCTAGGTGTAGAACGAGTGATATATTGATAACCTGGAATACAGTCTGCACGATAGTCCATGTTTATGGTTATATCGCCGATAAATCCGGTTGCAGTAGGATCCTGGTCTGCTGTAGCATATGTGTTATCAGCAGTACCGTACGGGCCATACGCCATACCTAAGGATTCAATAGTGAGTAATTTATCTGATTCGACAGATCCTGATCCTCCCGCCGTTCTTTGAGGAGCTACCTCCACCACTTGCAATTGTGCCTGAACAAACGAATCTATTTTTTCTATTCCGACCATATCCGCGGTCATGTCCCAAATACTTTGCATTACTTCTTTGGAAACTTTAATTCCGGCCGCTGCATTTCTATAGCGAGGATCACGTATCATCACGACTGATCCATATGCTACTGGCGTATTATTTAAGTCTACTGCAAGATTGATAGGCGGAGCAGGTTGGTTAATTTTATCGGACAACGTTCCATTAGACTCATACGTACCATAAGTAGGTACGATATAAAGATTGCTGGTATCGTGTCCTGATTTTGGAAGCAAGCGCTCTGCTTCCTTTAAAGCGGCATCATTGATTGCAATATTTTTGTTGTACGTTGATAGAATATCTGCCAAACTGCCGTCTGACACAACTTCCCAGTATGCTGCATTTGGTGGTGTTGTACCGACGGGAACATCGGTTGTTGATTGATAAACAACACCGCCGTAGGTAACGGTATATCCCGGCGGATAGGTTTTAGTAGGATCAAAGTCCCCTAAATAATTATCCTGTTGAATTGGAGCGTTAAGAATATCAGCAAATTCTTCAGAGTTCACTAGAGGCTCGCACTTAATTCGCCAAAGATGCGGGAACCATGTTTGCGAAAACCCTTCACTTGCATAGTTAGCATCTGTTATTTGCATGAAACGTTTCAGTGCAGTAGGGATAGCTTCGTTGAGAGGATTATAGTCCAGCAAGTGCGGCAACTCCAACACATCTCCTACCATCAGTTTACGACCGATTATGTCAATCATATCGTTATAGTGAACTGTGATAAAAATGATGTCGTTATTCAGAAAAAGTCCAAATTGACTTAGATCAAAATCCAGATTCTGCACATTATAGTGCCCTCGCAGGCGATATATGTTTGAGTCGTATTTTCTATCTCTGTTTTCCAAAAACAGTAGATCCTGAATTTGAGTCGGATCAGGATCTACATACTGCGGCTGCGTGTAATCTATAGAAGGTCCTTGATTCGTGACTCCTGCATATTTATGGATATACAGGTCTGTTCCGCCGACCGTTAACATTTCTGAAATCGTGCGGTCTAAGAACCTATAATCGTTCTGCTTATTCGGGCGGTATAAACTAAGTCGTGGCATATCTTTATTTATCGTCGGGTCTACGATAAAAATGTTGACAAGTCTACAGTACCCTGCTAAGTTGAACATTCACTCAATAGGAAATACGATGAACAAGAATCAAGAGTACGTAAAGCAAATTGACGGTCAAATCATGAGCTTGCAAATTAATAAACCTGAAGGCTGGGAAGGAACTGTTTCTTATCTCCAAATGGCTCTGACCGACGTAATGGGACGATTAAGTGCAGAAGAACTTGCAGAAGTTCGTGCCTCTCAAACTCAGGTCATGAGTGCCGAAGAAGCTAAGGTCCGACGGGCCGAAGAAGCCAAGGAAATGGCTAACAATCGAGATAAACCGAGTATCTAACATAGGCTAGAAAGCCTAAAAGAGCAGACATGCTACCTCCGATATCTGATGAACAAATGATGTGGTATATCCTTAAGGGGTATACTATTAACGTGGACGTATTCGGAAATCGGGAGTGGTGTCTAAACGGGCAGTGGCACCGAGAAGGCGGCCCGGCGGTTGAAGATGCGAACGGAACTCGGTATTGGTATCTTAACGGGCAACTTCACCGAGAAGACGGCCCGGCGGTTGAAGATGCGAACGGAACTCGGTATTGGTATCTTAACGGGCAACTTCACCGAGAAGACGGCCCGGCGGTTGAAGATGCGGATGGAACTCGGTATTGGTATCTAAACGACCAAAGCATGACCGAAGAAAAACACCGAGAACTCACACAAAAGAAAATGGCTAATATCGGTTGACTCCTACTTCAACTGATATATAATCAAACAATCGACAACGGAGATATCCAATGGCTCGCGCTAAAACGACTACTGTTCGTAGGACTAAGAAGACAGTCAAAGCTGCCCCTCGTGTAAAGCGCGGAGCTAAGGTTGTTGGTCCTAGCTTTGATGGTTGGGAATCCTGGTCCGGTGAAGTTTATCACCTCAATCGACTTAAGGCCCGTGACTTCTTCTACGAAAATTACAAGTTGGTTGACCTTCTTCCCGATGTTTGGGCTTGGATGAAGGATAATAAGTATAACGTTAATGATATTCGTGCTGCAAAGACTCAAAGTATCGGTTTTGGTGTCGCTATTAACTGCAAGCTTCTTCGGCAAGGAATGCCGGACTACAACAAGACCCATGCAGAATACTGGGAAGCTTTGCCTGGTACCGGTGACAAGCTGTATCCAGTTACAGAACACACTCGTCGTATGATTGATGAAGCTGTGAAGAAGGGTAAGCAGATCGTAGATGCTGAAAAGAAAGCAGAACAAGAATCTGCTGCCAAGCCCGCTCGTCAAAACGTTCAAGAAATCATGCGTGAGCGTGCTAGCGAAGCTGCTGCTGAGATTGAAGGTATGTATGATTCCTTCATCGCTGCTGGCTGCCCCAAAGAGTTTAGTATGGACAAGGTAGTCCAAAAAGAATTGGACGAACGCAAAGTTCTTCCGCAACATATTCCGACGCTGATTAAGCCTTGGGAACGTCTTCGTGCCGAATACGTCGATCTGCAGGATGGTAGGGACAAGCAACTTGTCGAAGGCTACGCTCGCTTCTCTAAGATGCAAGTTCGCAACATCGTCAAGATGATTGATCAAATCATCAATGATCTGAATGCGTATATCGCTATTAAGAAAGCCACTAAAGCTACTGGTGTTCGGACCCGCAAGCCTGTTCCGATTGAAAAGATCGTTGCGAAGCTTAAGTATCTCAAAACCTTGAAGGATGAGGCCACAAAGGTTGATCTGACCAGTCTGCATCCTTCTAAGCTTCATGGGTGCACCGAAGCCTGGGTGTACGACACTGCAAAGCGAAAGCTGCATCACTATGTGGCCGATAACTACAGTCAGGTGCTGTCTGTGAAGGGCAACACTCTGCTCGGGTTTGACATAAAGGACAGTGAAGTTAAGACTGTTCGCAAGCCGGCTGAGCAACTCAAAGCTGTGATGGGCAGTCGTCCAGCTGCACGCAAGTTCTTCAAGGACATCAAGGCTGTCGCTACGTGCCCGAATGGTCGCTTCAACGACAAGATGATTATTTTGAAAGTTTATTAAGGAAAAAAGATGAAAAATATTGACCTAAACAAGTACAAGGACTTTGTACAAGCTGTAACTAGCAAAGAAAGCAATGATCTGCAGGAGTTTCAGCGGCGTCTAGCCCAACTGGATCAAAACTTCGAAGACTATGGCCCTAATGGTGAAATGCAGAATGGCCCAAACATTAACGTCCCGCTTCTAATCACTTCGGGACTAGGTCTGGGCAGTGAAGCAGGTGAATTCCAAGAAATCCTAAAGAAGCTTCTCTTTCAAGGAAAGCCTCTTACCGAAGAAAACGTATTCCACATGAAGCGTGAGCTAGGGGACGTTATCTGGTATTGGGTAAATGCGTGTCGCGCTCTTGGTCTTGACCCAAATGATGTTATCGTAGAGAACGTCAACAAGCTAGAATCTCGCTATCCAGGCGGAGAATTTGATCCGTTCTATAGCGAAAATCGTCAAGTCGGTGATCTGTAACACAGAAAGCAGTGCAATGGTTGAAGATGATCATCTGAACCTACGAGCCATCGTAGTAGCTAAACGAATGAAATGGTTTGAGGAAAACATCTATGACATTCGTAGGAGCGAATTTGCTAAGGATCTATCAAAGTATAAGGTTTTGTTTGATCTACAATCAGGCTACTTTACTCTGAATGAAAAGTTGATTAACGAACTTGAATCCATTGCTACTGTTTTAGAAGAAAAATATAAGCCAGAAGACGCTTTTATGTTTGAATAGGAGCTGCGGTATGCGTTTCCTGATAAATACTATCAACAGGAAACGCACATGACCGCAAGCATTCTATCAACACCGACAAACTACAATCTTGAAGAAATCAAAGAAGCGTTCTTTGAAAATATCAGACTGCGTTTAGGCGGAGATATAATCGACCTAGAAATTGATCCGCAGCACTATGAGGCTGCGTACAACTATACGATCAAAACTTATCGTCAACGTGCGCAAAACGCGACCCAAGAGTCATATACTCTGATGACGGTAATCAAAAACGTAGACACGTATACACTACCCAGTGACTTTATCAACGTGCGCTGTTTGTATCGTAGAACAGTGGGTTTAGAAACAGGGCCATCGTCATCTTCGTTCGATCCATTCTCAAGCGCAATTCTCAATACGTATTTGTTGAATTACAACTATACGGGCGGCATGGCGACGTATGACTTCTATGCAGGATACGTTGAGCTAGCAGCACGTATGTTCGGTGGATACTTGACATACACATTTGATCCGGTAACAAAGGTCCTACGTATTACTCGTGATTTTAAAGGTACGGGTGAACGCATTCTTATTTGGGCTGACATACAACGCCCAGAAGCTGTTCTTTTACAAGATCCGGGCGCCGGCGTTTGGATCGGAGACTTCATGCTTGCGGTGCTTAAAGGTATCATGGGTGAAGCTCGTGAAAAGTTTAGCACCGTTGTGGGTCCAGGTGGAGGAACTACCCTAAACGGTACTGCTATGAAAGCAGAGTCAAAGGCTGATATGGAACGACTGCTAACTGAACTCAAGAAGTATGTGGATTATTCACAACCCCTGACATGGATTCAAGGTTAACATGAGAATTGCTGAAATATTTTCTCCAAGTGAACCATACCGTGCTCCTCACCATGGTCGGGAACTTGAGTTGATGCTTGCTGGTACAAAGCCGGCTGCATTGATTGACGCCTCTCCCGGATTCAAGGAAAAAGCGGATAAGTTAATACAGCAAGGTCGTATCAAACTTATTGCAAAAGACCAAAACGGAGATTATGTTATCACTTTGCCCGGTGAAGAATGGCGAGGGGAAGAGATATTAAAACTTATATCTTCTTCAGATAGAGGCAGGGAGTATGACATCAAATTGGGTAAATTATTGGGATACTCCGACGAAGCTATTCAGTGGTGGATAGATCAAACCGATTGACATTCTATAGCTACTGTGCTATTATAATTAAATGATCATAGGAATTACAGGCAAGATCGGATCCGGCAAGGATACCGCAGCAGACTATCTGTGCACCGTTCATGGATTCAAACGCATGAGCTTTGCTGGAACTCTTAAAGATGCTGTATCAGCAGTCTTCAACTGGGATAGAGAACTCCTTGAAGGCTCTACCAAAACAAGCAGAGAATGGAGAGAGACTGTTGACCAATGGTGGGCTGACAGACTAGGTATTCCAAATCTAACTCCTCGTTGGATTCTTCAGCAATGGGGGACAGATGTTTGTAGGAAAAGCTTTCACAATGACATCTGGGTAGCTTCAGTCGAGAATCGGCTCCTAGTTACAAAGGATGATATCGTCATCACTGACTGCAGGTTCCCAAATGAGATTAATGCTATCCAGTCAGCAGGCGGAATCACTATGAGAACTAATCGCGGCGGCACCTACATATGGGAACAGTTCGCTGCTAAGTTCAACAACTCGACGGATGAAGAAGAACGCAATCATCTTAAGCTCATCCTAGAGAAGGAATATGAAGTTCATGCTAGCGAATACAGTAGCGTTGGTCTAGAATATGATTGCCAGATAGATAATAATGGCACGATTGACAGTCTGCATCAGCAGATTGAATCAATAATCAACGGTTAGGGTTAGACTTACAGTTATCAAAATGCCATCTAGCTAATATTAACTTTGTTCCTTCTTTACCGCAGTGCGGACAGGTTGTCTTTACAACGCATTGATGAGTACCTTCGTCCGTGCGTTGTTTTGCTGATCTTCGTTGTATGTCTCCGGATAATAGATGGTGTTTTCCACTAGCTACTAATTCCCTTTGTAGCTTTCCTCCGACTAGGGCACTTTTTCCGTCTGCTATTTGTCTTCTCACCATGCTTCGTTGAAACTCACTATCTAAAAAGAGGTGTGTTCCGTTCTCTAGTCTTTTCTTATTGTGAAGGCTTGACAATTCGGATATTTTGCTAGGGGACACACTCATTCTTTGGGCTATTCTAATACACGCACCCCAGTCTCCTTGGGAATAATGTATGTCGTAGTGATCTTGTATAGAGACGGCAATCAGATTGTTAGGATCGTTGTTTTTTCTATTCCCATCTAAGATGGTGTATTTCATAGGTTCTCCCATCCTCATCTACGGGGATGGGACCATTGTGGTCTTCGTATATTTTGCGGTAGTTGGTTTTTCTATAAATAGACATTGCTGATACTCCTTGACAGTATTAGAGTAGTTGGGGATTGCCGTCCCGCGAACTACATCTTTATTTATACCAATCTACTGTCAAATCTCCGCGTTTCCAAGTGACTTCTTTGCGCTTCACTACTTCAACGCAATTCAAACATATCGTCCTTAAATTATTGAACGATACATTAGTTAAGTCCCCGTCAATGTGGAACACCGTTGTTTGGCTGGGATAAACTACTTTAAATCCGCATAGGTCGCAAGTGGATTTTTTCTTGTATCCAGCCTTCTCCCAAGTATGAACCTGTGCCTTCTTTTTAGGCTTGTTCTTTCCACACCCATCACAAATACTACGGTAATGCGTCACTCCGTTCTTCTTGTAGTTGACGGCACAGTAGTTCTTATTACAGGTCTTACAGATGGGTCTTTTCAGCATACTAATACTTATCAAAAAACCTTCGAAGGTGCGTCTAACCAAGGATTTTTTAATCCTACGCTAAATAAGTGTTAGAAACCTAGTGTTACTAGCATTAGGGGACAGGTGGTAAACCTCATAATTATACAAAGGAAAAATAATATGACACTAGTTTCTCCAGGTGTAGAAGTAACGATCATTGATCAATCTCAATATCTTCCGGCCCCGCTCGGTACAATTCCTTTTGTTTTGCTCGCGACCGCAGCAAACAAAGCTGATCCTACTTCTACTTCTGTAGCAGTCGGAACCACAGCAGCAAACGCAAACACGCTATTTCAAATCACTAGTCAACGTGATCTTGTAACTCTATATGGTAATCCATTCTTCTATACGACTTCGAATGGTACTCCTATTCAAGGATACGAACTCAATGAATATGGTTTGCTAGCTGCATATTCTGCACTAGGTGTATCTAACTTAATTTACTGCCTAAGAGCAGATATCGACCTCGCAAGTCTAGTAGGACAGACTGGTCGTCCTACTGGAAATCCAGCTGACGGAACTTATTGGTTAGATACTACTAACACCACTTGGGGCATTTACGAATTTAATTCTACTACTGGGCAATTTGAAATTCAATCTCCGATTGAAATTAGCGATATTACGCTAGTATCTGCTGGATATCCAATTCAAAGCTTGGGTTCAGTGGGTGATTACGCGGTGATCGCAATTCCTAATTACACATATCCTTCTGCAAACAATGCTAAACAATTCTTCTATAAGAACTCATTTAATCAATGGGTGGCAATCGGAACGTCTGCTTGGTTCGCTTCGGTTCCTACGGTTCAAGGTAGCAATTCACTACCAACGTTGAATTCAGGTGATTCTATCAGCATTGCGATGGGTGGCCCTGCAAACGGAGCGAATGGTCCCGTTTATACTATTACTGGACAGACTACTGTTTTTGGTCTAGCATCAGCTATTAATGCTTTACAGCGTCCGTATTTGTCAGCAAGTGTTGTAGGCGGAAATCTTCAACTTTTCTCTACACAAACTGGACAGGCTCCTAATAACAGCGTTCCGTTTTACATTAATATTTCAGGTACCGGCACAATGCTTACCTCCTTGGGCATTACCGCAGGTAATTATTTCCAACCGAATGTTGCCTATGGTACATCTGCACAGCAGCCATTATGGCAACAAGGTCAACTTTTCCCGAGCCCAACTGGATCAGTTTGGATCAAGATTGGATCTGCTGGCACTGGATTCAATCCAGTAATATCACAATGGGACAGCACACAGGCAGTTTGGTCTTCTAAAACTGTATCATTCGCTACTAGCGACGTTGCTGCGATCAATTCATTAGATTCAACTGGTGGAAAAAACATTCCAGCTGGAACGGTCTATGCGCAATACAACTATGATGCTGATATCATCAATACTTCAGGCGTTCCTGGTTATCAAGCAGGTCCAATTTATTATTGGGAAAGACTTACATCTGGTCCAACTGTAATTACTGGTTCTATGCAAGATCCTACATTTACTAATGGCCCATATACTAGTCATGTGTATGTTTCAATTCCAGGATCAAACGGATTGTCAGCACCTTATACGCTTAGTGTCGCAGATAACGCTACAGCGCTTGACTTTGTAACTGCTTGGACGACTGCTGCTATTCCATATACAACAGCTATGTTATTGGATACTGGAGAAATTCAATTGACTCACACTGAGGGTGGCGTGATCGTAGTAAATGACTTTGACACTAGTACATTCCAACCAAACGGTTTAATGAGTGACGCTGGATTTGTTGTAAGTTATACTGAAGGAGTCAAAGTTGGTCCGTTTGTATCACCATTGATGACACCTACACCAACATATACTACTGGCGTAGGAACCGATTTGTCAATTAGCGTTACTAATAACTTCCAAAATTATCAAGTAAATCCTATTTCTTTTGCAAATCCAGGAACTGGTTATACTGTAGGAGACTTAGTAACATTCCCAGGTAGCCAATTAGGTGGTACTGGTACTGGTGGAATTACTCCATCAGGAAATGACTTGACTGTAAGAGTTGAAGAAACTTCAACAGGAGCAGTCACTAAAGTTTCTTACTATGCAGGCTCCGGCGCCGCAAACTACATGGTTGAATTGTCAAATTGGATACAATTTTACATGACTGCAAACGAAGGCGCACCAACTGCGGCTCCTGCTGATCTAACAAATTGGTTTTATAGTGTAGTAGATCAAGTAGATATTATGGTAAATACTACTACTGGATGGAAGGGCTATAGAAATGCATCATACAGCAGTTCAGGTCTTCCTCTTCCATCAGGATCAAACATGACCGACCCTAACGGACCACTTATAAGTGCTTCAGAACCAATGCTGCAATCAAGCGGTCAGGCCCTTGCATATGGTGATATTTGGATCGACACTAGTGATCTAGAGAATTATCCTCTTATAAATCGTTGGGAAAGCGTAAATGGCGTAGATCAATGGGTAAGATTAGATAATACTGATCAGACCAGTTCAACTGGTGTTCTGTTTGCAGATGCACGTTGGGCCACTACACAATACGTTAGCCCGGTTAATGATCCTATTCCAACGATCAAGTCATTGTTGACTAGCAACTATCTTGATTTGGATGCACCAGATCCTACTTTATATCCAGTAGGTATGTTATTGTTCAATACTCGTCGTTCGGGATATAATGTAAAGCAATTCCGTTCTAACTACTTTAACAATAACAGATTCCCAGGAGCAAATATTCCCAATCAAACTGATGCCTGGGTAACAGAATCCGGGTTGCAAACAAACGGTGCTCCGTATATGGGCCGCAAGGCACAAAGAGCAATGGTTGTTAAGGCAATGCGTGAGGCAATCGACACAAATACTGCAATTCGTGACGAAGATAACGCATTCACCTTGATTGCAACTCCGAACTATCCTGAACTACAACCTAACATGGTTGTTCTCAATAACGATAGAGGAGACACTGGATTCATCATCGGTGATACGCCGATGAGACTAGCAGATGATGCTACCTTAATTCAAGCATGGGCAACTAATGCTGCCAACGCAACGTCAACTGGTGAAGACGGTCTTGTAACTCGTGATACTTATTTGGGTCTGTTCTATCCATCAGGTATCACTTCTGACTTGAGCGGCAATCTTGTTGCAGTTCCTGCATCGCACATGATGATCAGAACATTCTTACGTAGTGATAGTGTTTCTTATCCATGGTTTGCTCCAGCAGGTACGCGTCGTGGTATCATAGACAACGCTACCAACATCGGATACGTTAGTGCAATGACGGGTGAATTTGTAGTAGTTAAGAATTCTAGAGTCGGAATTCGTGACGTTCTATATTCTAATCAAATCAACCCACTGGTATTCTTCACTGGAAATGGATTGCTAAACTACGGTAATAAAACTAGCTATGCATCAAATTCTGCACTTGATAGAGTTAACGTAGCAAGACTTATTGGATACATTCGTCGTCAATTGACAGTGGCAGCAAGACCATTCGTATTCGAACCAAACGATAGTATCACTAGACAGCAAATCTCTGGTGTCATTCAAACCCTGTTTGTAGACCTAGTAGCAAAGCGCGGTGTATACGATTATTTGGTTGTATGTGATTTGTCAAACAACACACCAGCAAGAATCGACAGAAATGAACTTTGGGTAGACTGTGCGATTGAGCCGGTGAAAGCAGCAGAATTCATTTATATCCCAGTTCGCGTTCTTAATACTGGTGCATTGGGTAACAATGCTAGCTCATAATATAGTTAAAGTGGGTGCTTTAGGGCACCCACTTTAAAAAGATAAATACTTATAACAGGAGAATACAAAAATGGCAACAGCCTCACAATCATTGTTCAATATGACCGTAGCGTCTGATAATGCTGGTGGCAATCAAGGCCTGTTGATGCCTAAACTACAGTTCAGATTTCGTGTCAATTTCTTGAACTTCGGGGTTGGGTCAACAGCAGGACTGAGTTTGACTAAGCAAGTAGTAGATTGCTCTCGTCCAAACGTTACGTTTCAAGAAATCACTCTTCCAGTATATAACTCAACCCTATATCTAGCTGGCAAGCATCAGTGGCAAACAATCTCGATCAACATTCGTGATGACGCTTCAGGCAGTGTTTCTAAGGCAGTAGGTCAACAAGTGCAAAAGCAAATGGACTTTGTTGAACAAGCATCTGCGGCTACCGGTCAAGACTACAAGTTCCAAACTAACATCGAAATTCTCGATGGTGGTAACGGTACTGCTACTCCGCAAGTTCTTGAGACCTGGGAGCTTTATGGTTGCTTCGTTCAAACTGTAAACTACAACACATTGAACTACGGAACAAATGAACCGGTAACTATCGCACTTACTATTCGTTTCGACAACGCAATTCAGTCTCCGCTTGGTTCTGGTGTTGGAACACCTGTAGTCCGCCCACTATCAGGTACAACTGGTTCTGTAACAGGTATCGGTGGAACTACTTAATAAAGGTCATACAGTATGACTGGATTTATTCAAGATTTACTACAGGACGCTGCCGGAGCCTTCTTCGGCAGCGACTACCTTAGAGACTATACACACGCATCAAAAACGTTTAGGACAAATGCATATCAAAATGCTCCTAAACTAAAGTTCCTTTTTCATACATATTTTGAAATTAATCCGGCGGTGTACTTTCCTGGATCTCAGACCAATTATGGTCTATTAGTAAAAGAGGTTAAATTACCATCATTCTCTTTCAGTACTTATCAGATGAATCAATACAACAGAAAGAGAATAATTCAAACTAAAATCAAGTACGAACCTATAGAAATTACTTTCCACGATGATACTGCAAATCAAGTTAACAAAATGTGGGAAGCATATTACGTTTATTATTACAACGACGGTGCTAGATCCGGATCGGTATTAGCTGGCGACCCGGGTAGTCCGCCCGGAGCAAATGGCCCGCGTGATGCAGCATATAATGACAGAAATATCTATCAAAATAGCCCCGCTGCAACATATGATTGGGGTCTTGTGGGCGGCACTGGCGGAACCCCTACGGACGTGCAAGCAAACAAAAAGGTTCCCTTCTTCAAGCGCATAACCGTGTTCGGGTTTGATCAACACAAGTATACTGCATATACCCTAATTAATCCTATAATCACGAATTTCTCACACGACTCGTACAATTACGCCGAGGGTGCCGGCACAATGGCTAACAGAATGACAGTCGATTATGAGACGGTGTTGTATAATAACGGTGGAATGGATGGCAGAACTCCAGGTAACATTGTAACTTCCTTCGGTGATCCCGCAAACTATGATACTACTCTGAGTCCTATTGCTAAGCCAGGTTCTCAGGGCACTATTTTCGGACAAGGCGTATTAGTGGATGCAGCAGGAGGGTTTGTAAATTCACTAAACGAGGGTAACCCAATTGGTGCTATTATGGCTGCTGGAACAGCGTACAACACGTTTAAAAATACCAACCTTGCGCTCACTGCTAAAACTGAATTGAACACTATGTTAGTGAACTCAGTACAAAACACACCAAATACTAGAAACACATTATTCAACTTCCCAACTGCAAGATCAACTCCAGGTCCTGCCGGATTAGCAGCATCACCTGTCATTGGTGCAGTGACCTCTGCTATAACAGGAAGCAGAACAGCCGGAACTCAAAACAATAGTTAATTTACAGCATAAATACTAATATGGCAAGCATTTCATCGATAGATCAAGTAGATCAAACTATTCGCATTTATGACAACTTCTATAATAAGCAGTTGACTATAAATGCGGCTGACTACGATATAGTGTATTCATATTTTAAGGGCAAGTCAAACAACGCAGACATTGCATCTAACATGACAACTATTCTGTTTAGAATCGCGCAAACTGGAAATTATAACGTTATGGACTTGTTAGAGATTGTTCAGGGCGCCCCTAATAATCTACAGATGAACACTATTCTTTGTTATTATTTGAATACATTTAAGTCAAATAATTCTTTGTATGGCGTCGGAAATATTCCAAAACCAAACGAAGCAGTACAGCGCAATGTAGTGCAATGATATGGGTAAATGGGCAAACGGCATATACACTCCCAAAAACCCTGAGAAATATATAGGTAAACACGCACCTAGATATAGATCAGGCTGGGAAATGACGTTCATGACCTTTTGCGACAGTAACAAAAATGTGCTTGCTTGGGCAAGTGAATCAATGTCGATTCCATATCGTAATCCATTAACAGGAAAACCATCCAACTATATTCCTGATTTTTTCGTAGTGTATGAAAACAAATTTGGTAAAAAGATTGCTGAAGTAGTAGAAATCAAACCAAAGAAGCAAAGTCTGATTGAAAGCAGGACAGCAAGTGCTAGAGATAGAGCCGCAGTTGCAGTGAATCATGCTAAGTGGGCCGCGGCCAAGGCCTACTGCCAGTCGCAAGGGTTTGCCTTTCGCGTAATTACGGAAGAGGATTTGTTCTATAATGGGCGCAAGTAAATAAATACTTGCATGAAAAAACTTGAAGAACTATTTGAGTTATCATCCAAATCCAACGAGCCAGACTCGTATGATGACGCCTCCTTACCAGAAAATACACAAGAAGTAACCGAATCTGCACTTACAAATTTAGATAAAATTGAAGCAGCCTTACCGCTGGTTAAAGGTTTAGAGGCCGCTGATGAGGAGATGGATGAACTTGCTGATATGGCAAAATCTAGCTATAAGGATCTTGTCGATTTAGGTATGCAAGTTGAATCCAGATTCAGTTCGGAAATATTCAACGCAGCTAGCAGTTTTCTTGGACATGCAATTACTGCTAAGACAGCCAAAATAAATAAAAAACTAAAGATGCTGGACATTCAGCTTAAGAAAGCGCAACTGGATCAAAAGGTTCAATCCAAAAATGAAGAAATAGAAAGTACTCCGTTAGGAGAAGGGAAATCACTCGACCGCAACGAGTTGCTTAAGATGCTTAATCCGAAAAAAAATGAGTAACAAGAATAAATAGTATTATGAGCGACATTAGAGAAATAATTGAATTATTAGAAGATATTTGGGCTGAACCCTCTGAGGGCGATGTTTTGGAAATCGAATTAGGTGATCAGGTTATTGAAACCACGATCAGTGAAGTTTTAGACGATGGCGTAGTCATTCATATAGACGAACAAGCTATTAGAATCCTAATTGATGCTAAAAAGCAGCTAGATGAAGCAAAGTATCAAGGGCGTACTGTCCCATTAAACAAGCCTATGCAAGGTGATGTTAAGAAATCAAAGGTATATGTTCGCAAACCGAACGGCAAAGTTGTAAAGGTCAACTTTGGTGACAAAAATATGCGCATAAAGAAAAATAGTCCAGGCCATCGCAAGAGTTTTCGTGCCAGACATCACTGTGAAAATCCGGGTCCAAAGTGGAAGGCTCGTTATTGGTCTTGCCGAGCTTGGTAGTCATAGTGTCGATTCGTTAAAAATCGACAAACAAATGATAAATATAATATAAGCTAATTGCAAGGATCCACATGCGCTCATTAAAACAATTCATTGCGGAAAGTGTATATACTTACAACTACACGATCAAGATCGCTGGTGAAGTTGACAAGAATTTCCTAGAACTCTTTAAGTTCAATCTAAAAAAGTTTGATCCGATAAAGATTTCAGATCCAGTGTCCACACCAATTCAAAAAGACCCATATGGTTTCGTAGGGATCACTAACCAACCAGTACACGTCATTAAAGCAGAATTCAGATATCCTGCTACTGAAACGATGATCCAGCAAATCGCACAGTTATTGGGTCACAACATCAATTATGTTCGTGTAGTAGGTACAGCATTTGATGACAGCATCAATAGTGAAGCCGAAGGCTATGCAAACGAAGCAGATCATAGTCCGGTACTAAATCACCTAGAACTAGAAGAACAACCTGGTGCAAAAGAAGCAGCCAAAGCATATGGCAATTCTTATCTAGACAGCATCAAAGATCAAGCAAAAGATTCAAAACTTGACATTCCTTATTCCGGAACAAAGACTCCTAATTCATATGATCCGTTCAAGCCAGAAACTCAATTTGCTTCTATGGGCAAAGAAAGTCCTATGACTAAGATTACTAGACCTGCGAAGCCTTCAACTGGTGCAAAAGGATAGCCCATGAAAAATTTATTAGATAAAATGACCCAATTGGAAGCTAAAGCAATTCCAGAAAAAGTGAACACTGCACCAAAGAAGAAAGTACTTAAGGAGTCTGCTGCAAAAAAGGCACCTACCACACTTAAAGGAATGTTTGAGCAATTGAGCGAGACTCTTGCGCCCGGGCAAAAGCCAATTCCTGTAGTAAACAAGCAAGGTGGAACTCAACAGACTGGTGCGGGTTTTCTAAACATCACAGATACGTCACCTAGCGGTAAAGCATTGCAACAAGCATTAAGCCAATTGGGTCCGGCTCAGGCACAAATAGTAGTTCCTACTCAGCCAGGTCAATCAGGACAACAGTCTGGCACATCAGCCGCAGGTAAGCCTAATCCAAATCAAATGCAACAAGGACAACAGTCTGGCACATCAGCCGCAGGTAAGCCTAATCCAAATCAAATGCAACAAGGACAACAGACTATGCAAGAAGATGATCTTGACGAAAAATGGGCTGGCAACACAAAGGTAAACCCAGCCAAGAAGGGTATGTTCGCTGGTAAAACTAAGGCTGAATTGGAAAAGCAACTAGCTGCATTACACAAGTCAGGACCGCACAAGAAAGGTTCACCTGAATACACTAAGCAACAAGAATTAAACTTCGCTATTCGTGCAAAGAGCGGATGGAAGAAGGACTCAGTTGAAGAAGACCAACTTGATGAAAAGTATATGGGTTTTGAAAAGGTTGAAAAGGCCGCAGCTAAGTCCGGTGCAAGAGACCCTGGCGCAGTAGCAGCATCAATCGGTCGTAAGAAGTACGGCAAAGAAAAGTTCCAAAAGGCAGCAGCATCTGGCAAAAAGTTGGGTGAGGCTGATTTTGCTTCAACTCAGGGTATTGACACACGAGGTGCTGGCTTAGGTGCTGGCCGCAGTCCAACTACACTAGAAGGTAAGAAGGCTAAACCAGATTTTCTAGATTTAGATAAAGCTGAAAAAGATGCTTCTGATGAAAAATCAGCACTTCAAAAAGATAAATTCAAGAAGAAAACAGTCAATGAATTAAGTGCTAATACTTTAAATTCCTATAGGGATAAAGCATTAACTGACATTGATAAAAAGAACGCAAAAGGTGATTATTTTGGACCAAAAGGTTCCTTATATAGGTCATTCAAAGCTGCGACAGCTGGAGAAAAAATTACCAAACAAGGTTGCACACCAATTACTAGAGATAACAGAAAAGAAGTGAAGGAAAGCATGAGCAATAGAATCTCGGCCGCCCGCCTCGAGGGCAAATCACATGGTCTTAGAGGCCATGCTTACGCAGGTAAAAACTATGATGATATGGAAGAGTGCAGAGCATATCATGATGGATACAAAGAGGGACTCGATGAGTGTCATGGTCAAGGAATGTATGAAAGCGCACTAGACATGCCGATTGAATCTACACCGGCTGCAACAGTGCCTGGTATGGCATCAAAGGCTCTTCCTGAAGACGATATGGATGAAGGCAATGCTTTCACTGCGGCTCTTGCAAGAACACCAAAAGGTTCTAGCTTTAAGTTAGGTGGAAGAACTTTTAAGGATCGTTCGAATTATGATGCACCAATGCATGAATCTGACTTTGCATTTGAGGCTTTGGATAAGCAACTAAACGATTTACTCAACGAGGGTCTTTCAGTTTCTATTTCTAAGGGCAATCAAAATGCACCTGACTCCGTAACTATCACTGCACAGGATGCAGAAGCAGAACATCTTCTTGCGTTCGTAAAGAATGCAGGTCTTGGTATCTTTGGTGGAGAAGAAGTTTCTGAACCAGTAAGAGGATTCAGTGTTGCACCATCAAGTGAAGTCAACACTCCAGGGGACATTGAAGTAGTAGATGACCATGATGATATGCTTTCACTCATGAAGAAGTTATCAGGAGTTCATTCGGGAGGCCATGAAGGATCTTCTGAAGACTACGCAGACGAAGATGAAGATAGTGGATGCGATGCATGTGGTCAAGCAGAATGCGAATGCGATGCACCTCCTATGAGACAAATCGGAGAAGTAGAATCTGAAGATCAAATGGAGTTTGAAGTCGCAGAAGATAATGCACCGGATAACGGTTCGGCTAATTCAACTAATGATACTCAAGGCAATGCTGAAGCCAATTCATCGGTAGCATCGTCAGACGTTGGTCAAGACGAAGAAGAAGGTGAAGAAGACGAACGCGTACAAGAAAGCTACGATGACGAAGAAGAGGAAGAAGACGACGACGAGGATCCTAGATTCCCTCGTAGGCACCCAGACGATCCACGCGGCGGCGACGACGACCTCACTGAGTGGGCAAATGATGCCGGCGGCAACGTAGCAGATACTACATTCGAGCAGGACATAGATTTCATGACCAAAGTCATCTCTGGCGGGCTAAACAAGCAGAAGTCAACCGGTCAAACTACTATTCCAGTTATTGCTAATCAAAAGGGTCGCACTAAGTATCACGACATAAACGAATCTATCAATGATTGGGCTAAGTTAGCAGGAATCAAAAAGTAATCATTATGACAAATTGAAATAGCCGGGTTTGTTCCCGGCTATTTTTTTGGATAGGGAGTTTATAATCTAAAACGATAAATACATATCATGAATGACCCGTTATCCTTTTACGTATATGCATATCTTCGCAGCGACGGGACGCCTTATTACGTCGGTAAAGGTAAGGGCGACCGAGCATGGAACCATAGTAGGTCTGATACCGTACATCCACCGCAGGATAAGCGAAAAATTATAATTTTGGAATCCGGGTTGACCAACTTGGGTGCTTTGACACTTGAACGAAGAATGATTCGTTGGTATGGGCGCATTGATTTGGGCACAGGTATACTTAGGAACCAAACTGATGATGGTGGTGATGGTGCATCTGGTGTCAAACAATCACAAGAAACGATAGCAAAACGAGTAGCCTCTTCCAAGGGAAAGGCTATGGGAATGACAGGAAAAAAACACACGGTTAAATCTAATGAACAACGTAGACTGTCGATGTTAGGTAAAAATACAACTCCTCATACTACGGAACGCAGATTGGCTAATTCTAGGTCAAAGCTTGGTATGAGATACAAATCACAATATATCCTTAATTGTCCACATTGCAATACTTCCGGAGGAAGTTCAAACATGAAGCGATATCACATGGATAATTGCAAACACCTACAAAAGGTAATAGTATGAGTCAACAGAACATAGATTTTGGTACTTTTCCAGACGATCCAAATGCGGATGCAATTCGTATTGCATTTCAAAAAACCCAGAATAACTTTAGTCAACTGTTTGACACGCTACAATCTCAATCAGTTTTATCTGTAAATAAATCTCAGGGCGCTGGAATTACTGTCAACTCTCCTACAGGAAATGTGGTAGTATCAGCTAATATTGCCTGTGTTCAGGTAACCAGCACTACATTAGCCGTCGGTATCAACGGGTCAAATAACTCCGGTAAATCAGGAGGCCTTGCAACAGTAACTAAATCTACAGACATTCTTCTAGTAGATTTACCATATGATGTTGCTAACATTAATAATATTACTGCTGCACAAACTATCACGGCAAACGACATTGTAGCTAACAATTCCTTCACATCTACTTCATTTTCTGCTACTGGTAATGTGTCTGCAGGAAATCTATTTTCTACTGGTAACATCTATGCTAATTCAGGCAATGCGAATGTATCAAATGTTAATGCGGGAAATGGTTACTTTACAGCGAACCTATCAGTAATTTCTAATGTTTCTGCTGGCAATGTTTATGCAAACTCAGGTACAGTGGGCGCAGCTACTGGTAATTTTTCTGGAAATGTTAATGCAGCTAATGCTAATTTAGGTAATACCGTAACTGCAAATTTCTTTAGCGGAAATGGATACTATCTTACTGGTGTAATTACTGCACCCGGACCTAAAATTGTTAATGGTGCTAGCTATACCAATATCGCTACTTCAGGTGGAAACGTAGTTACAGCGGTAAATGGCAACACAACATTTACGGTTACGTCGACCGGAGCTAATATATCTGGTACCTTAGGTGTTACTGGAAATATTACTGCCGGTAATCTCGACGGCGCCAATAGTGTTTTCGCTAATTATTTAACCGGAACATTAACTACTGCTGCACAACCGAACATCACATCAGTTGGTACTCTCTCTAGCTTAAGTGTTAATGGAACTGTTACGGCTCCCAACTTCACTGCTAATACAGGGGTGTTTACAGGTAATGGTAGCGGTCTATCATCTATTGCCGGCGCCAATGTAACCGGTGCAGTCGCATATGCTACAACTGCTAACTCGGTAGCCGGAGCCAACGTTTCAGGTACAGTAGGTAGCGCAACCAATGCAGCCGCAGTTCTTAGTAACTCAGCCTCAACTGGTACTTATTATATTCCATTCATATCATCAATCGCAAATGGTAACTATACACACGCATCAAATGCTAATTTCAGCGCAAATCTATCCAATGGCTATATCACAGCAACTGGTTTTGTAGGCACACTTAGTGGCTCTGCTACATCTGCAACTACAGCAGGTACAGTGACAACTAATGCACAACCAAACATCACATCAGTTGGTACTCTCTCTAGCTTAAGTGTTAATGGAACTGTTACGGCTCCCAACTTCACTGCTAATACAGGAGTGTTCACGGGTAACGCTAATGGATTGACTGGAATTCCTGGAGCCAATGTCACAGGTGCAGTCGCATATGCTACCACTGCTAACTCAGTAGCAGGAGCTAATGTGTCTGGTGCAGTCGCATATGCTACCACTGCTAACGCAGTAGCAGGGGCGAATGTTTCAGGTACAGTTTCTTCGGCTACGTCTGCAACTAATGCGTCCGCAGTATTAAACAACGTACAAACAACTGGTACTTATTACCCAGCATTCATATCATCTACTGCTAACGGCAATTATGCGCACGCATCTAATAGTGCATTTAGTGCTAATTTTGCAAATGGTGCACTTTCTGCTACTACTTTCGTAGGTACATTAAGTGGTGCGGCCACTACAGCAGGCACAGTAACAACAAATGCACAACCAAATATTACATCGGTTGGCACTTTAACAGGGCTAAATGTTAACGGTACAATAACTGCGCCTAACATCACTGCAAACACTGGTGTATTTACCGGTAATGGTAGTGGTCTGTCAGCTATTGCTGGCGCTAATGTTACTGGTACGGTTTCGAGCGCATCGACTGCAACTACTGCAACTACTGCGGGTACAGTAACGACGAATGCACAACCAAATATCACTTCAGTTGGTACTTTAGCTAACTTAACAGTAGGAAACGCATCGGCCAATACTCAATTTGGAAATGGAACAATTAACGCCGCTGGTAATGTTCAAGCTGCAAACTTGATTGGTCCTCTCGCATCTGGTAATTCTAACGTTACTATCACTGCCAACAGCAACGTCAACATTTATGTTGCAGGTAATGCTACATCTCAATTAACAGTGACCTCAACTGGTGCAAACATCGCAGGTTATGCAACGGTTGCCGGTAATTTAACTTCAGCTAATGCAAACTTAGGAAACTTAGCAAAAGCTAATTACTTCCAAGGAGACGGCGGACTGTTAAGTAACATTACCGTTTCAGGGGGAACTTCTATTGTTAACGGTAATAGTAATATTGCTGTAGGTGCCAATAGCAACATTACGATGAGTGTTGCTGGTGTTTCCAATGTAATGGTAATTACCAGTACTGGAGCAAACATTACCGGAACATTAACAGTAGGAAACGTATCTGCAGGAAACATTACCGGTAATGTCACTACTGCTGCTCAAGGAAATATTACCTCATTAGGTACTCTTACAGGGTTAACTGTTGCTGGTCCCGTAAACTTAGGACCAGCAAGCAATCTAACATTATCCGGTGGATCAGCTAATCAGCTACTTGTCTCTAACGGCGCCGGCGGCGCAGCATGGCAAACTGTAACTAGCTTAACCCTTGCTCCGGGCTCTAATACACAAGTATTGTTTAACGATTCGGGTAGCTTTGCTGCAAACAGCGGTCTCACCTTTAACAAAACAACTGGAGCACTTACTGTTACTGGAAATGCTAATACCGGTAATATTGGTGCAAACAATGCAGTGTTCACGTCTGTTACAGGTACGTTAACTACTAACGCACAACCAAACATTACTTCAGTTGGTTCGTTGACCTCGCTGATTGTAACTGGTAACATCAATTCTGGTAATATATCTGGTGGTAATTTAGTAAGTGCCAATTATTTCAGCGGTAACGGTAATGCACTGTCTAGTATTCAAGGTGCAAATGTAACTGGTACAGTAGGTAGCGCGACCAATGCGGCCGCAGTTCTTAGCAATTCAGCATCAACTGGTACTTATTATATTCCATTCATATCATCAATCGCAAATGGTAACTATACACATGCATCAAATGCCAATTTCTATGCTAATTTGGCTAATGGATACATTACAGCAACCGGATTCGTAGGCACACTGAGTGGCGCCGCAACATCTGCAACTACCGCAGGCACAGTAACGACGAATGCACAACCAAACATCACATCAGTTGGTTCGTTGACCTCACTGATTGTAAACGGTAATATCAATTCTGGTAATATATCTGGTGGTAATTTAGTAAGCGCTAATTACTTTACTGGTTCTCATGCTAATGGTAACTCAAACATAAACATTCCATCAGCTGATGGTAACATAAACTTTAGTAGTGCAGGTAATGCGAATGTTGTTGTAGTAACCGGGACAGGTGTCAATGTTTCTGGCACATTAAACGCAACCGGCTACGCGAACGTTGGTAACTTAGGTACCGCACAAGTACTTGCAACTGCAAACGTAACTGCTCCGCAATTAATCTCAAACATAGCAACAGGTACTGCACCGTTCGCTGTATCAAGCACAACACAAGTTGCTAACTTGAACTCGCAATATGCAGGTACAGCTAACTCAGTAGCAGGTGCAAACGTAACCGGTGCAGTAGCGTATGCAACGACTGCTAACTCAGTAGCAGGTGCTAACGTAAGTGGTGAAGTTGGTCTTGCTACATACGCAACAACAGCAAACGCGGTAGCAGGTGCTAACGTATCAGGTACTGTTGCTAACGCAAATAATTCTGCATATTTAGGTGGTACTGCGGCAGCAAGTTATCTATTAACAAACGGTACTGGTAGTGGTTTAACTGCAATTACTGGTGCAAACGTAACCGGCGCAGTTTCACAAGCAACAACTGTGATGGGTAACACTCAGAACAATATTAATACACTTGGTGCATTAACTACATTAAGTACAGGTGCAAACACTACATCAGGTACTATCACTGGTAACTGGTCATTAAGTGCAGGTTCAAAATTAGCCGCAACTTATTCTGACTTGGCAGAAAAATATGTTAGTGATGCAGAATATGCTCCGGGTACAGTATTAGTATTTGGTGGTGAATATGAAGTGACATTAGCTAATACATTTGATAGTACACGTGTAGCAGGTGTAGTAACAACTGCCCCGGCTTACACTATGAATAGCGAATGTCAAGGTGAACATGTTGTTAACATTGCGCTACAAGGTCGTGTACCATGTTTAGTAATGGGTCCGGTAAGTAAGGGTGACTTAATGGTTGCAGGTACAAATGGTCGTGCAGTTGCTAATAATGAAGCACGTGCAGGTACTATTATCGGTAAGTCATTAGAAAACTTTACAGGTACTGAAGGTATTATTGAAGTTGCTGTTGGTAGATTCTAAAAAGGTCACATTGTATTTTATTAAACATTTATTAAAAATGATAAGTACAATGTGATTAATGTTTTTCAATTAGAATACGAAACAAGACTAAAGAGTTGGTACGAACTCAGGCAATCCCTCGAAAACAAAGATATTGCCACTAAGTGTTTAGAAATAGACAAATGGTGGCAGTACGCACCTTTGGTTAATTATTATCTTCATCCAGATGATATTGATAATTGGCCCGGTCCGTGGGAATTACTGAATGATAACAATTATTGCCAAATTGCCAGGGGTTTGGGTATGCAATTTGCGTTCTCGTTTCGGTGTATAATACAATAAATGAACATATTTTTACAGGATTACTATTTACGCCTCAAGGCGTGGCATGAACTTAGAGAAATCCTTAAGGACAAAGATTTGCAAACAATCTGCGTCGAGGTTGATAAGTTTTGGCAATGGGCACCTATTAGTGCCCATTATCTTCATCCAGATGACATAGAAGACTGGCCTAATCCATGGGAACTACTCAACGTGAATACTTACTGTCTATATGGTCGTGCATTGGGCATGATTTATACTCTTGTGTTATTGGGCGTACAAGACATTGACTTTGTTGAAGGAATAAGTGATAATGACAAAGATGTCATATTAGTTCTGGTTGATAACGCAAAATATGTTATGAATGGTGGTATAGATACAGTGTTAAATACTGATCTTGCGTCGTTCGACATAAAGAAACATATCAACATAGATCCATTGACACAGAAGATAGGCAAGCAATGACAATTAATGTAACAAAAAGATCAGGAATAATCGAACCCCTACAACTAGAAAAGTGGCAGTCGCAAATCGCTAAAATTTGTAGCGGCATCGCTGACATTAGCCAATCGATGATTGAAATCAAAGCTTCTCCTCATTTTTTTGATGGCATTACTACTAGAGAAATTGACGAGCTAACCCTGCGCGCAATAGTAGACCTAATTGATATTGAATCTAATCCGGACGTTGGTCATACCAATTACCAATTTGTGGCAGGTAAGCAAAGACTGTCTATGTTGCGCAAAGACGTATATGGACAATTTCAGCCGCCGCATCTTTATGAGATAGTAAAGAAGAACGTAGAAGTAGGGCTGTATACATCTGAACTGCTTGATTGGTATACGGAAGACGATTGGAATAAAATGAATGAAATGCTTGACCATGAAAAGGATGAGCAATATTCATATGCGGCGATTGAACAATTAGTAGAAAAGTATCTAGTTCGCAACAGAGCAACTAAAGAAATCTACGAAACTCCACAAGTTAGATACATGATCGCCGCCGCGACGGTTTTTCACAGCGAAGAACCTAATACAGCCAGAATGCGATATATTAAGGAATATTATAATGCTGCGAGTGATGGGCTTTTTACTCTTGCTACTCCTGTGCTTGCTGGCCTTGGCACTCCTACTAAACAATTTAGTAGCTGCGTTCTTATTCGTAGCGACGATGATCTAGATAGCATCTTTGCTTCCGGAGAGATGATGGCAAAGTATGCGAGCAAGCGTGCTGGTATTGGACTAGAGATAGGAAGATTGCGTTCATTAGGTTCGCCAATTCGCGGCGGAGAAATCATGCATACCGGTATGATTCCTTTTCTAAAGAAATGGTTCGGAGACCTCCGTTCGTGTTCTCAGGGAGGAATCAGAAACGCATCCGCCACTGTCTTTTATCCTATCTGGCATCACCAATTCGATGACCTAATTGTATTAAAGAATAATCAGGGAACCGAAGAAACCCGTGTTCGTCATATGGATTATGGCGTTGTTCTCAGTGCATTCTTCTGGCGCCGATTCAAGAATAAGGAAAACATCACCTTCTTTGATCCAAATGAAGTTCCAGATTTATATGAAGCGTTCTATAAGAACACAGCAAAGTTTGAAGAACTTTATGTAAAGTACGAGAAACGTAAAGACCTTCGTAAGAAGACAATGAGTGCTGAAGAAGTGTTTAAGGGAGGCATACTAAAGGAACGCACAGACACTGGCCGCATCTATTTGGTCTTTATCGACAATGTTATGAAGCAAGGCCCGTTCGATCCTGAGTACCATACTATATATCAATCTAACCTTTGCTGTGTAACCGGTGAAACACAAGTAACTTTCTTGCACGAAAACGGCAACACAGAACAAATGTCTGTTTCTAGTGCTGTGGAAAGATTTGAATTAGGTAATTTAACTACTTCAAAGATTAAAAGTTTTAAGAATGGTGAAGTTTCCTGGGAAAATATTTCTGCGGCAATTAAAACTAAAACAGTCACCGAACTGTATGAAATTGAAGATGAAAACGGTAATGTATTGAGATGCACAGGAGACCATCGTGTTTTTACTAAGAATAGAGGTTATGTAAGAGCCGATGAATTAGTTGAAACTGACGAGTTATGTGTTGAAATTTGATTCCCGAACATAAATACATATGGAGAAATTCATATGTATAAAGAACTTTATAAGACTATAATTGACAACGCAAGAAAAGAAAACAGAATGAGAAATCAAGGAACATATTATGAACGACACCATATCGTTCCTGATTTCTTGTACAAGAACAGAAAGAGAACAGGACCAAACGGGCATCTAGACGGTAATCCAGATAGCGCGGAGAATTTAATTCTATTGACTTTTTCCGAACACTTAATGGCTCATTACTACTTGTATGAGATTTATAAAGGAACTCGTTATGAATACTCTGCTGGTTCTGCCCTGCAATTCTTTTTTGTAAAAGCGACAGGCAACCACAAACGACAAATTAATTTGTCAGATGTTGATGAAAAGTTTCTTAAAGAAATGGAACACTTAAGACTACTAGGCAATGAATGTATTAGTAAGGCAAGAAAAGGAAAGATGCCTGTTGTCGATGCTGTGACTAGAGAAAAAATAGGATCAGTCTCCGTAGATCACCCTAAAGTTTTATCAGGGGAATGGGTTCATCATAGTAAAGGCGTTCCTGGAAAGTCTGCAAGAGATATGTCTGGTTCTAAAAATACTAACTTTAAGGAATTAACTCAGGATCGAAGAGAAAGAATGTGGAAATGTGTGTCTGAATCTTGTCAAGAGGGTTACTTGAAGTTACACTTATTGCAGGATAATATGAAAAAAGAATTTGTAGAGTTTAAGAAAATTTCATTGGCGTGGATAGGCAAAAAGTTTGGATCTTTAGAAAATCTAATAAACGAAACGAATAAGAACTTGAATCTAAACATCAAATATAATCCATATCATAGAAGCGCAGAGCAACGACGGGTTGCAGCAGAACACTCAAAAAAACATCGATGGTACAACAACGGCGTACAAAATGTAAGAGTCACAGACGAAGAAGAATTTTGTAAACATAATCCAAATTATGTATTAGGAAGAATAAAAATATGATTAAAATTAAAAAAATTAAAGTAGAACCAACCGATGTATATGACTTATCTGTGCCTGAAACAGAATGTTTCTTTGCTAATAACATATTAGTTCATAACTGCGAGATCCTACTACCTACAAAGTCATTCAAGAGACTAGATGATGAGGCCGGCCGAATTGCGCTGTGTACCTTAGGGAGTATTAATTGGGGTGCGTTCCGTAACCCAGAAGATATGCGCCGAGCATGTCGTATTCTACTAAGAAGTCTGAATAACATTTTGGATTATCAAGACTTCCTTTCTATTCAGTCTAAGTTATCGAATGACGAGATTCGTCCAATCGGTATCGGTGTAACTAATCTCGCATACTGGCACGCTAAGCGCGGATATAAGTACGGAGACTCAGATGCACTACAGGACGTAAAGAGTTGGGCAGAACACCAGACTTACTACCTCATGGAAGCAAATGTAGAATTGGCAAAAGAGCGTGGAAAGTGCATTGACTCTGACAAGACCCGCTATGGTCAAGGAATCTTTCCCTGGGAACTTAGAGCCAATGGTGTAAACGAGCTAGCAGACTTTAATCCTGAGCTTGATTGGGAATCACTACGATTTGAAATGAAAGAGTATGGTGTGCGAAACAGCACAGTTGGTGCCATTGCTCCGGTTGAATCTTCATCTGTTGCCATTAATTCAACTAATGGTATTGCACTACCAATGAGTTTGATTTCTGTTAAGGAATCAAAAGCGGGATCCTTCGTGCAAGTTGTCCCAGAATATCATAATATTAAGGTCAGAAAGAATTATCAGTTGATGTGGGATCAGGTTGATTGCGTCGAGTATCTTAAGACCTCTGCTGTTCTTGCTGCATACATGGATCAATCAATTTCAACTGATACGTTCTATAATCCAGCACATTTCCCTGATCGCAAGATACCAACTACGCTAATTGCTAAAAATTTGATGCTAGCACATAAGTTCGGTCTCAAGACGCTTTATTATAGCCTCGTGTGTAAACAAGGTTCTAAAGAAGAAGCCGACGATGCACCTCTTATGCCTATAGACTTTTTTGAAGATGAAGATTCCTGCGAGAGTTGTAAGTTATAGCATGTAAACTATAAGTTTTCTGTAAACTATGATAAATAAGTTTACAGGAGATTTACATGAACTATGAAAAAATATACAATACATTAGTAAGTAGAGGACAGAGTAGAATACTAGAAGGATATAGCGAGAAGCATCATATTGTTCCTAAATGTCTTGGTGGAACCGATGACGCATCTAACTTAGTATCATTGACTCCTGAAGAACATTATTTGTGTCATCTGTTATTAGTTAAACTGTATCCTAACAATATACGACTGGTAAAGGCCGCTATGTTTATGCTATCATCAAATAGTGAACAACAGAGAAACAACAAGTCATATGGCTGGTTAAAGAGACAATATTCCGAATATATGCGCGGTCCTAATAACCCGGCAAAACTAAACGGACCATGGAACAAGGGTATGACAGGCTATAAAAATAAAGTCAACTTTTCGGACGACACATTAAAATCAATGTCTACCCGAATGACGGGTGAAAAAAATCCATGTTCTGGTGTTAAGCCCTGGAATCATCCAAGAGCAACAGATTATTCTAAATCTGTTTGGAAACAAGCAGAAACGATTTACAATGTTTGGGTAGAAAACAATAAACCCTCGTACTGTAAGTTATATACATTAGTGAACGATAAGAGTTATATTAATGAAAGCAAAGTTATAGGACCGTATATGAATATGGTAAAATATTTTAGAAGTGGTTGGATTCCAACACAAGATACCGAGTTGTAAAGGAAAGCAGATTAAATACACCTACAGCGAAAGCATTGCTCCGTACGTAAAGAAGACTACTAAAGGTATTAATAAAACAGAAGAGCATAAAAAGAATCAAAGCAAAGCAATGAGCGGCCGTAGTGGGACAAAAGAGTGGTGCGAACAACATAGCGAAGCAATGAAGAAGTATCACGCAAAGATGAAAGACAAACTTTAGGAACGGTTGGGTTCCTATAGAAGATTTAGAATGGAAAGAACTAAAGGAAAAAAAATGAAATTTAAAAATATCGTAGCAACAGCATTAGTATTATTCGCCGTCGGCGCCGGCGCAGTTTTAGCTGAGCCACTGCATGTCTGTAAAAATATTGACTATGCTCTATGTGCCGCAAGTCCAACTACGCCAACAGGTAAAACCATGAAGGTCAATGGCAAAACATTCAAAGAAGGCATGGCAGCATGTCCAATACTTCACGGTGATGCTGCGGCCAACCTAAACCTGATGAATGGGTCATGTGATGCTCCTGGTCCAGGTAAAATTTGGAGTTTGTTTGGCATTCCAGCCCAGACCAGTTATCCACAACAACCCACTTGGGCGGTGGCACCTGCACAATTTAGAAGCTTCATTATTGGCACAACGCCTACAACCGGTATGAGCAATATGTGGAGTTTTCCATGCGAGATCCAAGCACAAAAAGTCAATGGAGTAAAGTTGGCTTCGTGTTATGGACCTATCATGGAAAGTCCTTGGACTAACGATCATGTTAAACCTGGCCAGATTGGATTTACCCAGGCCGCAGAAGGTGTGACATATCCGGTTGGTGGTAATGCTCCGGCTAACATTGGATCTAAAAAATAATATGAGTAAAGCGCAATACAATCTCAATACCAAGACAGACTACCTGCATCGCAAGATGTTCCTGGATCCAGCAGGTCCCGTAACCATCCAACGATTTGAGGAAGTAAAATATAATAAGCTAGCAAAAATAGAGCAAACTGCCCGCGGCTTCTTTTGGATTTCAGAAGAAATCAGTTTGACTAAAGATGCCAATGACATGAAAGATGCTAGCGAGACAGTAGCACATATGTTTACTAGTAACCTATTGAGACAGACAGCCTTAGATAGTATACAAGGCCGAGCACCTGCGCAGGTGTTTACGCCAGCATGTTCTATTCCGGAACTAGAAGCAATCATGTCCAATTGGTCCTTTTTTGAAACAAATATTCATTCTCGGGCGTATTCACACATTATTCGTAACATCTATAACGTCCCTAAGGAAGTTTTCAACACCGTTCACGATACTAGAGAAATCATCGATATGGCTGCAAGTGTAGGTGAATACTATGATCGTTTACATCTATTAAATTGTAAGAAAGAATGCGGTATTGATGTTTCTGAGGAAGAACACATTAATGCTATTTGGCTAGCGCTACATGCATCTTATGCACTTGAGGCTTTTCGATTTATGGTTTCATTTGCTACGTCACTTGCGATGGTAGAAAACAAAATCTTTATGGGTAATGGCAACATCATCAGTCTTATTTTACAAGATGAGTTACTGCACAAAGAGTGGACTGCCTGGATGATTAACCAAGTGATCAAAGAAGATCCTCGATTTTTGCGAGCAAAAAATGAATGCGAAGCAGAAGTCCGTAAGATTTATGAAGATGTTATACGTGAAGAAAAGGAATGGGCCGGATATCTGTTCAAGAAGGGCCCGGTTATAGGTCTTAACGAACGAATCATGATAGATTTTGTGGATTACAATGCTGTAGATGCATTGAAGCAGATTGGTATTAAGTATTGGAATCCGGCTCCAAAGTCCACTCCTATTCCATGGTTCAACAAACACATGGATACTAGTAAGAAACAAACGGCGCTGCAAGAGTCAGAAAGTACTAATTACGTAGTCGGAATCATGTCACATGACCTAAATTACGATGAACTACCCAATATTTAAGGAGAAGAAATGAAGGCATTAATTTGGTCAAAGGAAAATTGCACCTACTGTGTGCAAGCAAAGGCTCTATTGGATTCTAAGGGAATCGAATATGAAGAACGTAAGATCGGGTCAGGATACGCAATAGAAGATTTGCTTGAGGCAATTCCAAACGCTCGCACTGTTCCGCAAATCTTTTTAGACGGAGCGTATGTCGGCGGCTTCCGCGAGCTACAAGCTAAGTTTTTAGCGGAGTCAGTGTAATATGAAGTTTGAAGAAAACGAAGTGTACTCGTTCAAGATGCACAGCGGCGAAGAAATGATCGCAACGTATTTGGGTATGGACGGTGATGAATTGATCATTCACAATCCGGTATCAGTCGCACCTGGTCCGCAAGGTATGGGACTCATTCAATCCATGTTTACTTCAGATACGAAGTCTGATCCTAGACTAAATAATAGCAGCTACTCACTAGTATGCAAGACTGATGCCACTATTACTGAAAAGTATGTGGAAGCAACGACTGGTCTAGTAGTACCTAAAAAGAAGTTTATCACGGGCTAATGGCAAAGCTATCCAGAAAAAACGATACGACGGAAGCTAATGGTAAGATAGTTCGCGGGGCCAGTACCGTGTTTGCGAACGGAATTGCTGTTGGTTTGCATGTCAGCGACATCACTCCTCACCCTGGCGGAGGTAAGCATAATGCCTCTAAGACTACTGAAGGTAGTCCTAGCGTATTTGCTGATGGTGTCGCGGTCCTTCGTGTAGGTTCTGGGACTACATGTGGTCACAAAGTCAATCAGGGTAGTCCTGACGTGTTTGTGCCTTAGGATAAAAAATGGCTGATTCAGGAAAACAAAGTCCCTTAGGTGTTAATGTACTGGGATCGCTGCTAGCTAACGCCGGCTTCGTCATCAATCCAGTAGCACAATCTTATATGGGAATCAGTAGGACTAATGCCGGATACGCATTTGGTAGTATACTGAATAATACAGTACTGCATCTACTCACGTGGGCAATAAATGACGGATATGTTCGCGGTTGGTTTCCGGGAACAACGTTAACTACGACAACATATAACAATCTTATATCTATTGGTGCTGACACTATTCCTGCTCTAGGCAACTCGATGCCACCTACATATACTGTAACGGATCCTGCTGGTGTGTGGACTAATGCTGCACAAGCATACGGTTTACAGACCACAGGAAGTGCAGTTCTTCCTGGCCCTGCTACATCTGGTTATGGTAACTATAGTAATTCAATAGGAGATCCGCTTGAGGGGTATGGTGTTGTAGATCAACAACAAAATGCAACATGGTACCCTTATAATACAACTAATCCTAACAATTCGATCACGCAATGGGGATATATTAGACTTCATGCATTGCAGGCATGGAATGAATTTAACTGTAATGGTACTACTGTAAACACAACTACTCCGGAATATAAAGAATTTTGTGCATCATTTTCTAGTGCAGTTTCAGCAGCCGGTACTTCAAATCAAACGATCAGTACGGTTGTAAACTCAAATACCTTCTTAGACGGAACATACAGCAACATGGATGACCTCATGAGTGCTGATATATCTGGTGTAAATCTTTCCACTAAGGATTTTGGTACTGATCTAGAAAATTTAGGAAAGGCTATAGACCTAAAACAGATCGAGACGTTTGGTTTACCATCCAACCTACTCAGAACAATAGGTAAAAATTCAGCAGTCACGCAAGATTTGTCTTTGGCTCTTTTGGCTGCAGGATTAACCACTAAGGAAATATCTGACATTACGGGTGGAGTAACACCAAATGTATCTAAGGCACTAGAACAGAAAATCTATGGTGCATTTTTAATCATAACAGGTGAAAATTTAGCCCATGTTTTGGCACCTCTACAATGCGTGACACAAGGACTAAACTCCTTAGCGGATCTACTAAATCTAAAGATGTTGTTCCCTATCAGCTATTCAGCATTAACTGTTCCAATCTATAATGCTATCGCAGGAACAACCAACAGCAAAACTTACTACCTCATTTATCAAAATGGCGGCGTCAATGATGCACTAGACACTCCTGCTCTACAAGAATATGTAGGAACAATCATTCCTAGTGGTAAGCCTCCTATTTTTGATAAAGCATCTAATCCTGAAAATTATACGGAGCTTCCTAAAGGATTCGCCTCATACCTGCAGGACATTATTCCATACGATCAGGCATTAGCCGCAGGCGCATTCTCATATACGATGAGACAAATTAGAAACATTCAAAATGTTGACATACAAAAATTCGCTAAAGTAGTTAAGGGTATTGAAAATACATCTAATCTAAATTTAGTCAATGGCACCAGTAAACCTACGGATCAGACGCAGATAGATTTTGCGACTAGTGTTCAGGCGCTAGGCAGCGGCCCTAGTGGATCGCTCACGCTTTCAGACTTTTTTGGATGCATGTCGGGCCTCCCTTACCCATGGCAACTCATAGAACAGCGAATTCAAGAAGCACAAACTGATAACTTGGCTGCAATATATCGCGGATTATTTTTAGCTGTTACATGGGATCCGGCTATAGTAACAGTTCAATATACTACATATACTGTTGGTCCTCCGGGCCCACTCACTACATACTATCATGTTACCGGAGTAACGCTCACTCATCCAGGTGGTGGATATATTCGCGGTGATGCACCTGTGCCTACAATAACACTGTCTAACGGCGGAACCGCAGTAGCCACTGTCGAAACCGGTGAGTTTGCACAGTCAGTAGATCACGTTAATACAGGGTACGGGAGAGTAACATCAGTAACACTAACATCATCCGGTCCGGACTCCACGTCTATTCCTACCGTAACAATCGAATGCCCACCTACTAGTACATCGGGTGGAACTAATACACCAGCCGGAACAACTGGTTGGCCGAATCCAATGAATGCGGTAGTTCAGGGATATATCGATCAGGCTAATGCGGAAATAGCTTCTATCTTAGTAAACAAACCAGATGCTGCACAACACCTGAATGCGTACTGGAACATTTTAGGAACCCAACTAGCAAGAGAACAGCGAACTCGATACACTTATGCACCTCCTGTATCGGTCCCTAAAGACTTTTTCTTAAACGCATATCCTAGCACACAATCGTCCTTTGTAGATTCGCTACCTCAGATGGCACTAGACACTCGCCCTCATATGGCAGCACAGACATTAGAAGCAATTTCGGACTTGTCTACGGTCGGTGGTCAAAGCCTAGTAGCGCTACTGCGCCAAGAAAGAAATCAAGCCCGCTTGCAGCAAGTTGGTATTGATTTGGATAATAGTATTGCAGATGTTCTTCCAAATCAAATTGCGCTCACTACAAACGGAACAACATCGAATGCAGTTAATGGTATTCCAAGTTGCGGTACTGAATATACGTTCCCTGCATGGCCTTCTAATATAGACGACACTGGTAATACCATAACGCCTAAACCTGCAGGGATTTATACGTCTTCAGAAGGGTTTCAACAGATTTCAGGATCAGCACCCGGCGATATTACTCAGATTCTAAATTGTAATCCAAATCCGGTTGCCGGCACTGTCGTTCCTGCTGGCCCAGTCGTTACTCCGCCGAGCAGCGAAATAGTCATCATCGCTCCGGCGCCCGCATATGACCCTAATAATTTGCCACCGAATTTAGATCCAAATTACACTAGTACTACGTTGCTTCCGGCCACTCCTTCTATACCCGATGCAATTGCGCAGGTTACTGCTTGTAACTGTGATTGTTGGGTCAAATAAAATAGTTTGACATCATAGTTCATGTTTGTTATTTACGTATAACAACGGAGTACAATCATGTGGACACTCGCTAAGGTCAAGAACGGGTTTCATGACCTCCCCAACGAACGCTTTCATACGTTCGTCATTAAAAATGACGGAGAAATCGTAGGCGAACTTAAGTTCGACCGTGCCCGATGGAAGTCTGCCGGCGGTCCCGCATGGAAGGGTACTCTGTTCAAGACTTCTCTGCACAACAGAACTATGTCTTCTGGATGCACCGGTGTCACGTATTACAGCAAGAAGAAGGAAGACGTGCTTACCTGGTTTAAGACCGGTGAGGTTCGATAATGGTTGTTAAACCTCGATCACGTACTAAATCTCGATCTGCTCGAATTAAAGATTCTGAAAAGAAACTTAAAAAGATACACGAAGAGGTAACTGTTATTTGGCGCAATGCACCTAACCAAGCTGAAAAAATGGTGCTGCTTGATATACTTTCCGGATTGGATCATGCTATGTCAGCTATAAAATCCCACAAGGAAATTTCCAACTAAAATATCGTTTGGTAATTTTACGGTTGACATAATCTTTTCGTGAGTTTATTGTAAGAAATAATCAATTGAGGAGATATCGACGTGCTTACTCTATCTGACATCGACAACATGTTTCCTGAAACTCGGGAAGGTTCCGTGTATTCGGATCTGTTTAAGGACGTTAACGGATTCCGCCCGCGCGCCGAACTTGCTCAATTTGCAAATCTCAATGATTTCCGAAACAGCTGGGACGCTCTAGTAATTGATTTGGAAAACCAAATGGAGCAGGATCGCAAGGCTAAGCTAGCAGCGGTAGCCCGACTCAACAAGGATATCGAACTTCTTCGTACCTATTTCCCTCATGCTACTCAGTTGGATATGATGCGTTACCTCGCTGACGCCAACGGTTGCTACAGTGACAACCAGGGTTTCAGTTACTATGATTGGGAATTTTTGGACTACAAAATGGGCGTTAAGTATGGTACGTGTGAGGAATTGGCTAATGCTGAACGTTGATCGATTTGCATTTGGAGTCGGAATCCTTGGTATAATTTATTTTGGACTCCATCTGATGGTATCCTTAGTATTTCACCGCACACTAATGTAACGGAGATTTAACATGTGTGACGAATGTGACTGTGAGCACAAGACTATGGATTTTGATGGTTCTACTACCGAAAGTAAGAATCCAACAATTCTTTTTTGGAATAGACTAGGTATGGCTGCTATTATCTTCTCGCTCTGTATGGGCATTGGGTGCTGCACAGCAATTGCCAACCTTCATCAATAGTTATTATTTAAATAGTTAACATAAATATACTCACATATAAGGAGTATGTTTATGAAAAAGTTTTTTGCAGTAGTATCAATACTGCTAATATCTCTATGTCTTTATGATACAAGCTACGCATTTACACCTCGCGCACCTTTGCCTATTGCGAGTTGTTCAGTACATGCACCTTTTGGACCGCCGCAAAGCACTAAACCAGTTCAATCTATATGCCGTCAGGCATATCTGGTTGGGTATGACGCTAGTTCAAAAATACCAGAATACGTAGAGTGGACACTTACTCCGCAAGCTGCGTTAGGTTGTGTTGTGCGATCAAATGCATTTACCGCTGACCCATCTATAGCAGGCGGAGCAACGCCTAACGACTATGCAGGCTCCGGTTACGATAAGGGCCACATGGCGCCCGACGGCGACCAAAGTTGGAATCAACAAGTTGAGTATGAGTCATTTCTAATGACTAATATGACACCTCAGGCTCCTTCTCTCAATCGCGGGATTTGGAAATTGTTAGAAACTTCCTTTCGTGGTTGGGCGTTCCAACAGAACCGTCCATTCACCGCAATTTCCGGAGCAATCTATGCAGCTGGAGATAAAAAGATTGGGTCCGGCGTCGTTGTGCCTCATGCGTTCTACAAGATTGTCATTGATGATCAAACTGGAATGGTAGCAGGTTGGTATTTCCCTCATACGGCTCCGTATCCTAATTTAGGAAACGATCTAACTAAGTATCGTACATCTATTGCCGCTATTGAAAAGGAATCAGGTGTAATTGTAGCATTACCTAAGAATGCTCAGGAACTTCCGGTAGGAAAAGAATGGCCGGTTGATTTTGGTAAACTGACTGCTTCTAAGAAGGCAGCATGTGGACCAAGTGCGAGTGTAGACTAACAAAAATACAGGTGTTATTTCAATAGCACCTGTATTTTGCGCAATAAATAGCTTGAGAGGTGGCTGACATGAATCTAAACAATATGGGCGCCGGACGAAAGCTGTTAAATCAAATATTAATGCAAGGTAAGTTACGGACGATGGGTTGGTCTCCGCAGCAGCAGCAAGAAACACTTGCTAAACAAAAAAATCCACATAACCCTAAATCAAGGCCAACCAATCGTGAGTGATTCCGAAAGCAGACTTAAGAAATCTAAACGTAGAGCAGCGGCGAACACCGCAGCCAAGAAACAATACAGTATCGCAAAATCACATGGAATGAATCCTGATCCTAACAAAATGCATCGGTACGCAAAAATGCATTCTTTGAATTGCGGAGATCCAAATTGTATGATGTGTGGAAATCCTCGTAAGTTTTTCAATGAAATAACTATGCAGGAGAAAAAATTTATTGATGGTGTCGATTTTGGGTACAAAGACGATTGACTTTACGTCTAGTCGCTGATAAATTGTAGTTATCGATACAGAGAAGGCTCTGTACGAAACTAAGAGGCTACCTGTGAATAAGAAATCAGTATATGGTTTTCTAATCGAGTTCATCAAGGGTTTTGCAGTAGTTATGGTTCCTCTTATGTTATGGTTCCTCTTATTTGGTTCCGTGCTATCATGCCCTGGATGATTAACATTCACAACGACTTCGCGATCTTCGGCGCACTGCTGGGAACCATGCTCGTTGTGATTCTTACCGCAACACTAATCATTGAATTTGTGTTCAATATTATCAAACAACCTCAATCAAAGGACTAATCAAACTATGAATAACATTAAGACGGTTCTTATCGTCGGTGCTGCCGCTGCGGCTCTTGCTGCATGTGGTCAAGTGCAACCCGGATATGTTGGCCTTAAGGTTAATCAATATGGTTCAGGTTCTGGTGTTGACCCTAATGTTCTAGGTGTCGGTACGTATTTTACCCCAATGGGAACTCAAATTATCGAGTTTCCGGTTTATACTCAGCAATATATCTACACCGCTTCTAAGAATGAAGGCAAGGCTGTCAACGAAGAATTTACGTTCAATGACAAGCAAGGTCTGAATATGGGTGCCGACATTGCTGTAAGCTATTCGGTTGACTCTAGCAAGGCTCCGGTTCTTTATCAGAAGTTCCGCTCTACTGCCGAAGGTCTTGTCGAAAATCAAATTCGTAACGAAATTCGTAACGATCTGAACGACATTGCTTCTGCCTATGCGGTCGATGAAATCTTCGGTCCTAAGAAGAAGGAACTGTTGGATAAGGTGCAGGTTGAAGTCGCTGCTCACTTCAAGCCTTACGGTCTGAACATCGAGCGTCTGACTTGGGCGAATACTATTCGTATGCCCCAATCGATTCACGATCAAATCAACCAACGTATCGCTAACGAACAGCAAGCTAAGGCTGCTGAGGCTAACGTGATCACGGTTGAAGCCAATGCTCGCTCTGCGGTTGCTAAGGCTAAGGGTGAAGCTGATGCTAACGCACTGCTTGCTCAATCGATTAAGGCTAGCCCAGAACTCGTCAAGCTTCGTGCGATTGAAGCCTGGAAGGAAACTGGTGGTAAGATGCCGACTTATGTTGGCGCTGGGGCTGAAATCCCGATCATCGGCAATCTGATGAAGGGTAACTAGTATGGCCCGCATGCTATCGATGATTATCGGGCTTGCTTCTATCGTGGCGCTAGCGGGGTGTAATAAACCCGCTAGCGGTTCGTTTGTTCAGCAAGGCTCTGATACATCAAGCGATCCTTCAATCCCTGCTGATTACAAGCTAGCTAATCCATGCCCACCAGGAGTTCCTTCGGTTTACTTGCGCCCGGACGGGTCTTACGTGGTCAAGAACTCAGAAGATCATGATAACTTTATTGTGATCGCTCAGACACCAGAAGATTTCTGTAAGTCTTTCCAAAAGAACTAGTTATACATAATATGTGCTAAATACTTGACAATAAGAGGATTATTGCCATTTAGGACATAAAAAAATGAAGCACGCGAAGGCTATTTTACTAGCAGTTACCGCTATAGTTTCCACACTCACACTCACAGCTTGCTTTACATCTAGACAACAAACTGCAAACGCAGAAAATATTCCAAACAATCCTGACTACAATTGGGACGTTCGTCCGATTTTGTCACAAAATTGCTTTGCTTGTCACGGGCAAGGAACACAGAAGGCTGGTCTACGGTTAGACATACAAAAAGCCGCTTACGATTCCATACCAGAAGACAAAACCAAACACGCTTTTGTTCCGGGTAATCCTAGTAAAAGCGAGGCATTTAAACGCATTACTTCGACTGATGCAGACTACAGAATGCCACCTAAAGATTCTCATAAAACCCTGTCTGCACATGAAATCGCAATTATAAAGCGATGGATTGAACAAGGTGCTCACTATAAACAACACTGGGCATACATAACACCGACAGTAGTAAAGCCAGAAAGAACTAAATGGGACAAGCAAGCTGTCAACGCCATTGATCGATATATCTATGCCAAATTAGCTACAGAAGGGTTATCTCCTTCTGCGGAAGCGGACAAAGAAACGCTTATAAATCGTGTTTATCTAGACCTAACTGGACTTCCTCCCTCGCTTCAAGAAGTAGATGCATTTATCAATGACACCTCTCCTAATGCTTACGAGAAGATAGTAGATCATCTTTTATCATCTACCGAGTATGCAGAACGCCAAACAAATATTTGGATGGATGTTGCTCGGTATGCAGACAGCCGCGGAGGACTAAATGACGGGGAACGAGGAATCAGTTTCCCGTATCGTGATTGGGTCATCAATGCGTTTAAACGCAACATGCCTTATGATGAGTTTGTGACCTGGCAGCTTGCCGGCGATAAACTTAATAATGGTCATCCGACTCGTGAGCAATTACTTGCAAGTGCCTTCCTTAAAGAAGGTCGTCAAGATTCAGAGGGCGGATCAATTGATGAAGAATTTAGAACTAATTATGTCCAAGAAAGAACAGAATTAATAGGTAAAGACTTTTTGGGTCTAACCGTTGGGTGCGCCAAATGCCACAATCACAAATATGATGTGATTGCCCAATCAGATTACTATTCATTAGCTGGATTCTTTAATCAGATGGACGAGCGAGGACAAGGATCCGGTTCTCGTGGTACACCCGGCGGCGCCACAATCGAATGGCCGACTCCGCTGCAATCAAAAAGACTTGAGGCCGCCCATGCAATTACAGTAGCTAAAGAACAAGCTTATCAAGTTGCTTTACAATCTGCGCAGATCAATAAAATAGCATTAGACACAAACCGAACAACATTTATACAATCATCTATTCAAGCAGACACACAAGCCTATTATCCATTAGATGCAGGGTACAAAGATTCATTTGATGAACTGTACCTAGATCCGCAACCAACGGCACCTGGTGAACCTCTACCTAATCAAAAAAATAACTTTCCCGGATTAACTGCGGCTCAAGTTACTGCCATATTACAAAATAAAATTCTTGCAGATGTAAAGGTCGGTAAACCAACTCCTAGTATGACACCTAAAGATGATTCTATGTCTCCTAAAACCATCAAGTCTTCAGATATAAAGGACCCTAAAAAAGCACCCCTTCGCCGCTCACGATTCGGCGGTATGGACGGAGACATTGCTGCAATGAAGGCGGACCCTAATCTTCCGAGAATAGCTTCTCATGAAATCGATTGGGCTATGGAACAGCTTGTAGCATCCGGATTTACTGATGATCGTTTAGGAGACCCACAACGTATCATGAAACGTCAACTTCCACAATGGATTCATGAAGATTCACTGTTGTGGACAGATGCAGGGATTCAGGGTGAAAAGCGTGGATTTGTAAGTAATGTAAAGTTTGTTTCCGGTCACAAGGGACAGGGAATTCAACTAAAAGATTCAGTTTTTGCTGCGGACAAAAGTGTAGGTATGTTTGAAAGAACTCAACCATACACATTAGATTTTTGGTTGAAGCTTCCAAAGAAACCATATTACGACAATACTCGTCCATTAGGACCGTCTGCATCTATAATTTATAACAACGGCGGCATTGAAGGGCTTGGTTATGAATTAACCATGTCTAATAATAAAATGGCATATTCTATTACTCACCAAGCTCCAACCGACATGCTTAGAATTTCTACGATTCAAGATGTTCCCACAGGTCGTTGGGTTCATATAACTTCTACTTATGACGGTAACTCCAAAGCGGCTGGTATGCATCTATATTTTGATGGTGTAGAACAAAAAGCTCAAATTGATCATGACCACTTAACACGTAGCGCATTTCCGCGCGGCGGAAACAGTCAGTTTGTGAGTTATTTTGGGTTGTCTGCTGGAGTTAACTTTAATAGACCGGAATTAGTAGACGGCGCCATTGATGAGCTACGTGTGATTACACGGGCATTGACTCCTACGGAAATTACTTATCTGCAGGATCCTGCACTACTTAAACAAGTTCCGGCACAGCAAGCAATATCTGATATGAAGTTAATTATGGCTGAACTGGATCCTGCGGTTCAACGAGCCTGGCAAGAGATGACAGATGCACGACTTGCTGAACAACGCATAGAAACTCCGATCTATCGTGTCATGGTTGCAGGAGATCAGGCTATTCCTCGTAAAAACTTCGTGTTAGATCGTGGGGTCTATAACAGCTATCTACAAGAAGTAAAACCTCAGGCACCGAACCGAGTATTTGCATGGAACGAAACTTTACCTAGAGACCGTTTGGGACTAACTGAATGGATGTTTGATCCGAAAAATCCGCTCGTTGCTAGGGTTTATGTAAACCGCATATGGCAAAATCATTTCGGTACTGGTATAGTTCAAACGGTAGATGATTTTGGTACACAAGGAACTAATCCAACTCATTCGGAACTACTTGATTACCTAGCCGTAGAGTTTATTAGGTCTGGTTGGGATATAAAGCACATACAAAAACTAATAGTTATGTCTGCAACTTATCGTCAAAATTCTAATATTACGCATGACGCATTAGAAAAAGATCCACGAAATTTTCTTCTAGAACGAGGACCACGTTTTAGAATGCCAGCAGAAGTTATTCGTGATAATGCATTAGCTGCCTCTGGTCTGTTACTTAAGAAAGTGGGCGGAGATGCAGTATTCCCATATGCTCCAGATGCAATTTGGGATGGTGTAGCGCAAGGTGCGGTTATTTATCCTACAAATGAACCGGATGATCAAATGCACAGACGATCTATGTATACCTATATAAAGCGGAACTCACCAGTAGCCAACTTAGTACCGTTTGACATGCCAGATCGCTACAATGCACAAGTTCTACGTCCAGTGTCAACTACACCTCTGCAATCATTGGTTATGTTGAATGACGTTCAATTTATGGAAGCTTATCGTAAGCTATCTGAAAGAGCAATCAAGTCTTCTGCAAATCAAGATCAACAACTGATAACGATGTTCCGTTTGGCTGTTCGGCGCCATCCAAATGATAATGAACTATCAGTATTGAGGAAATATCGTGTTGCTGAAATTAGCAGAATGCAGAATTCCCCTGATGAAGTAAAAAAGATACTTTCTATGGGGGTTTCTCCTACCGATACTTCGATTGATCCGGCCCAACTCGCAGCAATGACTATGGTCACTGCAAGCGTCATGAATACCCCAGACGCATATACTTTGCACTAAGAGGAATAAACATGAATAATGATCCAAATGAATTAATAAATTTTGCCCGCCGGTCACTTTTAGGCACGAGTATGGGATTGGGTGTGATAGCCGGCGCCGAATTATTAGGTGCTACCAAATCACAAGCAGCCAGTGCTGCACCTTCCAGCGAGACTGGCCCAGATTTAGGTAAGTTAACTACAGGTCAATTTCCAGCAAGAGCAAAGCGTGTAATTGACATTCACATGAAAGGAGCAGTATCCCAAATTGATACTTTTGATTATAAGCCAGAAGTTATCAAGCGCCATGGGCAAGAAATTCCACCTTCTGTAAAGGGTCATGGCAAAATATCATCAATGTCTAATGGACAAACTTCTTTCCCTCTTATGGGTCCTATTGCTCCATATAAACAATATGGTCAATGTGGTCGTTGGGTTTCAGACCTAATGCCACATATAGGGTCTATATCAGATGATCTAACCTTCATTCATTCTATATGGACTCCCCAAGTTAATCACGATCCAGCAGACATTCTCATGCATACTGGGTTTCAATTAGCGGGCCGCCCTGCCGCTGGAGCATGGGTTAATTATGCATTAGGGACTGATAACTCTAATCTCCCTTCATATGTAGTCATGAAATCTCAGTTCCAATCAGCAGGGGTTGGCGCTACTCAGGCTACTTGGTCAGCAGGATTTTTGCCCTCTAATCACCAAGGTGTTGAATTTCGTTCTGGTAATTCTCCTGTTCTTTATGTAAGCAATCCAGATGGCATTAGTCGTGAAGAACGAAGAAGTCAAATTGATCTTATCGGTGAATTATCGCGCTATCAGTATCAGACGACCGATGACCCAGAAGTCTTAGCCAAAATTGCTCAATATGAAATGGCATATCGTATGCAAGATTCTGTACCTGAGGTAACTGATCTATCTGATGAACCACAATATATACTCGATATGTATGGTCCTCAGGTTCATCAACCAGGTAGCTTTGCTCGCAATTGCCTATTAACACGTCGTCTTATTGAACGCGGTGTTAAGTATGTCAACCTAATTCAAGTTGGATGGGATCACCATAATGGTATTGCCCGCCGACATCCTAGTGACTGTTGGGCAGTAGATCAGCCATCTGCTGCTTTGGTGACGGATTTAAAGCAGCGAGGACTTCTAGATGATACTCTTGTAACTTGGAAGGGTGAATTCGGTAGAACTGTATACGCGCAAGGAGGAATAAATCCAAACTGCGGGCGTGACCATCACGGAGGAAACTTTACGATGTGGATGGCCGGAGGCGGAACAAAACCTGGCATCGAATACGGCAAATCAGATGATTTCTCTTATAATGTTGTGGAAAATCCAGTAGAAGTTCACGATTTAAATGCTACTGTGTTATATCTTTTAGGAATTGATCACAAACAACTTACATACCATTATCAAGGTAGAGATTTCCGTTTAACTGATACTGCAGGTAAAGTAGTTCAAGGAATAATTGCTTAAGGCTTGACATTCAGCGTATATTATCGTATTATTCGTTACATAAGAGTTATGCGCGCCTGAGGCTGAATGGTTTCACAAGAGTCTCTAAAGCTCAAGATTGCAGGTTCAAATCCTGTCGGGCCCGCCACTCTTAAAATATATCTTGACTCCGTATACACCTTATAATAATGTGACTTATGGACATGATCACACAAGAACTGAAATCGCTGCACGAGGAATTCACTTCCCGTGTTTTTCAACTGCGTCTGGTTGACGGTGTTCGACGTGATTGGGCAGTTTCTTGGGCTCTGCTGCAAGATCAAAGTCCCGACTATGCCGAATGCTATGTTCCTCCGATCTTTCCGATTAAAGGACAAGACCTGCTGGAAACTGGTATGAAGCCTGGCAAGGAAGTTGGTCAACGGCTGCAAGTCATGCGTGATGCTTGGGTTAAATCTCGTTTTACTATGACTAAGGAAGACCTGCTGTCCCATAATAATTGACATATACTGCATTAAGTTGTAGTATATGTCATTATTATAAAGGAGACATTATGAGTGCTGACCTTCCTACGCTAGTCCCTAGCGTAGTCTTTAAGACTCGGGTTCGTGACGATAGTATCGAAGGACCCAATCCATATCGCTGGCAAGAAGTAACTTCATTTGACTATTTCGCAGGAAAGCGAGTTGTGCTATTTGCGCTGCCTGGAGCATTTACCCCTACTTGCTCTACTTACCAACTTCCGGGTTTTGAAAATAACTATCAACAATTTAAGGATTTGGGTATTGACGAAATCTACTGCTTGTCAGTGAACGATTCGTTCGTCATGAACAAGTGGGCTCAAGACCAAAATCTAAAGAACGTTAAGGTTATTCCGGATGGTTCTGGTGAATTCACTAGCAAGATGAACATGCTTGTTGCTAAGGATAATTTGGGTTTCGGTGTTCGTTCTTGGCGATATGCGGTAATCGTTGACAATGGACGCATTGAAAAGTGGTTTATTGAACCTGGCATCGAACACAATTGCGATACGGATCCCTACGGTGAATCTTCACCTGAAAACATCCTCGTATATCTGAAAAACTAACAACCGCGGACAAGCTTCGCATAAAAAAAGAAGAGGAAACCCGCATCATCTTTCTCTACGGTAGTGCAATACATAAGGCACTAGAGCGCAATGAATTCCAACATACTCCTTTTAAAACTACGACAGGAGGATGCGGTAATCCATGGGTAGTGTGTGATATGCTCGATAAGCAGGAAGTTGTATTTGCCCTATTGAAATACGATTTTCGAATCATGACGCCCAACGAACCTCTCTACAAAGAATACGATAAACGAGCCAAAACACTAGATTACGATGAAGCAGATTGGATTGATGAAGATGAAGACCTGTAAAATTTTCGTACCAACCTAGGTTTTCCATCAAATTAATAAGGCAATACGAGAATCGGGAATCAAACACCTGCCGTATCAAAAAAAGTTTGATGGGTACAACATTGAATTTATGACTAATGATCATCCTCTAATTTGTTATCTTATTCTTAAATACGACGTGAAATATGAAATATGAAATATGAAATGTCATAAATATACACAGTATGAAAGATTCAGTATGTCTGTAGTAATTTTGACCAAAAGAGAAAAGGATTATGAGAATGCTCGTCTCCTAGAAAGTTTTGCCAACCAAGGTATAAACGTACAGTTTGCCAATCCAGAAAACTTTGATTTAGTTGTTAGGCAAGGTATAGAAACTGGTATAAATTACAATGGATTGACCCTTGAGAAACCCAAACTTTTGTTGACTAGAACTGGATCAGGTACAAATGAGTTTGCAAGGGCTTTGATCAGACAGTTTGAAGAAGAAGGAACACCTTGTGTAAATTCCTCTGAGGGAATTGAGATTGCTAAAGATAAACTTAGAACATCACAATTACTAGTGAGCAATGGAATTCCAATTCCAAATACGATGCTAGTTAGGTTTCCAGTTGAAGTTGATATTGTAGATAGAAATATTGGTTGGCCTTGCATAGTAAAAGTGATTAGTGGAAGCTATGGTGAAGGTGTATATCTATGTGAAAGAAAAAAAGATTTCAAAAAGCTTATGGACTTCACTGATAGTCTAAAAAGTGCAAAAACCTTAATAGTACAAGAATACGTAGGACACCGCCCAGGTGAAGACCTCAGAGTGTTTGTTGTGGGCGGCAAGGTGATTGGGGCAATGAAACGTATTGCTCCAGTCGGTGACTTCCGTGCTAATATTTCAAATGGTGGTCACGGTGAAACATTTGAGGTCACCGACGAAATTGAATACATTGCGAGAGAGACTGCTAGAGTTTGCGGATTGCAAATTGCAGGGATAGACCTCTTGTTTGATGAAAACGGATTTAAAGTTTGTGAAGCAAACTCAGCTCCAGGCTTTGAGGGCTTCGAACGATATTGCAATATAAATGTAGCAGACCACATCGTAGGATTTGTTAACTTCAAGTTAAACGGGTTAACCCGCAATTGACACAAGTAAAATAAGGAACTAAAATGTCAAAGATGTATAAGAGTGAGGCTTCTTCTACGAAGGTAGATCACATTCAACCCATTACGGTTGAAAAACAAATCGAGCTACTTGAATCAAAGATTCGTAGACTAGCAGAGACAGTAGCTAATGTTCAGTCTGAGTTGGGCCTAATGCAGAGGCATTATCGCCGCCAAAAAACTGACATATCTAATTTAAATACTGCTGTTCGCAATAGATAAATAAATTTGTAGCATGGTGCTTGCTCCTTGATAGCGTTAGAGTAGTTGGGATATTGTCGAGACATCCGTGAACTACATTTTTATTTATCTTTGTTATTGACAATGGTTTGATGCTACTATATTATAGATATGTCAATCAGACATTTATGATGGAGAAAAGCTATTTCATTTTATTTAAAATCGGGCACGAATTGGCGCGTTACTTCTAAGGATGCGATGGATTTGCATGAGCATCTTCCAGCAGGCAACTACACGGTTGGTCAGGACATGCAAGGTAATTACGGGCTGGGCTGGTAAAAGAAAATGAACACTACGACGACATGCACGGAATGTGGCAATGGCCACTATGAGGAGTACATCCTCCCGGAGCACCTGGAGGATGTCGGCGGAATTGAGGTGTGCCTGAAAAACACCGTCCACGTGCGTCGCTGCGCTGGATGTGCGGACGAGATGACCATGATCCCGGACATGCGGGGTCTAGTGCGGACGGTGGCTGTGGCTCGTTGCCTGCTGCCGATCAAACTGAACGCGGGTGATATGCGTCTGCTGCGCCGTGCTTTGGACATGACGCAAAAGGAATTTGCCGAGACGATGGGTATCACGGCTGAGACAGCCTCTCGTTGGGAGAAGGATGGGGGAAAGGGTGTGGGTGACTATTCGGATCATCTTGTCCGCCACAACGCCTGCGCCCTGCTGGCTGCCGATGCCCCGGGTGAAGGAAAAGATCAACTACGACTATACTGCCCTGCTTTAGGAAAATAATGACTCGAAATTGGATTGATGACGTAAAGGGTACTATTCCGGAATATGCGGAATCTGTGGCTGAAACGCTACAATACTCCATAGATGATGCGGTAGCACAGTTAGATGAAATAACTGTTCACGGTTGTGCTCTTGCTGCTGCTACCGCAACTGCTAATGGTGGTTTGGCATTTGAAATTTCTATGAATGGTCCACTTTTCGGATCCGACGAAAGAGAAATAGCAAAGAAAGTAGCAGTGCTTCTAGTTATGGAAGCGACATGCATGTCATATCCTCAATATACTGGTGGATTGACCAATGATTGGAATCAACCAAATCACAACGCATATGCTTTTGCAGCAGCCATCGCTATGCAGCACGAAAAATTAATCAATTATTATTCGAGTCTGCTAACAAACGGCGGCATAAATGTTAAGGCAAAATCAGCAATTGTGAAAATTGCTGCTGCGATAGCCGCTATTGGTAAGATTACTTAATACCGATTAGCATAAAACGATTATACCCTCCGTCGGAGTATCTAATTTCTTTCGTCCCCGAAAAAAGATACTTTGATAGAGGGTATTTTTTTGTTAAGGCATCTAATGACTCATTAGGATTGACGCACTTCCAAATATCATCATTGTCAATGGTTACATCACTAGATTGAATACATACAAGTTTTCCGTAATCCAAATTTTCAAACCATTCATTTGTGGACATATGTTCAGGTGAACAGTTGACAACAATATCGAAAGAAGCTAAATCATACGTACTGGCGTCAGCAATGATGTTAGTGACAGTCGAGTCGATACACCAAGCATCGGTGATTCTGTCTGCAATAGGCTTCGTGCTTGCATCTATATCAATGCCCAAAATATGTTGATATAAATTAGGATTGCGTGTAAGAAGCATAAATGATAGTACGTTGTACCAACTACCTAAGATAGCAACTTTTGCGCTTTTAGGGACGTAGGGTTCAAGTTCATTGCAGAGCCAAAGTTTACTTTGAATCTGTCCGTGAGAAAATGCATCGAAATTCATAATCGTATTTATATGCAAAAAAGGCTTGACAACTGTTTTTAGAAGATGTATAAATAAGACTGTAGAGTTGATTGAAACGAAAGTTTGAAAAAACCGAAGTTAAAATTAACGTATTATTAACCAGGACTAAATAAGTTTAATATGAACAACACTTGTAACATATCGATGAAGCAGCATAACCAACTCTGGGGCCAATTAGCCTCATTGTGCGTCGTTGCGGATGCGGTATACCCTACAAGCATTCGCGGTACCTTTAATCTAAGAGAAGGGTTCCGGGATTAGATAAACAGTTCATATAAAACTAGTTTATTTGGTCCCTGGGAATCGAAAGATTTTCAGGGTTTTTTATTAGTTGGAGGCAAGAATCTCTGACAGTTAGGATGAAAGACCTAACACAAGTGCAAGTCGGAACGAGGCTGCAAAGCACTTTAAAAAATGAACGGGCGGTGTTAGGGATGAAATCTGCGGAGGTAACGCAGAAAGTAAAAACTTTCAGTGAAGGGCATTGTGACCCTTCGCAAGTGGGGCAGTCCGAAATGCTGGACAACATATCCTCGCTTGTCAATAAAAAGCTAACTATTATTATATGAAAACATAGGACTTAAACACAGTCACTGGGCTACGAACCTCGTTGAAGCAACACGTCAATGTGTTTTCTTATAATCATAGTATTCGTATATAAATATCAAGTATTATTGTCCCTTCGTCTAATGGTAAGACATCCGTTTTTGGTGCGGATTATCGAGGTTCGAGTCCTTGGGGGACAGCCAAATTATATGCCGTGTTAGCTCATACAACATACCTATTAATAGGCATAAATAACTGAGCTAGGACAAAGCTTATGCACGTATGTCACTGCGGTAAAGAGTTTGAAACGTTCCGTCAATTGAATGGACATAAAAGTGTTCATCGGGAAGGCGGAAGATACTCTATTAGTAGAGGTAGAGCCCGAACAAATATACCTTCGTGTTTGAAATGCGAGAAACAATGTGGCGTCAAGCAAAAGTTTTGTTCTAATAAATGTCAAGCAGAATACCAGTCTGCTGAAAAAATTAAAAATTGGTTGATAACCGGTGCATTTGATAGCATGGGTTTTCCGGCATGGGCGCGCCGAACTTTAATAGCGTTGCATGGAGCCAAATGTCAGTGGTGTAAATTAGAGCAATGGAACGATCTCCCAATCACACTAGAATGTGATCATTCAGATGGTAATCCTAATAACAATCATATAGATAATTTAAGGTTGCTTTGTCCAAACTGTCATAGTCAAACTGATTCCTTTAAAGGAAAAAACAGGGGAAATGGTCGAACGCACCGGTACAAAAATAAGCCGACGTAGCACAGTGGTAGTGCGCAGTCTTGGTAAGACTGAGGTCAAGGGTTCAATCCCCTTCGTCGGCACCATATTACGGATCCTTAGCTCAGCGGACTAGAGCATCGCGCTTCGGACGCGAGGGTCGGCAGTTCAAATCTGTCAGGATTCGCCAAATATAGCATATTAAAGTATGCAGTCATAGCTCAACGGATGAGAGCATCAGACTACGAATCTGAGGGTTGGGGGTTCGAATCCCTCTGATTGCGCCATTTATAGTATTGGTCCTAGGTGGTTTTCCTTGGTGGGAAAGGGTGTGACGTTCGAATCGTCTCTATAGGACTTGGGTGCCCCAAAAGCGGTTTGATTCCGCTAGCCAATACGACTTTATCATGCGCACTTCGTACAATAGTAGTACCGCTGTCTCCAAAGCAGCAGACGTGGGTTCGATTCCAATTAGACCCACCAAATTGCGCATTGCACACCAAAGTTTATGCCCCGACTATCAACTCACTTAGGTGATTATATAATTAGGATTGAGGGCCACCATAATACGGAGTGGGTAAGCAGATAGGATCTGTCTTCGCTTGGAAAGCGAAAGGTACCTTACGGGTATAGAGTTCGAATCTCTAACGCTCCGCCATAAGTTTATGCCCCTATCACGTATGTTTGGTATCCAACACCGAAAGTAATCGAGAGAAAGATAGAGTAGGGGCGACAGTTTATCGTCAGGTCCCGCAGCGGTAGCAGTTTACTAGTGACTGCCGGAGAGAAAATTTCCTGACGGCCAAATTATCAGGGTATAGCTCAGCCAGGTCGGAGCGCTCGTTTTGGAAACGAGAGGCGGAATCGTTCACGCAGGTTCGAATCCTGCTACCCTGACCATTTAACTACGGAGAGTTGACCGAGCGGCCGAAGGTGGCGGTCTCGAAAACCGACGTACTTAGAAATAAGTACCGGGGGTTCAAATCCCTCACTCTCCGCCAAATTTAATTGAGGGTTCGTCTAATAGTAGGATATTTGACTCTGAATCAGAAGATCCAGGTGCGAGTCCTGGCCCCTCATCCAACATACCAGCGAGGAAATATGAAACTGAAAATGTACTGCATCTTCGCTAAAGAAAGCGTAGACAAGATGAAAGGTAATCGCGGAAAGCTTGCTTCTATGGCAGGTCACGCATACCTTCATGCTTATTGGAATGCAGTTAGTCTTGAGGTTTCTTCGGACTGCAATCTTCAAGCAATCCAGTACAAGAACAGTGATCATGCGTATAAGATCACTCTTATTGTTGACACGGTAGCCGAACTAGAAGTGATTCAAGAGGCATACAAGAATGTATGCGGTGTCTCGTTAGTTAAAGACGCTGGGTTCACGGTATTCAACGAACCGACTGTTACTTGTTTAGGACTCGGTCCTATTCGAGAAGACTTGATCGGTGAAGATTTGAAAGCCTTGAAGCTATTCATGTAGAGAGGATACTCTCGTTGGTACCCTGCACAATGGTTCTGACGAGGAAGGGTAGTGTGCAGCTACCCGAGAGATTATGGGGACGTAAGTGGGCTTAACGCCGGGCTGGCAGTTCAGCAGGGAGGGTTCGATTCCCTCCGTCTCCACCAAAATAACTCGGCGGGTGAAGAACACCGTAAGTCCGCAGAATTCATGTTGCTCTAGTGTAGATGGTCTGCACGCGAGACCGAAAATCTCGAGGTTTCGGATCATTACCGAAGGGCAACACCATTTATGTCTCCTCAGGTTCATAGCGTGCTAAAGGCGTCAAGTCGCCGGGAGACACCATTTTTACTGTAGGTGATTATTGCAAGCCCTGCAGAATGAGATATACGGTTGAGGAGAAACTAGGCAGCACAATACTGCTATTAGTAAGCTTTTAAGGGGGTGACGGTCTCTAAAAATGAGGAACCCCAGTAAGTTTTATGCGAGTATGGCGGAATTGGTAGACGCACTGGTTTTAGGTACCAGCGCCGAAAGGCGTGGGGGTTCGACTCCCTCTACTCGCACCAATATATAATGCCCCGATGGTGGAATTGTCCAGGGTATAAATGATGTGGGGGCGTGGCGGAATGGTCTACGCGGCTGTCTCAAAAGCAGCTTCCGAAAGGATTGGGGGTTCGACTCCCTCCGCCCCTACCAAATTAGTTACATACCGGCTTCTGCTTTAAGTGCATCAAGCTGTCTATCGTAATCTTTAGCCCAACCCAAAATAGTCTGTTTTAGTCGAGAGAACACATCTCCTACAGCTTCTTTGATTGGCTTTACTGACATTGCAGGACTTTTTTGAGTCACTGTAACCATTTGCTTTTTAAGCCCCTCTAACACTACGATCAATTCAGGTGTTAGATGCTTCTCTAATTCAGTTAAAATATCTTTGTACTTTGGAGTTCTAGTTTCTTCCGGATCCTTAGTCAACGTAAAGATAAAGCTAAGAGTCTCAACAACTCTAGTGCGAACGGCATCTTCTGCGTCAAACAAATCACTCACATTTTCTTTAGCTTCATCCTTTACGGCAGCTTTAAGATATTTGACTTCTGATTCCAATTCATCAATTCTTGCAAGTTTTTGTGCAAGCTTTGTATATATTTGGCTATTATAGCTCTTAAGTCTAGCAATGACCTTTTTACCGTTAGGTTCGTCCTCGTACTCCAAATTAGGATTACGTGCTTCAAATAGGTTAAGTAGTTTACGAAAATCTGTAGTGTCCATATTCATATTTATCATTATATTCATATTTATCATTAGATAAATAATATGGGAGGATACTCTTATGAAAAAATTACTATGCATCGCTGTGCTTGCGTTAGCAGCATGTACGCCAAATTCAAGTTCACAAGTTGGCGCTGATGGTTATACTTTTAAACAAAAGCAGTACGAGAAGCACGAAGTTACGATTAAGATAGTTACATATAAATCACCTTCGGAATTAAACCGAGTAGTAGCAGGGTATCTCAATAAGAGTACTACGGCATCAGATCATAAAGTAAATTCTACTAACGTAGTAGCATTTAGCCTGCTGCAACCTCCTAGTTATGATACATGCACAATTCACATGATGGATCCTAGCGTGACTTACCAACCAGAGTTTGTTGGTCACGAATTTATCCATTGTATATACGGACAGTTTCACGGCGACAACACAGTAAATAACTAACGCCCTATTAGCTAAGAGGTATAGCAGCGCTTTCGTAAAGCGAAGGTCGGCAGTTCGATTCTGTCATGGGGCACCAAAAAATCTAAGTGTTTAGGTTGCGACATGTTAAATACATTCGGAGAAAATTTCGCATGTATACTGTTTATAGAATTACTAATTTGGTTAACAGCAAAACCTATATAGGAGTTCATAAGACCAACAAGCCAATGGATTCGTATTACGGGAGCGGAACTGCAATAAAAAACGCAATTTCAAAATATGGAAAAGAAAATTTTCGAAAGGAAATTCTTTTAATATCCGAAACCCGAACGGAAGCATATGATTTAGAACGAAAGCTAACCGAAAACTTTAACGAACATTCAAATTATAATATGAGATTGGGCGGAGTGGGAGGGTTTACCAAAGAGAGCGCCCTTAAGGGCGCTCTGGCAAGGATAGAAAAAACAACAGTAGAAGAACGCAGTCTTCTGGCCAAAAAAGCTTATTTAGAGTACGTCAGCAGAATGACGGAGGAAGAATATAGTTCCTATACGAACGCCATGCGAGAAAGAGCTAAAAAGGCGGGTTAGCGAATAAAGGTAAACCAAAAAATACGGATTCAGTTGAACACCAAGAAGCCAACAGAAAAAGATCATTAGCCTCTAAAAACAAAGTCAGAATAACTAACGGAGTGATTAACAAATCAATTTCGCCATTGGACGAAATTCCTATAGGATATAGAAAAGGTCTAACTCGTCGCAACCATAAAGAAAATAAAAAACCCGGTTGACAATTTTTTTATATCTGTTATGATAAAATTAAAGAAATATGCCCGTATAGCTCAGTGGTCAGTAGCGCAGGTCTCATAAACCTGGGGTCCTAGGTTCAAATCCTAGTGCGGGCACCATCATCTAAGAGGTACTCAAATGTCAGTTGCATGGAAAAAGATTCAACAAGAATTAGTGAATCTGTATTCGCAAGATCGTAGAGAAATCCTGCTGATGGTATCAGGAGGACCCGACAGTATGTTCATGCTAGATTTCTGCAATAATGCAGGCATCGGTTTTACTGTCTGTCATTTTCAGCACGGTATTCGAGACAACGATTATCTCGACAAGGAACTCATTCAGCAGTTTATTCAGGATAAACAGATTCAATGTAACTTTGTCGTTGGTTACGGAAAGGATCTCAAAGATTCTTCCAACCTTGAAGCAGAGGCCCGCAGTCAGCGTTGGGAGTTTGTGCGTAACTACAGAAAAACTCTTGGTAAAGAGGTTGTAGCGGTAACTGCACACCACCTCAATGACAATATCGAACAAGTGTTTTTGGACCTGATGCGGGGCGCCGCTCATTCGAATCTTGGACTTGCTAAGTTTAGATTTGACGAAAGCCTAGAATTTTTTAAATGCAAACCATTTCTTACGGTTCCGAAGTCTGTTATTTTAGAACAGTGCAATCGGCGCGGTATCCCCTTCATTGATGATATCACTAATCAAGACAATCACCATGAAAGAAATTGGTTGAGAAATGAAATCATTCCACAACTGATGAGTCGTAGAAATCTAGAGAAATCTATGCTCAATGCGTTAATTCACAACTATTGAAAGATAAAATACAATGACTAAGAAGACCGCGCTTGAAAAGGATTTGGACAAGCATACAAAGCTGTACGTGTCGCATACAGTCGAAGAAATGAAGCGATTGAGGCATTGGTTTGCCGGTTTTTCTGCTGCTGGCGGAAAGCTTCCGGCATGTGAACAAAGTTTTAGTGCCTGCCAAAAGGCACAAGTTATTCTTGACGACTATCTGGCCCTTATGGAAAAATACGGACCTAAATCCTAAATAAAATATGCCTAGGTGGCGGAATTGGTATAGCAGCGCTTTCGTAAAGCGAAGGCCGGCAGTTCAATCCTGTTCTAGGCACCAAATACGATTTACCTATAGAAAAATAATTACCTAAATTAGGTACTTAAATAGTATATAGGAGAAACTCATGAACACTAATACTAAACCTAATCGCAGAGCGGTCATCACTGACATAGATGGATATGTAGTGCTTTGCTACGAAAACGAAATTCTTAAGCGTACAATCGATCTTAAGGACAAGTCAATCTACTATGCAGAGTCCGCCGCCGAAAATTGGGAATCAGGTATTCTCAACGAATAGTCTATAAAATGGTTGACGCCGTTCGCCCATTTTGTTATATTAACTCATAAGATGAATTGAAGAAATTTCAAGGATTGAACATAGGGTTCAATAGAGAGAATGAACATATAGGATAAATACAGAAAAATAGGAGCAGTTATGGCGATTCTAGCCTTGGACGTTTCGGGTATTCCCCGAACTTGGGTATCTAACGACGATGCAATTTCTTATCACGCGAAGGGTCTTGTGGCCTGGTCGCTAGGTTCGGTAGTTGCTCGTTATCGTGGTGGCACGAGAAATGACGGTACCCAAAGCTATCTTGAAACTCCGAGTATCATCGCCATTAAGGGCACTGGTTTCGACTTCAAGAAGCACACGCATGTTATTCTGACGAACAAGACTTTGTTCGCTCGTGACCGTAGCGTCTGCGCCTATTGCGGTGATCATCACACGAGTCATCAATTCTTGAGTCGTGATCACATCAAGCCGCGGTTTCTTGGTGGCGAAGATGAATGGATGAACGTCGTAACTGCTTGTAAGCCTTGTAACCAAAAGAAGGGTTGTAAGACGTTGAAGCAGGCTGGTATGGAGTTGCTGTACGTACCGTACGAACCGTCACATTATGAACATTTGGTTCTCCAAAACCGCAGCATCCTTGCTGACCAAATGGATTACTTGATGTCCGGTATTCCAAAACACAGTAGAATTAGACTATATTTTTAATTTGCGACAGCGGTCGAAATGCCAAACTTGCATTCCTGATCTTTTACCGATCTTTTTGCAATGCGGGCACTCGACAATAACCTGAGATTCAAGTGCGGCTTGCTTCTTTCGAAGTTTTGCTGTACTTGAATCTTTTCTACCGAAGTTTGGATTTGCAGGTCCAATTTTACCGAACATAGGGTTTTTAGCCCCAGACATGTCAGCGTGATTATCGCTCATCTTCTGTTTACGTTCTTCGGTGTGTTTTACACCAAGTAATGCGTTAGCAATGTTTTTCTTACGCTCAACAGAGTGTGGTCCTACTTTTCTCCCTGTTAGCGTCGTGCTAGTTTTATCTCGTTGCGCTATAGATATAACTTTCCCTTTTTGTGAACATCCTATTTTCTTTTTGTGGTTTTCGGTTTTTTTCTTTCCTTTATGTGACGGAGGTTTGCCTCCTCCCGGTACTAAATTGTAGACATCGGACCTCATTATAAATGATTCATTAACTATTTCAGTTTCCTTAGACAACGCATCATGTTCCGTAGTAAACACATGTAGCGTTTCTCGTATAAATTTGTATCGCCCGTATTTCTTTATAGCCTTTAAGATACCTTTACCGCTACCTAAATATCCATCAAATGCGAAGGGGTCACTTTCTTGAAAATGATAACCCACGTAGATTTTGTTGTTGACAGTGTTAGTAGTTTTGTATATAATGTGAAACATGATTTATTTATCTAATCAATATGAGAATCTAATTTATGGTGTTTAATATCATTCCCTAGTAGCACAGTTGGTAGTTGCGTCGGACTGTTAATCCGAATGTCGTTCGTTCGAGCCGAACCTGGGGAGCCATTCTAACGGGGTGAGAGCCGTAAATAACTCCGCATAGGGTCATGGTTAACTCTATATTATTTAAGTTCGGTAGTGTAGTTAAACGATCAATAAATAGCAAGGCTGTCAGCGTTGACTAGTGTACTCTAGAGACGGCAAGAGCGGGTGAAGAATCGTCACTCCCGCCCGAACTACTCATCGTGTTTCTTAAGTAGTTCATGAATATCAGAATGAATAGCTTTGATTTCCTGTAACTCTTTTAATAAAGTTTCGTGATCTTCGTCTGCTCTTTTTTCTGTTTTTTCATTTAAGACCGCTTGACCTACCATAATTATACTAAGTAAAACTAACTGCAAGAAAGTCTGTGCTATCCAACTTATCAGAGTAGCGACCCCACCCTTAATAGCTTCGGGTAAACTGATAAACGCTATAATAGCAAAAAGGTAAGCACACCACATTGTGGCTACAGAATTTGTAATGAGTATGGCTATTGTCTTGTTGATATCATTTATTTTGTCAACAATAGGTTTTATATTCATTAGCTTTCCTTTTACGTATTTATAAATTTTCATGCATGGAACCATGCATATATACATGATAATGCCGGTATAGCTCATTCGAAAAATACGTAAAATACGCCCTTATAGCTCATCGGTAGAGCAGCGACCTTGTAAGTCGAAGGCAGGGGGTTCAATTCCCTCTTGGGGCACCATTTTTGCTCGTTTTCATATTTGAAAGATAAATAATTATTAATTAATAGAAAGTTTCAAAAATGAGTATGAGTAAAGCAGAATAGGCGGATTATAATCCGCTGCAATAACACTGCAAAAAAGCAAGATCGGATAAACTTGTATACAATCGATCCTAAACGGTGTATACATTGTAGTCAGATTTTAAAATATGAACATCGTCATAGATTGTTTTGCAATTCGTCTTGTTCTGCTGCCTGTAATAATGCTAAAAGAAAAATAATTTATACAAATATATGTGTTTACTGTAATAATAGTATTTCTAGTAAGGGCAAATATTGTAATAATAAATGTCAAAATGATCACATTTTTTCTTTAAAAATTAAACAGTGGTTAGATGAAAACCAAGCACCCGGGTTAGGTGCTATCCGTCGATACTTAAAAGAAACATTTGGTTATAAATGCACAGAATGCGGAATCAGTGATTACAATTCTAAACCTATAACATTAGAACTAGAACATAAAGACGGTAATAGTGATAACAATGCATTAGAAAATCTTTGTTTGCTATGTCCCAATTGTCATAGCCAAACACCTACTTATAAGGCCAAAAATAAAGGTAACGGTAGACACACTAGAAGACAACGTTATGCTGAAGGCAAAAGCTACTAATCCTTGGTGCCGGCACCAAACAAAGATAAATAGTCACGTAAGGAGACTCTTATGGCTAATTTTTTAAATATTTTTTCAGAAGCTAAAACAGAAGAAAAAAAGGCAATTCAGCTAGTAGATACGTTCGTAGAGGAAGTAGAGACTGACGCAAAGATTTTATTTGAACGGTCACGAAAACTTGCGATTGAAACCAATGCAGAAGTTAGTTTACTTAAAACACAGTTACAAGATGCATTGAAAAAGTCACGAGACGCGCACCAAGAAACAATTAATCAAGGTGCCCGAGCAATTGCAGATGCGGAAGCTGAAATTGCAAAGTTTAAGCAAATTATCATTGCACATACTTCTGATCTTGCAGCACAAACGGCTCAAATTCAAACTTCGGAACCAACCTAATTCTACTGTAAAATATCATCGAGAATGATCAAGTCAAGGGTTCAGAACCCTTGACTTTTTCTTTTGATAGTATAGAATAAGAAAACGATAAGAGATTAGTTAATGGCTCCATAGCTCAGCGGATTAGAGCCTGAACCTATTCGCGCCATTGTGTACAATATATGTCCCGGTCGTTTAATGGATAAGACAAGAGTCTTCTAAACTCTGAATGGGAGTTCGATTCTCTCTCGGGACGCCAAAATATAACTTGACACAGAATAAAAATTGTGTCATAGTAGAAAACTAAATACTTTTACGAAATACAAGGGGACATAGCTCATCTGGTAGAGCGACTGGTTTGCATCCAGTAGGTGGCGGGTTCGAGTCCTGTTGTCTCCACCAATATTAGGGTCTGCTACGGGATTAATGTAGCAGAGCAATTGAGAGGGAAAATACCCACTCTTAGCCCGTGTGTTTTATATAACGGAGATTAGCGCAGTCTGGTAGCGCATCTGCTTTGGGAGCAGAGGGTCGCAGGTTCGAATCCTGCATCTCCGACCATAATAGAAGTCGTTACAAAAAGGTAACTAAACGTAACAAGTATTTGTAAGAATACAAAAAAATACGGGCCCTTAGCTCAGCTGGGAGAGCGTCTGCTTTACACGCAGAATGTCGGCAGTTCGATCCTGTCAGGGCCTACCATTTAGAAGAAGCCGCGCATACAGGAAAATGCTGCGGCTTTTTCATTTAAATAAATATGATATTAAGAAAGGTAATAAGAAGTTGGCCCTATTTCACAAGCATTTGATCGTCCGTGCAGAAGTCAATAAACCAATGGTTTGTCCTGAGAAGGTATCTAAAGAGTGGATGCCTGCTCTTATTGACCGTATTGGTATGAAAATTCTCATGGGACCCTATGCTGTTTATAGTGATATGGAAGGTAATCGCGGATTGACCGCTGCCACTATTATTGAGACCAGTCATATTGTCATGCATATCTGGGATGAACAGAGCCCGGCAATGGTACAACTCGACGTTTATACGTGCGGGCCGCTCGATCCATATGACGTTGTTGAATCGCTTAAGATCATGGATCCAGTTCATATCGACATGAAATATTTGGATCGTGAACATGATCTGGTTGATCTTCCTATTCCTGAATCCGAGTAACTATACCAGTGTAGTATAGTGGTAGTGCGAGGGTCTCCAAAACCCCAAGCGGGAGTTCGATTCTCTCCACTGGTGCCAAATACGTAAAAAACAGTTGACTTGTTTCATATCATACAGTACATTCTCTTATAAAGAGGATATGAGCATGATGTTTAAATCTGAACAAGACTTTGAAGCTGCATTTGGAACTGAGGAATTTATCAGGCAATACGCTGAATACATCATGCGCAATTGTGCCGGAGACCGAATCATCGCCAATGGTGACATGCTTCTTGTAGCTATGGAAGACATGTATCTCTACGAAGAATTTAAAGAGTCCATGCTTTAACTGATTTAGGTTTAGTTATTCTACCGCCGATATCTGATGAACAAATGATGTGGTATATCCTTAAGGGGTATACTATTGATGTGGACAGGCCCGGCGAGCGGTGGTGGTCTCTAAACGGGCAGTGGCACCGAGAAGACGGCCCTGCGGTTGAACATGCGAACGGAACTCGGGCTTGGTATCGCTACGGAGAACTTCACCGAGAAGACGGCCCGGCGGTTGAAGATGCGGATGGAACTCGGTATTGGTATCTAAACGACCAAAACATGACCGAAGAAAAACACCGAGAACTCACACAAAAGAACAGAGAACATGCTACCGCCGATATCTGATGAACAAATGATGTGGGATACTCTAAAGGGTTATAGAGTCGTTACGTATAGTAGCGGAACTCGTATGTGGTTTTTGAATAGAACCCTACACCGAGAAGCCGGCCCTGCAGTAATTGGTATTAACAGCGTATGTTGGTATCGCTACGGAGAACTTCACCGAGAAGACGGCCCTGCGTTGGAACGTGCTAACGGTGACAAAGAATGGTATTTTAACGGACAACGTCACCGAGAAGACGGCCCTGCGATTGAATGTGCAGATGGAACTAAACATTGGTATGTTAACGGTAGGGAAGTTTACAAAGAAATTAAAATAGCCGGTTGACAGTAAGAAAATGATTTGCTACTATGCATCATAGAGATTGAACAAAGGAGCTGAACAATGATTTTCGCGTCTGGTGCCGAAGCTGTTGCTCACTACTACAGGCAAGGTTACATGACTCTTAAGGAGTCTGACGATTATCGTTCGATGATCAATGAAATTACCGGACATATCGTTCGAATCTTTCATACCGGATTCCTCGAATGGAAGGCAGTCGAAGACTAAAATTATGGCCGCGTGGTGAAACTGGTAAGACACAAGGGACTTAAAATCCCTCGCTTTGGGCATGTCGGTTCGACTCCGACCGCGGCTACCAAAATATACTAAATAACACCCGAAACAGTTGACAGTGTACAAATGCTGTCGTACTGTAAAACAGTAACAATAACGGAGACTAACATGAGCAATATCATTAACGTTGACTTCACCCGTAAGGTAAACCCTGCGCTTGAAAACTATCTAAACTCACTACGAGAGCAAGGATTAGACGAAGACGACGCTATGGATGTAGTTGACGCAATCAACGATTGTGTGGCTTTTGACCAAGCCGATGAAGACATTCAGGTGTTGGCCTCAGCCTGGTTCGGATAATATTTAACGCCTCAGTATACCTCTAAGGACGGGGTCCGGACTGTAAATCCGGTGTCTTTGACTGGCTAGGATCGTTACCTAGATGAGGCACCAATTCATGCTGACGTAGTTCAATGGTAGAACGCTTGATTGTGGATCAAGTCACGTACGTTCGATTCTTACCGGCAGTGCCATTATATAGGATCTGAAATGAATATTTTTACTGCGGCGGCGTATGGCTATGCCTTGTGTGCAATTCAATGGGGCCCGATTTTTATGGATCATGCTCCGAACACTGCTAAATGGTTTATCGTAGTAGGTTGCTTCGTTGGAATCATTGGCGCTGTTGCAGAAATTGTTAGGATCAACAAATACAGAAATAAATAGTTATACGGAAGTGTGGTCGAGTCTGGTTTATGGCATCCGCCTTGAAAGCGGACGAACGTGATGAGCGTTCCGTGAGTTCGAATCTCACCGCTTCCGCCAATTTTAAGGAGCCCCAATGTCTAAAGTACTGTTCATCCTAAAGCGCAAGGATGACTATAATGCAAACAGAGATAGTAGACATATAGGACTTAGTACGGGATTATATAACTCAGCATCATTTGTTAATCAGATGCTAAATGATATGGGTATAGAATCCAATATGGAAGTTGCAGTCGATAACAACTGCATTGATCACTTTGTAGCAAAGCATAAACCAACCCATGTGATCATAGAAGCACTCTGGGTAGTTCCTGAAAAATATCAAATACTACAAAAGTTACATCCTAATGTAACATGGATATTGCGCCTTCACAGTGAAATGCCTTTTATGTCCGGTGAAGGTATGGCGCTGAATTGGATTGGTGAATATTCTAAAATTAAGAATATGTTAGTTTCAGTAAATGCGCCACGTATGTTACGTGAAATTAAATTTTTTCTAAAGACGCTGAATAATTGGACAGACGAGCAAACTGATAAAAAGGTTTTGTATCTTCCTAACTATTATCCACAAACATACGCCAAACCAAAGAAAATAGATCGCAAACAATATTACGTGAACGTGGGTTGTTTCGGTGCTGTCCGCCCACTAAAGAATCATATGGTTCAGGCAATAGCAGCGGTGGATTTTGCTGAATCTATAGGAAAAAGAGTCAAGTTTCACATAAATGCCGGCAGAATTGAAATGCAAGGGCAACCGGTAGCACACAATTTAGAAAGTTTCTTTGCGCATTTATATGATCGTGGACATAGATTAGTTAATCATGCATGGGCACCTCGCGAGGAATTTCTCGTGACTTGTTCTAAAATGGACATTGGTATGCAGTGCAATTTTAGTGAAACCTTCAATATCGTAGGAGCTGATTTAATAAGCCAAGGTGTTCCTTTGATTGGTAGTAAAGAGATTCCGTGGATGGTGTTCGGTAAAACTGATCCAACAGAAAGCAGACTAATTAAAACTGAATTAGAGTTTGCTTACGAAATGCCATGGCTCAATGTAGCATGTAATCAGCATAGCTTGACTAAATACACAGACAAGACTGCTAAGATTTGGTCAAAGATATTTAAAGGATAGCACATGCACAAGAAACATTCAGTTAAAATCCGTGGTTGGGAAAACGGAGAGCTAGTCGTAGCAACATTGTTCTTCAATTCATACAATGAAGCCGTAGATTTTGCATCTGGTCGCCATCACAGATATGGTCATTCGGCTAAGATTTATAATGAGTTCAATGAACTTGTTTTAGAACTTGTAGCGAAAATTATCGGCTCCTACGCATAATTAATATTGACTTTGTTCTCAATAAGTAATATGCATGTAACATGCATATTACCTTTTGGGAAATCATAGAACTACTAATTCTACTGCCAGGCACCATTTTATTTGGTTGGTTGTCAATTCCGGTTCTTCTAGCTAATTGGAAGGATTGGCACTGGCTTCTGGCCGCCCTGTGGACGGGAATTTTTGCCCGTGATGTTGTGTTGCTTATCGTACAAATCATGCATCGGGTTTAGCGTGGAATTCTTTATAGAAGAACAGTATCTAACTCATGTATCGGTACGAGACGTTAGAAGCAATTTAGAAAATCCAGACGAGCCTACGGCTGAGGATCTCATCAAAATTCTTAAAGATGAACACATAACTGTTAGAAGTTATTCGCATAAAGATCATCCTATATTCACTGAACTTAGAGAACATCTGGAAGATAACGGCTATATAAAAACAGAGCGTCATTGGTGGAATGGAGATAGAGTAATGAAACCGTTTTCACTTAACGGATACCAATTTGAAATAGGTGAGAAGTTTCCTTGCGCAGCCGCTATTGCTGGTCACATGAAGTTTAATTCAAAATATAAAGATTAAAGAAAAGTCCAATGTCATACCTACTGTTTCTAGATGATGTTCGAATGCCAGATCAAGTTACCTGGGAATCGTTCCCTCGCGATGAATTGACCTACATTCTTCGTAACTATGATCAATTCATTAAGCATATTTCGTTGCATGGCGTTCCTGAATTTGTCTGTTTTGATCACGACCTTGCAGATGAACACTATGCTGCTATGTTGGCTGAATCTGAAGGTCATGACGCGGCCTACGGTGATGAAAAGACCGGATACGATTGTGCCAAATGGTTGGTCGATTACTGCACGGATCACGGAAAGAAATTTCCAAAGTACATAGTACATTCTATGAATCCGGCTGGTAAAGACAGAATCATCGGTTACATTGAAAATGCGAAGAAGCATTTAGGTATATAAATACTATTACGGAGAGGTGCCCGAGAGGCCGAAGGGAGTGGTTTGCTAAACCATCGTACCTAGAAATAGGTACCCAGGGTTCGAATCCCTGTCTCTCCGCCATTTTTAATAAAATCGGTTGACACGCAGCACACTGTTTGCTACTATGAATCATACAGATACGGATCCTTAGCTCAGCGGTAGAGCAGCGGGCCTTTAACCCGCTGGTCCTCGGTTCGATCCCGAGAGGATCCTCCAAATTTTATTACTAGACAGTCTGCTAGCAGACTGTCTAGTAAACTAGATGAGTTCGAGTCCCAGAGGGTTCACCAAAGTCACCCAAATTGATTGTGTTGAATATATAAGTGTTGTATAATTGACACTATCAAAGGGTTTACATGTTAAAAGATATAGTAGTTATTGATGATGCGTTAGCTGATCCGTATTATTGGGTGAATCTAGCAAAGACTATTCCGTTTCATAGCAATGAAACCACAGACATTGATTTTGCACCGACTGTGGGCCTAAAATCAAAAAAGCCTGGTGGCTCATGGCCCGGGTATCGGTCTGACCCACTAAATATTATAGCAGCAGACCAAAATAGATTAGTGCTGCAAGAATTAATAGAAAAAGTGTTCTTGCACTGTGATGTTGACGCGAGGGGTTATAAGTTCGGTGACTAAGGTTTGGTACACTGGGCACAATGATTATCGAAAGTTAACATTAGACGAAGGCCCTACCAACACATTCACTATGGAACTTCGTGACGTTGAAACTGTAACGTACAATACTGTGCAGGAAGCATACACTGAGCATTTGAAATCGGCACTTCTTCCAGTTGAAGTTTTGTATAGCGGCGGATTAGATAGCGAGAGCGCTATCGTAGGATGTTTGCAAAACAATATTCCAGTTGTTGCAGTATCAATGCGCTTGTTGTTTAGGGGAAACCCTATAAACGTCCATGATCTATACTACTCTGAAAAATTTTGCAGAAATCATGGAGTCAAGCAATATCATTTTGATTTAAACCTTGACAGTTTCTTTGGTAATGGTGATCATACAAAGTATATGGAACCATATAATTTGTTAGAACCAAACACTCCTACTCAAATGTGGTTAGTTGAGCAATGCCATTCATTTCCTATCATAGGCGGAGATTACACTTGGCCACAGGAAAAGGTATATAGTCCACACCGGTATGAATTTGCGATGTTTGATGTGTTCATGAGAGAACAAAGCATCCCTGGTATAGGCAACATGATAAGTCACAGTTTGGAATCTAACATGTTCTTTATTAAGGAACACCTGAGCCTGCGCAAGAAACATTCTATTAACGGGGATTACCTGGCCATAGGTCAATTCAAGCTACAGTTATTAGAAAATTTAGGTTTTGGTAAACTGGAAGCCAGGCATAGAAGCGACGGCTGGGAATTCGTAAAGAGATCCAATTTATGGTTAGATACTATACAGCCCGTTATAAATTCTCGTGTGACTAACTCCAAACACACAAAAAGTATTATTAACTGGAATATGTCCATAGGAAACCTTTTAGAGATAGGGCCTGGCTCAAATGATAATTATGGTATGACAAATCTAATCGGGTTACTTCGCCGCAAAACTTTGTAGACATACCGGTAATGATAAATAAGAATAGTAATGAAGGTCAGAAATATGTCGTTTATGCAAGCGTTGCGTGAAAAATTAACTGAAGTTAAGGAAGATATTATAGCAGACAAGAGCATCTCTGCTGTCTTTTCGGTTTTTAGCAGCCTTTAGGATATCAGTATATTTAAGCGTAACCGAATCGTAATGTTCTTTTAGTTTTTCGAATCCATTATATTTACGAGGTTGCGGTATAACGTCAAACCCGGCCAATTGAAATAATAGACATTTATAGTGATATCCGTCTTTCTCTAATTGTTCATATTCAATTCCTTGCTGCCGACGTATAATCTCAAAAACCGGCATCAGATATTGGTCGTGCATCCAAAAATAAGGAACCATCGGTTGTTTGGAAATCTCAGAATATCTCTGCAACCCAAATTGTCCATAATTGATCGCTCCGAATTTTCCGATAGATAAAACATAATTTCCGCTAGACACGACAGTACCTTCGGTAATCTTGCTTGCAATATACATGTGTGTGAGAATGTGTGGTGTGGTGCAGTTATAAGTCTTAGCCCATTCTTGTAAATGATTTTCATGAAAATCAATAACATCGATGTCTAGGTAGTCGACCGAAAGCCCCTCACGTTCTGCTAATGCATTTAACTCAACTAAATCATAATCATTCATATTGTCATTGTATCTAGCTGAAACGATTCTGAAAGGTACACCGCTGTGCTTCCAGGCTAAAATCATCGCTTGACTATCTACACCGCCGCTGCACATCAAGGTATAAGGTGCAGGGTACTTACTAGATATACGTTCAATGGCCTCTTTAGATATTTCTAATGGTGTTTTGTCAGTAGTTGGAATAGCATTGTTGTAGTTAATATAAAACGGTAGCTTTGGGTCATGTGGTAGATAGTCTGGTCCAAACCCGTATTTTACCCAATCCATAATGTATCCTAACTCTTTGATATTTATATAAATACATACATGCGTATTACAGAATTAGTTGAAGCCATTAACCAAACCAGTGTATTGACTGACACTGCGTATACTTTGTTGCGTAAAGAGATTGATAAGTTCGTAAAAGAAAATCGCAACAGAATCTATCATGCTATAGGTGTAGAAAACATCATTGCTCGAATGGAATCAAATGATAAGAAAATTGCAGACATTCGTGAACAACAGCTACCGTGGCAAGAAGAAGAAAAACTAGTTGAACCTTTGCAAAATCAGACTATGGATTTGTGGGGCGACGTAGAGCGCGACTCCTACACTAGTGAACCTAACAAAGAAATTGTCGAAGATTTTAAACACACTTTGGAATTAGATTTACAGAATGTGGCTCGTGATTACATTGAGACTCAATTTGGTAAAATCATGACTAAAGATCCTTCTCAGAAGGACATCAATTGGGATACCCGAACCAAACAAAATCTATATTGGTTAGAACACATAATTGTTCAGTTGGATACTAAAGGGGCCAACGCTCGTACCGGAGAACCAAAGACAGGCGGAGGTTACTATCAAGCCTATCCTTCAAAAAACAAAATACAAAGCAGATATGGGCAAACCATCGATTGGTGGAATGATTTAGCTGTGCATGTTAATGTGTACACTAGCGAAAAGAAATTATGGGAAGTGCTGACCAATAGACTACAGCAACTAGAAACAGAAGATAGATATGGTGAAAGCAGTATCTCCAATCCAATCCCAAAGTTTTTAAAGGATATACTACATACTTATGTGCATGAAGTTGTTCACTTAGAACAGGATGCACGTTTAAGAATTAACAAACAACAGGCAGAACTTAGAGGGGAACCATACGGTGTCAATCGAACAGATCATACTATGTTGCCTAACCCAGACCAGCCTCGCCCTAAGATAACGATTCTTGATCCGAATAGCACCAAAGGATCTGATGTTAAGAACGCAGATGCCAAATACAGAAAATATCGCGGTGGAAAACGCGGTAATCCGGTGCAAGATGTTGATAGATTTGAAAACAATCTAAATCGATGGTCAGCATATTTAGGATCAGTTAATGAGATTGAAGCGCACGCCGCCCACGCCGCAAGTGAACTTTATATGGAAATGTTGTCAAATTTATCAACATGGAGAAGCTATAGCTATTCAGACATTGATCGACAGCGAGAGATAAATCAGTTTGTAGACAATGAGATTGATAATATTCGATATGGGTATTTCCCTAAAAATTTTTATACGATGGCGTCTATAGAACAAACCGCCAAAGAAGCTATGCAAAAACCAAACCCAACTAATCAAGAAAAGCGGTTTATTAAGGTATGGCAAACTTATGTTAAGAAGATCATCAAGCATCTGCAAAGCTACAAAAAACCAGTACCTAAAGAAGAATATTAAGATTTTTAGTTGACTTATTTTCCTAAAAAGCTTATATTTAATTATAGGAAATGGAGAGCGAAATGCCTGAGACGTATCAAGAACGAGTTGGACGTTACCGTATTATCCGTCACGAAGAACTTCCTGCTGCGCATAAGGCGGAGTACCGGCTCCGCGGTATCGACCCTGATAATAACTGGTCTTTGATTTGGTCTTTTGATGAGCCGGCGTCCGCTGAAAAGTGTCTCGAAGACTGCAACTTGACCAAGGCTTCGTTTCAAACCTACAAGCTGGTTGATGCTGGCCAGACAGAGTATATCGAACGTACTATGTGGTTTTAAAAACCAGTTGACTTCTTTTCAGTAAAAGACTATATTTAATTATAGGAAATGGAGATCAAGATGGCGCGTAAAACCTATAAGACCTATTTTGTAAGTAAGGAAAACAACTGGGGCACTCCTCGCTGGGTCGTTTGGAAGGAAAATTGTTCGCCCTTCGGCCGATATCCTACTAAAACGGCTGCTATCAAGGACTGTCGTACATATGGCATTAAGCTTGAAGAACGCTAAACCCCGTTGACTTATTTTCAGCAAAAGACTATATTTAATTATAGGAAATGGAGATAGAGATGTCTAAGGACACTGAACAGTATCGCGACCGTATGGAATTCCCTATGGAAGCCCTTGCCATAGAGCTTTTTGGATTTGCCGATCTCTCATGCGGAACCATGTCTGACCCTGAAATTGTAGAGCATGCGACCCGTAAGAGTAAGATGCTGAAGGAAATGATTCTGGCTACGGGCTTCTCTGAGGAAATGCTCAAGGCTTGCATGATAAACTAGTTGACTTATGGTTCCTATATCTCTACGTTATAGATATAGAAATTGGGACCGATCCATATGCTACCGCCTATATCTGACGAACAAATGATGTGGTATATTCTTAAGGGGTATACTATTGATTTGGGCGCATACGGCGATCGGCATTGGTATCTTAACGGGCAACGTCACCGAGAAGACGGCCCTGCTATTGAATATGCGAACGGCGATCGGCATTGGTATCTTAACGGACAACGTCATCGAGAAGATGGTCCTGCGTGTGAATATGCGAACGGAGCTCGGTATTGGTATCTAAACGACCAAAACATGACCGAAGAAGAACACCGAAAACTCACACAAAAGAAAATGGCTAATATCGGTTGACATCACGTCTCTGATTTGCTAATATGAATCATAGAGATTCAGCAAACGGAACAAACCATGAATAGTTTTGTTTTTCGGGCCTTTGGTAACTCTAAGGTCTTTAATGCGAATACGCACAACGAAGCGATGTTGATGGCTAATCGTCATTTTCCGCTTGGTTCTGGGGTTTGGCAGAAGATTTCGGATTCCCAATGGAATTGGGTCGAAGGTAATTTTTTCGATTAATTAGTTGACTTCGGGTATCTGATTGCTACTTTTATTAAGACACTTATTCGATAATTAACCGTTAGGTAGTTGACATTGGTCATCTATCGATATAATATAAAAATATAATTTGGACGTATTAGTATAGTGGTCGAATACACCTGGCTCTTAATCCGGACGCTTAGCGCATCGTAGGTTCGAATCCTACTACGTCCTCCATTAAATTATAGCAGTGTAGCATAGTAGCCAATGCAACAGATTCATATTCTGTCTATCGTGGGTGCGAGTCCCATCACTGCTTCCACTTTTGCCCAATTCAATTGACACCTGAATTGTATTAGAATAAATTGAATATTCAATGGCTCATGGGTCTGCTAGGTGTGGTCGAAGTAACACACCTAGGAAGACGAATATCTTTGCTCATTATTCGTTCAATATTTCCTACCGCTGCTAAGCGTAAGTCGTCATCTTCTCGAATGTATCTCTCTCCTTTAATTTCTACCCAGTGATCGTAGTCCTTTAGATAGAAATCCGGATAATATTTCCTTGTTTTGCCTGCAGAATCGGTGAATGAGAAATAAGTAGTGGTGTTTTTGATCCACTGTATTTGGTGTTTATCGAGTAAAAGCGCAAATTGATACTCTGCTCCAGAATCCATCTTGTGCCCGCGGTAAATGCATGTTTTCTTTCGTGTAGAATTGGGATGATATTTGTTCTTATTGCTACATGCAACGGAACAGTATTTCCTAGTCGATTCACATGGCGTCACCGAAAAAATAGTGCCACATTCTTTACAGACCAGTTTGGATCTTATGCGGGTGCTTCGGATAGGTTTGGATTTTTTAGGTTTGGCTCTAGCAACGTTGTTAAATTTAGCAGCACATGATTGATCGCAGTATGTACCTCCTCTTCTAACATACGGCAGTGGATTATTACACTGTTTGCAATGTTTAGGATTATGTAGGTAAGAACTCGTTGCAATTTCTCGATCTTTGTTAGCTCTTATTCGAATTCCTTTGCTGATATTTTCACCATTATTAGAACATGCGGCTGCATATGTAGGATCGTGCCAATGTAAATGGGAACGCAGTCCGCGTTCCGAGTGAAAATATTTGTCGCACGCGGTGCAGGTAAAGGTATTATTTGACATCAGTGATCTCCAGATAAGTATGTTTGTGGGACAGCCCGGACTCCAGACTGGGTTTCAAAGAACTACAACTTCTTTGATTACCACAGTGTATTTATTCCTTTTAGCAGTTACCCAAAAAACTTTACAATCACCTAGTAATTTAGTATAAAGAACAAGTAATTTACAGAGGAATAGAAAATGAAGGTATCACTGCGTAAGGCAAATGCACTGCAAGTTGCTATCAATGAAGCAATCAAGGGGCTAAACTTCAACTACACGGTTGGGCTGAATGAGTTCCAGGACACGATTGCTGCAATCGCAGCGGCTGCTACTACTTTTAGTACTAGCGTCGGTCGTCGTACGGCTCTGCTTGATGCCCTCTACGAGATTCGCAAGTCAGTTGATGCTGTTAATAACAGCTACGATATCAATAGCACGCTTGCAAATATCGCTCGCCTAGAAAAGGACATTCAGTTCTACGGTTCTTATGCTAAGGCTGAGGTTCGTGCTGAACAAGCTGTCATCGACGGTAAGCTAGCTAAGATCCGCACTCGTGCAGAAGATGCATTCGGTTATAGACGAGCCGGCGAAGTCCAAACGTCTGTACTCACTACCGAAGACGTAAAAAATTACCGCAGCATTGTTGCTGAATGCAAGAAGCAAAAGCAAAAGCTGCAAGATGAACTTCTCGAATCCAACGTTCGCAACGTCATTCATCTGACAGATAAGACTGTTGCGGTTCTGCAGGCCGAGAACATCATCTAACGGTTTGGTGGTATGCCTTGTAGCGCGAACTGCAGGGCAAAACCACCCGAAAAGAAAGAGAGATTAGAGTAGACACCGTAAGTTTCATTAGAAATTTACATTTGACAGCTCCGTTTTTGGCATCATAATTACGTGACCCGAACTATTAAAGACATTTTGCACTTTGCTGTTCGAACATATGTAGTTTTTGTAGATTGTGAAGTGTCTATTGCACACAAGGGTGGCTCTTAAGAGCCCCGCTGTTTTTTGCACAGTCTATGACTTACTCTTTCTTTTCGTATTTTTTAAAATAACTGAAAAAAGTTATTGACTTTGGTCTAGCATATAAGTATACTAACAAAATCGAGAGAGCGCAGAGAAACAAATGTTTCAACAGGTTCTCAATAAAAAATTTAAAAACTATAAAAAGGTGTTGACATTCGTTAGCGTCTTTGATATAATGAAATATAAGCTGAGAAATCAGCGATCTTTGACAATTTAGAATAAGAATTGGGGGCATAGCCCCGATAATGAGATAGCCTTGAGCAATTGAGGTTAAAGCAAGGTTTCCTATAAACTTGCGCCACCAATGGTCTCTCTATGCAAGCACGAACTAATCCGAAAGGATCCGTCCCTAGAAAGGCGGTAGTCGATAAGTTAGGTGTGTTGTCCGAAAGGATGTGTCACAGAGCCAGTCGGTGAGTGATAAGAGGGTTGGCGCCCTCATGACATGCAGCCAAACTAACGAACGATGAAAGTTAACGTGTAGTTATTGAGTCTGACCCTGCAAGGAAAGGCAAGATAGCATTTCGAGCGAAGAAGGTTTCATAAGGAGCCGGACCCGCAAAGAAACATTGAGTATCCCGCAAGGGATTCGGTAATGACCAAAGACGTTCGTTTAAAGCTGTAATCTCAGGCTGTACAAAAGATAAATAATATTAGACTATTTTGATGAACACACTTACGAAAAAACTAAAAACGGTGATCATTGATCGGCCGGTGACGTTGAGATTAAGAAAGTGTGTTCTTCTAAATAGTTTAATGTCGCGGGGTAGAGAAGTCCGGTCGTTCTCGCCAGTCTCATAAACTGGAAATCGGTGGTTCAAATCCAGCCTCCCGCATCCATTCAGTTTCTTGTTTCTGTAAAAAACAATTGGTGGAGCCCGGTACTGCTGTATCGGTCCTATTAGGATAGAGGGTTGTAAGTGACCTGTACTTGACTGGGAACTTTCGAAGATTTATGCGGGTGTGGTATAGGAGATGTGCCCTAGCCTTCCAAGCTAGAGAGGACCGGAGCGTTGCCGGCCACCCGCTCCAATATGCTTCCATAGTATAATGGTCATTACAATGCGTTGCCAACGCGTGGAAATCGGTTCGATCCCGATTGGAAGCTCCACTTTTCATAAATACTAGATGTTATTAATCGCTTATCAGGGAATCTTTAACGGTCAAAATTATGATCAAGCCAACACACCAAACCAAATCGGTTTGGCGTTTAACCATGGATATTCGGTATCAGTGGATGTTTGGAGAGTTAACGGTATTTTGTATTTAGGTACGGACCAACCGCTCACAGAAGTTACACCTGATTATCTGAAGGGTAATCGTTTTTGGATCAATGCTAGAAACGTCGAAATGCAAGAATGGATTTCTACACAGCCGATCAAATCATATCCTAATTATTTTTGGTATGACATAACCCATCCTCCACCGTACGTTACCACTAGCGGCGGTCAACTGTGGACCTTCGGAACAGTACCCGTAAATAACTCTAGTATCGTCGTTCTTCCTGAAATAAATGACAGAGGGCTGTTGAGTACAGTCAAGCTAAATTGCTATGGAATCTGTAGCACATATCCTACGTTTATTAGACGTATGCGCACTGAAGGTAATTGGTACTAATAATAGTACACGCAATATGCGTTGTTACCAGTCTCGCTTGGGTTAAAATCGCTGGTTAACTTAAACCCAGACTTAGCATAGGTCTTCCAACTAACATCTCTGGGATAACTCCAACATAGTACTGCCTTTTCTGATCTACCCTGTGCAATCGTAGCATTCAGCAGTACAACACCTATTCCCTTTCCCCGAAACTTTTCAAATACATATAATCCTCTAGAACGATATTCTTTGTCATTGCACATGTGACCGCTGTTGACTCCTGCAATTTCTCCGTCTATCATGTAAGCGAAGAATGTTGCAGGTGTTTCCATATTTGAACCTAAATATCCGCCGGTTCTGCACATTGCACTGTTAGTTTCGATTGTCGAAATCCTATCGGGCCACAGATAGTTTCGCCAGATTGGTAAAATTTCATCGAACGATATGGTTATAAGTTTGTCAGTCATTCTAATATTTATAGAACCAAACTGCTTGAATATTAATTTCAATTGTCATATAATTGCAATATGAATGAAAAAGTTACACCACCAGACTCTATTAGACTTGTACTAACAAAAAAGAATGAAGTTTCAGTTTGCACCAAATGTAATGGTATCGGGTCGTTTGAAACGGAAGAACTGATAGATTATCACAAACGAGACTATAAAACTTTTAGAAAAACTTGTGTAAACTGCAATGGTGATGGTAGAGTGGTATCGTTGATAACATCGTATAAGTTTGAGCACGAAGCCGCTGCATACCCTAAGACTATTCCTTATCAAGATGCGATTGCACAGGGAATTGAACCACACTTAGATGAACGCTATGTTTTTAGCTATAAAATTAACAAGACAGACCATGTGTTAAATCGAAAATACCCTGAATTAGCAGCAGTGTCGTATGATGTGTATGACGATTTAGTAGAAAAATATCGCGTTATAGAGATTTTAAAAGAGTAGTTATTGGGTTGACATGTTCCTATAACTGCGTATAATAGGAACATGTATAGCAATAGGAAGAGTTATGTCTAATCGTTTCGTAGTTTCTGATACCCATTTTGGTCATACCAATTCATGGGAAAAGTTTAAGAAGGCTGATGGTTCGCCTCTGCGTCCTTTTAACTCAACTGAGGAAATGGACGAAGCGATGGTTGAACGCTGGAACAATATTGTTAGCCCTAGTGATACGGTGTATCACCTAGGTGATGTGGTCATCAACAAGAAGTCTCTGCATCACATCAAGCGTCTGAACGGTCACAAGCGTCTGATTCGTGGTAACCACGACATCTTTGACGACAAGCTGTACTATGAGGTTGGCTTCGATAAAATTGTGGCTTACCGAGTCTTTGTGGATGAATTTGTGTTTTCGCATATTCCTCTGCATCCGGATTGCATCAGTGATCGGTTCAAGTGTAACGTACATGGACATACCCATAGCAATATCGTCACGCGAACGATTGTTACTGAACAAGGAGTCGAACAAAAAGAGGTTGATCCTAGGTATCTGTGTGTATCAGTGGAACACACTAACTTTGCCCCTATTAGTTTTGAAGAGGTGAAGGCTAGAATACAAGCTCAAAACGAAGCTTGTGGTTATATGCCACCCAATAACAGTTGGGGTAATGGATCACCTACTTAGTAGTATTGTGCATCAACCGACCCTTCTTGAACCCAATTGGTAACGGTGATCCGACTTTTATTTTTAAGTTTGTTTCACCGTTATTTATCCACATTGTTTTGTTCGGTCCTAATTTTTTTCCTTTATTCCAACTCGTATATCCCCTTTTACTCCAATGATTTTTAATTCCATTTTGTTTGTGGGTTTCAGGCTGTTGTTTTCCGAACCATCTGCTACCATCCCGTCCTAGCACAAACCCAGGTGGAATAGTAGATGTGGGATCAACCATCATTTCAGTGTGGTCGTTGTGTATCCAAATTTTGCCTCGCTGCATATTTGCTCCAATAACACTACCGAAATTGTTAAACGGAAGTCTACCTAATTTAAATGAATCGTCTGGTGGCGTTTCTCGAAATATTGTAATATTTCCGTCATTCCAGTGCCTGGTAGTTACAGTTGATCCGTCACCGGCTTCTGGTTTTAAATTCGCCCAGGTCTTCTTTCCGAATTCGTCTTTATCTTCGACTATGTTCCATAATGTACTATAATACATTCCCCATTCTTTTATTTCTTCAAGTGTTTGACATTCACGTAAAATTTCAGTAGTAATATCTTTTCCATGTATTTTAATATGATCCTTCCAATACGTTCCGGAACCTTGATATTTATATGGATTTTGTGTAGTTTTTCCTAAATAGTGTAGACCTGTTTTGTTATGAGTTTTCTTATACAAATAAATAGTCATGTGCTGATGTTTCCTTTCGTAGCATTAGAGCGGGTAGATGCGCCAACATCGTGATCCGCAACATTATTTATCATTATTCTTGACTTTTTCTAATAAACCCATTATTATTAATGTATGGATGACTTATTTTCTGATATAATTTGGGCAATTTCTTCTACTATTAGAAATCCTTCGATCAAAGAAGAACTATTTGCGGAATTGATTCCTATTTTTGACAAACAAAAAACATTTGACGAGACGACTTGTTTCAACATAGATGACTCGTTTGATACTGTATGGAACAAATGGATAGATGAAACAAGTTGACATTCTCTTTAATCTGTACTATTGTAAGTTATGGTTAAGGAGAATGTCATGACTTTGAAGAAGGGTGAAATGCTTGGTAAGATGCTGGTCATCGCTACTAATGCTCACCAAGGTCAATTTGACAAAGGCGGCGCACCGTATATTCTTCACCCCTTGAAGGTTATGCATTATCTCAAGACGGACGATGAAGAATTGCAATGCATTGCTCTTGGCCATGATGTCATCGAAGACACTGCGGTCACATACCAAGACCTTCGTAGTCAAGGCATGTCTGAACGTGTCATCGACGGTATTCGCGCACTTACTAAGGTTCCGGGCCAAACCTACGATGAGTACAAAGAATGCGTCTTTGCGAATAAGGATGCTATGAGAGTGAAGATGGCTGATCTTCGGCACAACACTGATATTCGTCGTCTTAAGGGCGTTTCTGAAAAGGACATTGCTCGTATGGCAAAGTATCAGATGTTTTATCTTGAGATTCAGGCCCGCTTGCAAAAGGAGTAGATATGGAAGACGATGACTGGGACTATGCCTCCCTTGATTTGATGGAAAGCTGGACTCAAAACATCTATCCAATCACGAGTAACCCCTATTCTGAGGAATTAAAAGACATGCAAAACATTGCCAATGCAGCGGTCAAGGCTCTTGAACGCGGAGACACTTTGGATCAGTTGATCAAGCGCAACCCTTCTTTTAAAAAGTTGTACAAAGAGTACAAAGCTGAACAGGCAGCAATCGATAAGGCGAAGGCCGCGAATGCTGCCCGACTTGAAAAAGAAGCCGGCCGTCGCGCCGCCGAAGTTGCTGCTCGTACAGAAATCGCAGCCAAGTTAACTCCCGAAGAACTGGCTGTATTTGGTCTAAATGAGCAGGGTGCCAAAAAGAGGGCTCCTGTAAAGAAAGTTACTAACGCAAGGACAAGGAGTTATCGGTGAGCGAAGAATCCGAAGAACACATCACTCAAGAAGTCTATGATGAACTTCTTAAGGTTACTGATGCTAAGACCCGCTATAATAGGGACCACAGAGTCGCAATGAAGTCTATGGTTTCTTTGGTTAAGTCTGGGCACGCCGCCTTTCTATTCCTTAGGGATGATGAGTGCCGAGAATGGTGGTCAAAGGAAGTTAAGGCTGCTGCGACAAAAGTAAATAACCGAAAGGAAAAGCGTAGAATTTACGAACTAAAGAAGTCAGCATGGGATAAGCTGTCAGAAAAGGACCGTAAGGCGCTTGGTCTTCGTAAACCCATCGAACCAAAAGGCTAATCTATGGAAGACTTTCTCCTTAGGAATCTTAAAGTAAATGACAGTGTGATTTTTATCGCGCCCGGATCTACTAAGAATTTGGCATTGGGTAGAGTTATCAAGCTTAATCCAAAAACCGTTAGAATTGTCTACAGAGATGACCGATACGATGGAACGCCATGGGCACAATATCAGCCCAGCAGTGAAGAAGCCAATCGGCCATATAAAGAAGTCGTCAAGGTCGATGGACCCGATCTAACTATGTATTTGTTGAAGAAGTAATAAATGGCGGAACTACCTAAACATTATGATCTTCTAGGTAGACAATTGGCAGTCGGTGATTATATCGCCTACCCTGATGGCAATAGTCTAAGACTCGGCACGGTTGACAAACTTAACCCCAAAATGGTTAGAGTTAGCGGGCTAAAACGCACATGGAACGTCAATAAATATGCTAGTGACACAGTAAAGCTTGACGGACCCGATCTGGTCATGTATCTACTTAAGAACTAATAAAGGAAAACAAATGTCTATCGCAGTCGTTGAGCCAGAATCTGATTGGACTGATTCTGATTGGAATGTATTTGAAAGTTCTATCAAGGAACTACTTCATAATAAGCTGGTTACAGTAAAGTTTACTAAAAAGGATGGTAGCGAGCGATTGATGCATTGCACGCTTCAAACTGATCTCCTTCCTCCTCAAGAGATTAAGGAGAATAAGGAACCGCGCAAGAGGTCTGACACCTCGATTGCAGTCTATGATGTGCAAGCTAATGGTTGGAGAAGCTTCACCTATCGTTCGGTTTATAGAATCGAATATGCTGTAGACTGACTTAAAAAGTATAAGTGTTTTTAAACTACACCCTCGTACTAAATACTACTGTGTAGGCCTTGAGAAAGCCGAAACACAAAAGGCTTGACACTATATCAAGTTGGATGTATAGTTAGAACATGAAACGAGAAATTATTAAGTTTGAACCGAAACGCTTGAAGGCACGTGCCGCCGGACTCATTTTGTTCGGCGATACTCCCTTCAAGAACAAAGTAATCGAACCTAATACTCGCTACACGCGCAAAGCTAAGCATCCTAAAAAGGAATGTGACCTAAACCGTTACTAAACTTTTGATTTGTATAGTGAAGTGCCTGAGAGTCTCTATTGTGGAGATTCTCTGATTAACTGATATTTCAGTTAATTGCCAAATGGCCCTACGTAAGGGGATGCAAAACCCGTATCCAAGATACGGTTATCCCATTTATGGAAGGCTGATGGAAGTGCTACTGTATATACCTAACAGACTATCGTTGGTGTGGTATATAGCGGCCCAATTAAGGAAATACTATGTATACTTCTCAAACTACGGCTAGTAAAATGGCCAAACTATGTAAAGTTTTAGCTGTCGCACTTTGCATTTCTTTTTCTTGGCAGCAACTACATGCGCAAGAAGCCGCAAATACTAATCCGGTTCCCGCTCTTAGTCCGGAACAATTACTAAAAGACGCATACGACAGTGCTAAATTCCTGTCAATCGTAGACACCGCAGAAAAAATTAACTATACTAATCGAGAACTGACGTGTCTAGCTAAGAATATTTACTATGAAGCAGGGCATGAGACTCAGGTAGGCAAACTAGCTGTGGCTCAAGTGACTATAAACCGTACTCAAAGTCCTAAATTCGCCAACTCCATTTGCGGAGTGGTACTAGCACCAAACCAATTCAATTGGGCTAGTAATAAAAAGACTAGGTTGTCATTGCCCAAAGGAGCTGCATGGGAAGACTGTTTGAAGGTCGCCCAACAGGCTCTTGATGGCAAGAGGGTTAAGGGCATAGAGCACGCCCTGTACTTTCATGCTAGTGTGGTTCATCCTCACTGGGCACGCTTAATACGCCTTGCTCAAATAGGTACTCAGATTTTCTACGGATAATCATTGACTTTCCCTCGTTTTGATCTTATATTGACGTAAGATTGGAACGAGGGTTTTTTATGGATGAACTGGTAGAATTTACCAAAGAATGCGGAGCCCTTGTTCGTTGGGAAGCTGGCGAACGGCCACAATTTAGCACTGGTGTGTGTGAATCACTCACTTGCGGTTATAGAAAGTTAGATGAATATGGATATTGGGAATATCCTCTATATCCTGCAGAAAAATATTTGGAGATGTTGCGTGATCAATCTAACCGTATTTAAGTGGCTGGGCACTGGATTTACTATTGCAGGAGCAATGGCTACTGCATTTAAGTTGGATCCGCTCAATGTAGTGTTGCTGAATTTGGGTTCTGTGTTTTGGCTTGTCGCTGCACTGCGAATGAAGGAATCTTCACTGATTGCAGTGAACGGTGCCTTGCTCGGCATCTATGTCGTCGGTGCTGCCATTCGTCTCCACATGTTTTAAGGTTTAGTTATGCTACCTCCGATATCTGACGAACAAATGATGTGGTATATTCTTAAGGGGTATACCATTCATGTGGACGTATTCGGAACTCGGGATTGGTTTTTAAACGGGCAACGTCACCGAGAAGATGGTCCTGCGATTGAATATGCGGATGGAAGTCGGGCTTGGTATCTAAACGACCAAAACATGACCGAAGAAGAACACCGAAAACTCACACAAAAGAAAATGGCTAATATCGGTTGACTTCGGGTATGTGTTTTGTTACTATGAATCATAGAGATTGACTCAACAAACGGAGACGTGAAATGGCTTATATGTCGCAAGATCGCAAGCAACAGATCGCCCCTAAGGTGAAGGAACTTCTTAAGAAGTACAATCTTACGGGTTCTCTTTCGGTCGATAATCACTCTACGTTGGTGCTGACTATCAAGTCTGGTAAGATTGACTTTGTTGCGAACCAAAATCGCGTTTGCAGCCAGGAGCTGATGCTTATGAAAGTGGCACGTGGATTCACTCCCACTAAGTCAGCTTACGTTAACCCGTATCACTATCAAGAGCATTTTGACGGCGAAGCCCTCGCTTTTCTGTCAGAAGTTATTCCGGCACTGAATGAAGGTAACTGGAATAAGTCGGACGTCCAATCGGACTACTTCAATGTGGGGTGGCACGCGGATGTAAATATCGGACGGTGGAACAAGCCGTACGAAGTAACTGCGTAAAAACTTAACCCCAACACAAACAAGGAAAACTGAAATGCATACCTATTGGATTCTGGTTCGTAACGATGCCGGCACTAACATTCGTGTCGAGATTCAAGCTAATAACAACTACGAAGCTATTCAGCTTGCTAAGGCTCTTTACGGTCCTAAGCTTTACTCTGAGAGCGCGAACTTCATTCGCTAATGCGTTTTGGGTATGAGAGTCATTGACTTTCATACCCTTCCGTATTATATATAATAATGTGTAATTTTGCACAGGTTCAACTTTTAAAGGTATTACATGACTACTCAACTATTTAAGGTTGTTGGTATTACGGCCCATAACGGCAACGCTAAGGTTCGCTTCACTGACGATATGGTTCGCCGTGTAAAGCAATTTGCTAAGGGCGGCGCCCAACGAACCGACTTTATTGAACTGCCGAACGAAATGAATAAGATCGATGCGCTCAAGCACATGCTTACCCATCCTTCTTATCAATCTGCGGAAGATCAAGCCACTATCAGTGACACTCTCGCTGATAAGGAAAAGGAATCTCGTAAGGGCGAGGTCAAGGTTAAGGCTAAGCCTTCGCTAGACGCCATCAAGAATCGTCCTAAGATCGACACTACGGTTGATGACATTCTCAATGCTGTAGGTTCCGAGTAATGGCTAAGGTGTTAAAGATCGCTGACAAACTGACTAAGGTCAGTGAAAGTGTTACTGTTCACTTCTACGACAATGCTTATATGGTCGAAGTTTCAGGCCACAATAAGAATGATGATTGGGCCAATCTTAAATTGGTCTGTCATGATCTAGATGAAGTTGCTACACTTCTGAAGGAAGCTGATTCTCTTCCTAAGGATTCCTAATATAAAGAAGCCCCGTAAGGGGCTTCTTTTATGGATTGTTGACGGATTTTATGATCCAAAAGTCACTGCTCATGTTGGTATTTTGAATGACCGCATATGGCATATAAAAATACCCATGATCACCCCAATTGGATCCCCAACTGTTTTTCGCAATAAATTGTTGGGTACTATTATTATATCCTACAAGAAGAACCGCATGTCCACCTAAAAGTTGCTCAGTGCGAACGTTAGGATACGGCATTATTCCGGTTCGTGCTACCGTGGTACTTTCAAAGCTACTGTATACATCAAACCCGACCGTAACAGGATACCCGTTAGACAATGCATTGATACACGCACTAAAATCTAACGCTCTCTCGTATAATGTTACTTTGCGTCTCAATCCATCAGATACCGCAGCAGGAGAAGGTGCCTGCTTAAATCTAGTAATATTATAAGGCCAGAGACTTTCTAGAGAAGCACCGTATGTATATGTGGCTCTAATACCGTCGCGTATGTATGCACCACTGTCGTAGCTAACTGTGCCTTCGATAAGACGTTCGTAATAGTAGATAAACAATCTACTTACTTCGGTGCTCTTATTGTTTTTTCTGTTTAGATACTCTATTGCCTCTGCGATGGCGTTTCCGGTACAACTTCCCAATGGACCCTGATTCTCTATTGGTGTCGAGTATGATCTAAGATCAACGGTCGACGGAGTTACGGATGCTATGGGTTTGTAAATATAATCACGAGAATCAGGTAAATCCCGTACCCAATGATATTTGGGAATGGCCATCGGAAGGTTAGCTGGCTTGAACTTTACGGGTGTGCGATTAATTCCCGGATCTTGTGATTGATCAATTACGGGCTGCTTTGTCATTGTGTTATCCTTATAGACCAAATCGTGAGCGATAATAATTAAAGTTTTGGGAGACTTCTGCATCGGTTAAGGCACGGTCGTAGATGTTGACCACAGCTATTTTGGCATTTACTGTTTCATCCAAGTCCCAACGATGTCCAATAAAAAATCTCTGTGTAGGACTACTACCGTTAGGAGCTGCTCCGCCGCCAAAGTTGCCTGGCGCATAACTTACAGCACCGTTGATGTAATCTTTATATTCTGCGGCACCTACTGCCATAGTAATATTGTACCAAGTTGATCCATCGTGTGTAAATGCTGTTGCGACATTGTTGGTAGCAAACTGTCCCTGCCAGTTAGTATCGTACCAGCCTGTTTGTAGATAATCAGCAGAGGCGTTTATTGTAAAGTTAAATTGCGCACCAGTAAATTCATCAGATATTAAACAAGGGGCACCGCCAACTTGACTGGCTGTAAAGTTAAACCATATGTCTATGGTGTAGGTAGGCTGAAATGTGGGCCAAGGCACAGTAAAGTATTGAACCGACGGAGCATCCAATACAAAAGTTCCGCCATTAGTTGAACTCCAGGCTGGCGCATTTGTAGGAACCGCTTGAACGCCATTATAACTATCAACCCAGTTGCCTGACCCTGAATATGTAGCGGCATCAAAATTTAACAGTAACCCATCAGTTACCAATGGAGGTGCTGTGTATATTCCTGCTCCGAGGGTTATTCCAGGTCCAAATGTTATTGCCATTGATTGTCCTAATCGGTACTGTAACAGAACTCACCAGTGGTGGAATTGTAATACACTGCTTTGAATCCTCCGCTGACTAAATTGGCTGTGCTATCACCACGCACAGGTTTCACTGTGAATGTGTTGGCTGTGGGTTGATCTAAGCTACTACCAGTGGCATTCAATATGATTGAATTGTTGCCTTGATTGGTTGCACCAGCACTGGCACCAATGGCCACTGCAAAATTACCTTGATTACTAAAACCAGAACTTACACCAATGGCCACTGCTGAATTGCCCGCGGCACCGGCAGCCGCGCCAATTGCCACCGCGTAGACACCTTGATTGGTTGCACCAGCACCACCACCGATAGCCACTGCTTGTAACCCTTGATTAGTTTGACCAGCAAATGAACCAACCGCCACTGCGTTATTGCCTTGAGTGTCATATCCAGCCAGCGAACCAACAGCCACTGATTCAATGCCTTGGGTGTTCCCACCAGCCGAAGGACCAATAGCCACTGCTGAGTCGCCTTGCGATGTTTGGCCGGCACCTGGACCAAATGATACTGCGTTGCCCGCATTATCTTTTAATACAGCACCGTTTACAAGTGTGACAGTTCCAGTGCTGACATTATTAGCACCAGCGATGTTACCACCAGTTAAAGTGATATCTCCACCTGTGCCTGAGGTAGCAATGTTGCCACCAGTAATATTGCCTGTTGTGCTAAACCCGCCGTCCGAGTTAAATGGTGTTATGTTTGCTGACATTTATGATTCCTAATCAAAAGTTTGGTTGAATTCTACAACATCGAATGTAAAGTAGTATGATCCATTGGCAGCTGTTCCGTTGCCAGTAGCAGTGGCATTGATGAACATGGTGCCGTAGATTGGATCATAGGCAGGAACAATCACCACATCATCTTCGGTTGGATCTGTTTTGAGTCGATTGGTTATGCTGTAAGTTATGTCGCCCGAATCATTTCTGGCGGCAAAAATATCGGCCATCTGCATGTTTTGCGGTGTGCCGGCTCCGTGTTGGATACGCATGGTCATCCGAAATGCCCAGACCTTTGCGTTGTATGCGGTGTAGACCACCTGTGGAGAGCCAAACTGTGGACTCTGTATGATGGTAGAAATTGTAACTTGATTGGTGTTGCCCGAGTTAGGTGATATGATTCTGCGTGTGCCGTATAGGCCCAGCTGCTCACCTTCGTAAGGATTGCCTGGATCATACGTGATTTCTGTACCGATCTTGACTGCGGGCAATATTACCTGACCGGATTCGTTGAACAGCGTGGCTTTTGAGTTGACAGTTAGAGTTATATTTCCCCAGTCACCGTCGCCTTGCCCGGCATTGATTAACACACTGCCGCCCACGGTCGCACAGCCAGTTGCGGTGCCACCATTTAATACCAAGGCTCCACCAGCCGACGGAAGTCCACCTATGCCGTTGGTTGTGCTGCCGCCACTCAAGACCAATGTGCCAGCTATACGGTCAGTATTGGCAGTTGCCCCGGTGATATACATTGGATTGCCAAGATTGTTGCCGATTATGTTGCCCGGCACAGTCAAGTTACCATCGTTGTCAAAGTTCCAAGATTGGGTATTGCCGGTGTTGCCAGAATTGCTTGTGATTACTGTACCAAAAGCATCTATGTTTAGTTGACCCATGTCCTCACGGATGTAAACACTTTGTTCTGCGCTGAACACAATGCCAGCACCTTGGGATACATTACCGGGGCCAATCAAGTTGCCCGTGCCTGTTTCAAAGATCCAAGTTCCGTAGCCATCCGTGCCCACATTGACTACCAAATTACCGTCTGCTGTGGCTATATTGGCATAGCTGTTACCGTTGGCAATGAGATTAGTTGCACCACCACCGCCACCAATGTTGACCTGTGTGCCGTTGGCATAGTTAACAGCGAATGTATTACCAGGTAGTGTTAGATTACCATCATATCCTAAAGTATATGTGTTAGTTCCACCTACTTTAAATGATAGATTAGCATTAAATGGTGTGCTTATAGATGCAGTGTTTCCTAATTCATTAGATGGTAAATATATATTACCGTCTATTCCAAATACAGTTTGATATCCACCTGCATCTATGGTAATGGGTACAATAGGGGAATAACCTGTAATAGTAGCAGTGCCATCTGTAGGTCCTACAAACGTTGTCCAAGTAGATGAATCTACGGGTGTGCTATATGTATTATCCGTAAAGATATTAAATGCGTTAAACCAAGACGCCTCATAATACCAAGTACCTATCGCTTGAGTAGTTGAATTAACATTGCCAATTACAACAGTACCTCTTTCTGCATAATTAAAAGTATTACCGCTGAGTGTTACATTACAGTTTGGTCCTATACTAATACCGGTTATGGAATCATTTATGTCTATCTGCGTAGGTATACCACCAGTAATAACTCCACCGCTCACTGCTAGATTGCCAGGAAGATTGAGATTTCCTGAACTAGTCAATATTGCGCTATACGCACCGTTGCTTAAACGATCAACTGATAGTCCGGTACCTCCTAGCAAAGCGTCAAAAATAATAGTTAATCCAGTAGCATTTCCGTCGGCGTCATTCGGTAATACAGCATTAGTACTGTTTACTACTAGATCGGATTGCGGGTTTAAGAATGGTAAACAACTGAAATAGCTGTATTCCCATAGATCAGCTCCGCTGTTAAGAACCTGATTGACCGTGTTCCATCCGTCCGCATATCCTGCACCATTCTCACTGTTACCAAAATTCGGAGTAGACATGAATACAACACCTGTTGTGTTGTGTTCTGCTATATTTGCTGTTATAGTAGCAACGTTGCTGGTTGGGTTTACTTGATTGCTGTATTGTGGACCAGAACTAGTCCATGGATTGTTAAGATTTACATTTTGATAACTAGAAACTATAGTACTTTGATCATCTACATTTATGTCAAAGCTAATAGTAATGACTCCCGAAACAGGAGTAGCGCTGTTGTTAATAGCGTACCATATTTCACTCTTTTGCCCACATAATGTAGTTGGGTCAACGTAAGAACTTCTTTGAATCCAGGTTAACCCTAATCCAGTAATACCAGTAATACTTGCAACTGCATTTCCCCCGGAATTTCCGGTTTCACATGCACTGGCAACAACAATCACTGATTGGGCGCCTGCGGTATATGATACCGTAGTTAAGTTGCCACTTGACATCTGTCCAGTAGCTGACCCTTCAAGGCTAGGATTAGAAGTACCAAATATATGCCCAGAAAGATTAATGTTGTTTACAGTTAGATTGCCTGCCTGAATATTGTTGGCGCCGATAATATTTCCGCCGCCCACAAAATTAAGACTGCTTCCGGTACGGGATAACTCAAGTTCGTTGTTTGAATCGCTTATTCTACCAAAGATATTTTCTGTCAAGAATCCGCCGGTACCGAATATGATGTCCTTAGTTGTACCCTGAGAACCTGTTGCCAACACTAAATTGCCGCCACCTATAGCTGGGGCCTGATCCGGAAGATAGGCCTCAGCAAACAGATAACCATCACCTGAACCAGTTATAGTATAATTGGCGTCACTGAAGAATGAGCTAGTAAAGCCCACATCGACCCAACCCCCAGCGTCGTTGCCGTGATGCCCGTAAGCGACCCAGTCAGCAGAACCGATATCTGCTACGTTGGTGATAGCTGCCTGTACATATGCAGAACCATTATCACTTATTACAAGTGTGGCGTTTTGTAATGATGCTGCTAGTTCGCTTGCACCCGATCCAATTGTAACTACATTGCCATTGAAATCTGCATTGCCAGGCGCTGTTAAGTTGCCATCGGTGCCGAACGTCCAAAGGTTAGTGTTGATTGTAGGGAAATACGTTCCAGTAGGAGGAACACTACCTAAAGGAGGATTAGTATTCCACTGAGTTAATGGATTAGTCAATGTTCCGATGTTCACATAAAGTGCTTGACCGAATCCTGGGGTCCAAATTCCCCACTCCGTATCAAAAAGTATATAAGGATCAGTAGCTGGATTGTAACCCGCCGGATACCAACTTGGCGTTAGCTGATTGAGGTCTCTTATGTACGTAGTGTTCACCGTTGCAAAATCAGCACCGCTGATAACTATTGTAGTTGGTGCAACCGAAACAAAATCAGTTGATTGAATACTAACTGACCCGTTTGCATTTACTGATACATTTGCGTTATTATCTCTTCCAAGAATTAGATTTTCACCGTTACCTGCAATGTGAATATCTGGACCGATAGTTAAGTATATATCCAAAAATGCACCTGCATTGTTGGGATTAGGCTGTAAATGTAAATTACCAGTGCCAATGATGTTAATATCATTGAATGTAACATTACCTGTGTTACCACCTCCACCGTATGGGACACCATTTGCATAATTGATTGCCACTTCACCATTACCTGGAAGAGTCAAGTTACCTGCATGATCAAATACCCAACCTGCAGAACCAAAGCCCATACCCAACTGTGTCGAGATAGTTACACTATTTGAACTGTCTATTAATAAAGTATTGATAAATGGCGAGGGCAATAAGTTAGCAGTATTACCTAACCAACCCAAGAAAGCTTCTCCGGAATAACCCGGCAATGATATACCACCGATGTTCGCATCATCACTCTGTGGAGCAATTAACAGACTGACATTAGGACCCTCATCACCAAATTGCCATGCTAAACCGGAATTACCGGGATCAGGATTTATTGTAATAAATCCTCTAGTACCATTGATATTAGCATCAAGGTTTAGGTTACCAGTAACAGTTGCATCAACTGTTGCTAAAGGACCATAGATAGTAGCTTGCTCGGCAGCAAAATTTACAGTGTTTAATTGTGTGTTGGGAGAATCCCAGGTCAATGACGGGCTTCCACCAAATAGACCAGAATCATTAAACTGAATCTGAGAGTTTGCTCCGCCCGGATTGCCGTTTCCTGAACCACTTTGAGCAGTCCACGATAGATTACCATTACCATTAGTCTGTAGAACATATCCATTGTTCCCGCCCGGAATCCTAACAGTACTGACATCAACGACTGACAAGTTAGCTAGTGTACCAACACTGGTTATGTTTGGTTGCGCGGCGTTAGTTACTGATTGTGCTAAAATTGCTTGGCCTGCCGGCGGAAAATATGATCCACCAGCACCACTAAGAATTAGATTCCCCACAATTTGAAGATTAGCATTTTTAGTAGTCGGGGTACCTGACATATCAACCACAGGGAATAGAGAGGTGTAACTGAGATTAGACCCTATGTTGTTAAGACTAGTAATTTTTATGCTGGAAATCATATTTGTTTGTTCCTATTATCCGAATGTAACGCTATTTTGGCCAACACAGAACCATTTACTATTTACGTACTGCAGGGTACATCCTGCACCTACAGCAGCAAATGTTATGGTTCCGGATCCGCTAGCTTTCCAACCAGCAGTAGCGACTGTGATGACCATATCTCCGCCGTGTGTTACCATCATAAATGTCTTAATCTGTCCGGCTGTTCCAGCAGCTAATGTAGCAGTGCTTCCTCCGGTCGTGCTAAAGTAACTTGCCGTGACGGCTAGATTTGCAGCAGAACCATTAGTTAAATTCTCGCTACTGAATCCAATTGGAGACTCAACGTTAATCGTACCGGCTGATACTATTGGACTACTAGTTACATTCAAGCTGTTGCTAGATAGTCCAACTGAAGTAACGGTTCCACCTGATGCAGTAGCAGAAATAGTGATATTTCCATTACTACCAGATGCAGTAATTCCGGATCCTGCTGTGATTCTAGTTACGCCGATGTTAGTAACTGTGATACTACCGTTAGTAGTAATTGGTCCACCGTTAATCTGAATGCCCGCGCCGGGTGTTAGCCCTACGCTAGTTACAGTTCCAGCTGATGCCCCGTTAGATGCAGATGTTACTCTACCGTAGGCATCAATAGTTAGTATTGGATTAGAGTATGTTCCTGCATTCGCGCCGGTCGTTGCTAAATCTATAGTGATATTCCCACTAGATACTATAGGAGTATTGGTAACTACTAATCTAGAAGTAGAAATAGGTGTTATACCTATTGAGGTTACAGTACCTATTCCGCCTCCTCCGCCAACGAGCGAGATAGTAATATCACCGGTCGTTCCAGTTAACTGAACGCCAGAACCCGCAGAAAGAGAAGTAACACCAGTGTTTGTAAAAGTGACGATACCATTAGAAGAATCAGTAGTTATGTTTATAGCACCACCGGACGTAAATGTATTATACGGGCTCGCACAAGCAAAAAGTGTGGTGAAGTTGTTGCTAGCTTTAGTAAAAGCTGTATATAGTGAATCGCTACCTACCGACTCGTTAGGTAGACCAATATTTATTGATTCTTTTCCAGATATACTCATTTTCAATCCTTATGATGTATTTATCAATAAGGATCGAAAGAATTGTCCGTATCTCAGTAAAATTCATTCTTTACGTGCGGAGTAAATCCTAAATCTATGACGACTGGGCTACCTTTGTAGATTCCCCAGTTACTAGCACGGGAAAAATCACCCAAAAGAATGTTACTGCTGCTAGCCAAGGTCGCAAGTTCGTCTACATAGTGCATAGTAGTCTCTATGTCTTCTTCAGTGGCGCCCCTTTTAGTCATCCAACTTTTTGCCTCTATTGGATTTAATGACCTATACCGGTCCTGTCCTGATTTATTTTCCGCAACTGCTATTAAGTTACGAAGGCCTAAAGTAGAGCACCTCATTAACTTGCATAGTTTTGCTTCAGACGCTTTTTCTGCCAACTCAGTTTGAATCCAGACCGGCTTATGATTCTGCTTGTCATAGTCGATAAGAGGAATAACAATGTCTAGTTGTCCAATGTATCCATCTTCTAGAATATCTACCTCAGCTTCATTCTGTGCCATGCCTTTAGCGTTCTTTGCAATCTTTAGAACAGTAGGTCTACCTTGATATTCAATAGTCATCGCTACACGAGCAGAACCAGTGCCTAATCGTTTGGCACGCTCTAGTGCATACGCCAATCTACTTTTGAAGGATTTAGCTTTTGGTTTTTCTGGAGTAGGTCTGGTACTAAATTCGTTTGGGTCCCAATCAGAAGGAAGCGGTACCTCCATAAGATTTTTTTCAAAGATGAACTCATTTGCTCTCATAGTGACTTACCCCACCTGGTGTTAATCACATTCCAGTTGATGATCTTCCAAAGTTCGGTAAGATACTTTTTCTTATCTGAGCCATAGTCAAGCACAAATGAATGTTCCCACCAATCTACTAACAGTAGAATGTCATCGCGCACTTCATGGTTCTTGATTGTTTTGATTTTGCCGTCGTAGGCTAGGTAGATCCAACCGGATCCATGAATCTTCATGGCTTCTTCTAAAAAGTCAGCCTGAAACTTGCGATAATCACCGAAATGCTTATTGATAAAAGTAAGCATAGGCCCGTTCGGTTTGTTACCGACTCGCACTGCTCTGAATTGAGTAAACCATAAGTTATGTAGGAAAACGCCCGCATAATTAAAATCGGGGTCACCTTCTTTGTCATTGAATCTTGTTGCGTAGCCTTTTGCCAACTTCTCATAATGCAGATTAAGGGTCTCTCCGCTCATGACGGGAGACACTTCTTTGACATCGAAGTTTAGTGCAATAATTTCTACGTCTTGAGGTTTTGATTTGTCCTCGAGGATGGTAATATACTCACGCATGAGTATATTTATCGTTACTTGCGCCGAACTATTCTTCCTCGTGTAAGATCATACGGAGTTAGCTCCACGTCGACCTTATCACCCATAAGTATGCGAATTTGATGCTGTCGCATCTTACCTGCTAGATGACTAAACACAATTACACCGTTATCAAGCTTTACTTTAAACGTTGCATTTGGTAGTACGTCTATAATTTCTCCTTCCACCTTAATTGAATCCTGATTTGCCATAATTTATTTCTTTAGTATAGACCATATCGACTCCTTTTCGATAATCTCTTTTTCTAGCTCACGATACCTATCACCGAGAGCCTTAAGTTCTTCCCACTTTTCTTCTAGTTGTGGATTTGGGTGAAGAATAGCTAAACGAGCTTCAATATCTTCTAGTGTTTTAATAAGGTATTTTCCTTTAATTGAAACCTTACCCTGAAAGTCTGCGTCGACCGAAACAGACAAAGTTGAACTTGGTGTAGAAACCGTATACGGACTTGATGTCGCAGTAATAGTAGAAGAATATATGCTAGGTGACCAATTAATTCCGTAAGTGGTTCCGTTGGTTACAGAATATCCGCCGGTAGTAATAGTAGAATTACTGAAAGTTGTAGCCATTCCTATAGGATTGTTGTTCATATTATTTAACCCATACGTCTGTGTAGGGCTGGTCACTTTAATACTGTTCAATATACTATCTAACCTAGAAGTAAAAATACCGTCATCGGTTTCTTCGCTCATTTGCTTGCCTTTTTAAGAAATATTTGGCCAGAATCATCGATGCCGATTTCCACGTCATCGCCCTCTTTCCAACCTAATTGTTTTAATAATGGAATAGGTAGCGGAATGATGAGGTCGCCCGTCTCAGCGTCCTCTTGTGTGATTACCTCATACCTTACGCCGTTTGAATTTTTTGAAGTAGTCATTCGCATCCCAAGGGTTGCGAGAATATATTATTGGGTGTCATTATGATATTTATTCCGAACATGAGCAACTGTCACAGTTACCGCATCGCTTAGAGTCACATGAAGAACAGTACCAGCCCTTTTCAGTGTGAACTACAGTATTTTGTCCGCATTTACCGCATCGTTTTCCGACAGGTTTTTTGGGTTGTTCTATCTTAAATACAGGTTCAGTGGTCACTTACTAGTTTCCTTAAAAGCAGAGCAAAGACCACTCACAACCTTATCCAACCTATCTTCGTCAGCCTGATACTTGATTCCGATTCCGCCGGCAGCAATCCACTTTCGAATATTTACGCCATAGTCATCGATGAGTATGTTTGGAGTACCGTCCTTCTGAACAGCGTATTTGGCCTTATCATGATCAAATATAACATGTTTTGGTTTCACCGTTATATTCTTATTCAACCATTCGCGCTTTCCCTTGATACTACCGTCCCGATCAAAGTTCAGTGGGCTACTAAGAATGTCGTAGTCACCGGCAAACTTCTTTACTATTTCCAGCAGTTCGTTTGAAGTGGGGAAAACACCGATGCTTTTAAACAGATGAAATGCGTTGGAATCTCTGAAAAATGTTTCCCATTGATCAGGAGTCATTTCATTGTAATGTTCTACGTCGTGAAGATCACCTGCGTAACCGAATAGATCAGCTAGTACGCCATCCATATCCACAAATACGGTTGGTTTACCCTTGTCTAATTGCTTACTTTCTATTAGTTCTATGATCTTCATAGATTATATTTATTCAAACTTACTAAATATTACGTATTATTACATGAAGAATCTTTGATGTCAAGGATCTTCATAGCCAAAAACAATAAGGAAAACAAATGGCTCTAATAGACACAGTAATGAACATATTTATGAAAACAACAAAGGACCCAAATGCTCCTAAGCCACCTCCCGGTTCTCGTTCAGAACGTGAGGCAAAAATTAAGGACAAAGCAGGCATGGTAATCAACGTGTTTGCATTACTGCTTGCAGTAAATGCCTGGTACGGAGGAAAGTTGAGTAGCACAGTAATGAATAACACTATCGCTGCGAATGACGTTTGGAATTTTTATGAGGCTAAGTCCATTAAGCAAACACAGTATGAATTAGCTGCGCTACAGACACCTAATAAAATTCTTGCTAAGCAATGGCAGGATAAGGCTGCTAGTTACGAAAGCGATCCTAAATCCGGCGAGGGTAAGAAGGAACTTATGGCTAAGGCAAACAAGCTAGAAGCAGAAAGAAATGAAGCTAAAAAACGCAGTCCATGGATTGGTTTTGCGGGTACTGCATTCCAACTAAGCATTGTTATTCTTTCAGCGAGCATCCTTGCGGTTAGTATGGATTTGTTTTGGGGTAGTTTTATTGTAGCAGGGATTGGTGTAGTGTTGATGACACAAGGTCTATGGCTTTGGATGCCATTCTAACACGAATCAGTGCCTAGTACGATTACGACTTTTTCTAATAGGTACGTAATCTTTGTTTGGAATAGGTGATCTGTCGGGGATGATGTGATGAAAATCAATTGCATCGTCCCCGAATTTTATCATAGCATATGCTATAATCTTATCCGCATCGTCATTATCACTGAATCCTATGATAAGATGCCCTAAAAAATGAACCTTTGTTTTGATATGCTTTTTGAGAGTTACATCTGTAAGGATATCAGTAAAATCGTTTGACTCTCTATGAAACAGTATCTTCTTCATTTACTTTTTCCAAACTAAAAATGCTACGTAGTCTCGTTCGGACTCAAATAGGAATTCAAATTCTTCATACATATTATTGCGAGCATGGTCGAATCCCCATTCTGCTTCACAGTTACGTTTACACCATTCTACAACGTGTTTTAATTCTCCATATGGAATAGTAACGTTGGCGCTATGAGCAGTCGGTACATTGATAGACATTAATACCTCCTTGGGTCAAAAATTTTAAGCCACTGTCATCTCTGTATTTTTCTTTATAATAAACAGTGGAAATTTTGGCTTGATATATGAGCTTCGCACAGTCGATACAAGGTGCGTGTGTACAAAAAAAAGTAGCACCTTCACTAGATTCCGTACTACACGCTACCTTGCTAATTGAATTTGCTTCGGCGTGCAGTACTTCTGGACGAGTTTTGAGGGTACCGTCCTCTAGTGTAATCTCGCAGTTATTGTCCCAACCGGCCGGCATACCATTATAACCAGTAGCAATAATTTGGGAGTCACCTTTAACTATTACGGCTCCTACTTTCAATCGTTTAGCATAACTGAGTGTAGCAGTTAGTTCAGCAAACTCCATAAAATACTTTATAAATTTAGGTTTCATGTCTTGCATCGTTCATTGTGGTGTTTATAAAAATTAGGACTCTCGTTCGCTGTCATACCACATATATTGCATGTGACCTGTTTAATCGAAACCGGCTTTTTATTTGGATTTGTCTTGCAGTTATCCATATGCCACCTTTTCATATTTTTATAGTCTCCGGTCTTACCGCAGTGGGAACAAGTGAGTACAGTGGTATCCTGCGGCCGCAATCGCATAGCCTCTTTATGTAATTCTGATTTTTTCTTACCTTTAAGTGATTCACTGATTTTTAATGCCGCCACTGCGATCCTAGCATCAGTGTGTTTTGTTTTTCCGATATGCCAACTTTGATTATTAGGATTGTTTAACCTGGATTCTGTCCTACACCTAATATGTTTTTCTGATTGTTTTCTACCTCTCATTTTCTTTTTTTGCGAATCAATGCTGTGTTTTGACTTGTGGTGCCCTAACGTCCCGTCGCCGCCTAATGTCATATTATAACCATTAGAGTTTTCCGAATAGAAATAGGAGTTGTATTCTACAATAAACCAGTTTTCCATAACTTTCAGTGTATAGTCTCCGTCTTCCGATTCATATATGACCTCCCATATAAAGTTTTCCCAACCATATTTTCGTATAGCATTATAGAACACAGTTGATCTTTCTGCGCCGCGATTAGCATTGTGTTTGTGTTGGGCCTTCCTGCGCGGCCACCTCGAATCGAAGCCTATATAAACCTTTTGATTCACTGTGTTAGTTGCTTTGTATATAACATAACTTCTTCATAAACCTATTTATCGAAGGTTATGGGACTAAAAATTAACCTAATCCCAAAGCGAACGGTAGTATGTGGCAAACAAATCCAATCCTTCTTGGATTCGATCCTCATGCATTTGTGCACCGACATAATCATGCCAATGCTCTCCGGTATTCTTTAATCGGTAAGTTGGTGAAGATTTTCCGGTAGTAGGATCAGTGTAAGATTCAACTTTTTCCCATTCTAGAGACAGATCACCATGATGATATTTGTCTTCGTAATCTTCGTATGCGATCTGTTGAAAAGACCAGATCATCTTGTCTAGTGTTTCTTCCCACTTATCGCAATTTTTTTGAAAGACTTCATCTTTGTCTTCCTTCATGAAATCGAAAACTGCTTGGTTGGAATAATCCTCACAAGACTCGTCTATAAATTCACCGGGTACACCGTGTTTAGTTTGCTTTAGCTGTATAAGCGCAGGTAGGATAATGAGGGCTAGAGTATGATCTAGCCCCCAAGTGTCGAATTTATCTATTTCGATACTAATTTTGCGGTGAGCGTTTTTTAGGAATTTTCCCAGACTAACTTTCATTGCTTACTGATTTTGCCTTTCCGTTAATGAACCAAAATATTTTACTCGATCCAATGTCCGTAGGATAAGTAACGAACGCTAGGTTTATCCGTCTAGTATTTGACAGTTCTGCTGCAAGCCCATCGATTGTGCTTGATTGACCTAAAAAGGCCTTAGTTTCTTTATCATAAAGATAATAGTTTCCTGACTCATATTCTGCAATGCAGAACGGAAAAGAAGACTTTCTCTTGATAAACTGATCCAAATTTTTAGTGAGTTCGGCCGTTAGCGCGGATCTAGTGCCGAGATAGTATCCGGCACCCAAACAGACCAACGCTAACAAGAGAAGTGCTGCATTCATGATAATATTTATCCTTACCACTCAGGTCCAAAGACAGCCCCGTACATTAACTCAACTTCCTTGTCAAGCAAGATTCGGTCAAACTGATCAGTCATAGTCAGTTTACCAGTACTTTCAGTGAGACGCACTACCTTACAATCGTAGATGTCGTCTAATTTTGCTTCCCAGATAATCATAGTTAAATCTCCAAAAACTTGAGTTGAATGCAATATAACAAACAATAGCAGATGAGTCAACAAAAACGGACTAAATAAAGATGTAGTTCGCGGATCTAGGAAATCCCAACTACTCTAACGCTATATAGGAGCATCAGCATGACTATTTATTTGTACAAGAAGACCCACAATAAAACCGGCTTACAATATCTTGGTAAGACCGAAAAGGATCCATATACCTATTGTGGTTCTGGTACTCGCTGGTTAACCCATCTTGATAAGCACGGCACTGACTTAACTACAGAAATCATCAAAGAATGTGCTACTAAAGAAGAAATGACTTACTGGGGCTCCTACTACAGCGAACTCTGGAATATTGTAAAGAGTGATGAATGGGCTAACCTAAGACCAGAAACCGGCGACGGAGGAGACACGAGCAAAACGGAGAACTTTAAGAAATGGATTCCCCGTATGGTTGAGGAAAATAAGCTACGCAGATGGTGGAACAATGGAACTAACCAAGTGTTTGAGCAACTACCACCAGATGATAGTTATGTTCCAGGTAGATTACAGTTTAACAACCTTGGTGCCAAAATAGGAACTGATAGACAACGAGGAAAGGTTTGGATCAATAACGGGAAGCATGAAATGATGGTTCATGGTAATGGCATTCCCGCCGGATATACCGTAGGGAGATTATCATCTCCTAAGAAGAACAAGCCCAACTTACACGCAGCCGGTACTAAGTGGTGGAACAACGGAATCAAATCTACTATGGCAAGAGAATGCCCTGGACCCGAATGGACCCGAGGCAGACTTTAATCTCTTGACCAGTTGACACCGTCAAACTTCTCCGGCATGTTATCCAAATCAATGAATCGTAGCTTGAAGTTTGCTGCGTTTGGTTCGTGCCCTGCATAACCTCGAGGGTTAGCTACGACAAAGGTATCACCCATATAGTAACTATGAGGATTATGAACATGTCCCAAAGTCCACAGGACTATCTGAGGATGATCTAGGATGAACTCTGACAGGTCGCTATAGTAGCCACCGTTCATCCAGGTGTCCTTCTTATACATTTCATGAATGCTAAGCGATGTAGGAGCATGGTGTCCAACCACCACATACTTCTTAGTAGCATCACTTTCAACCACCTCCTGAATGTAATTCAGTGTGGCTTCGTGATGCAGCACAGCATCCAATGGGCTGAACCTAGCATAGTTACGCCGGCTATTACGAATGATCCTAAAATCATTCATCATACCCTCGATGACATGCATAGTAGTAGGATCACGCTTGTTCATGTTTGACCAAAGTGTTCCGCCCACAAATGTAACATCGTCAATTACAACGGTGTCCATGTCAAGAAAGTGAATGTTAGGATAGTTCGTAAATTCTTCACGCAGCCAACCATAAACATCAGGATAGGGACCATGATAAAACTCGTGGTTGCCCGCCACATATACCACATGCTCATATTCATCACTCACATGCTTGAAGAACTCACGATACCTTACAGCGCCGCCTTGGTTTCTGCCAGGCTTCATCGCATCTTCTGGCACAGGCTTATCGATGGGATGATCATGTAGTGAGTGAGCTACACAGATATCGCCGGATAGGATCAGAACATCGGCCCCGTCGGTGTTGGTAAGGGTGATGGGCGCGATCTCCAAATGAAGATCCGATGCCAAAGCTATCTTAATCATTTATTATACTCCTATCAATCTAAACATATTATCATAGGAGTATTTGAGTGTCAAGCAGTATGCCTGTGTTCCTCACAGAGAGTACGAAACCAGGGTCCGTCGGAGCCATCGCCGGGACTTCCGCAAACCTCACACATGACACCGGACATGTTTTCAGCCATATCAACTAGTCCACGAATGTAATTGTCCCCGCCGCAATAATAAAATCGCAGAGTACCAAACTTTTCTTTGACTTGCGTGGCTACAACTTGTTCAATCGGATCGGGAATGGTTCGAGGTTCTTTGCCCCAAACATCCGCCCAGTTTTCCCAATTGTTATTTTTTGCGGTTTCTAAGTCAGCATTAAACTTGATAGTCCAATCTATGTCGCGTTGAACCTGATCGATATGATTTTGAATGGATATGCACAACATATTGATAATAGGATACCATCCATCATCAATGTCAAATCCCCAGCACATCGAGGTCTGATCCATTGGTCCATTCCGATCCTTAAAGATCAACGGATACTTCCTGCACAGTTCTTCATCTAGGTCTTTTTTCATGGTGAAATCTTAACTCCCAATGCAATGCTCAATTGCTTAGCCAATCGAAGGGCACGCAGTTCTCCTTGCCAAACAAAGTCAGCCACAAACACTCCGTGCTAATAAAGATTTAGTTACTAAAAATAGTAGAGAAGGTCAGCGCCGCATTCGGGCGATTTCTTCCATTTGATTCTTGTTGATTACCGGAACTGCATTAGATTTATGCATAGTTGCGATGCCAGTAATCAACGTGCCGGTGTACTTATTTTCGGTCCTCGCAGCGACTGAACCCACTTGATCGCCGTAGGATGGAATCTTAGGACTTTGTCGAATGTGTGACTTAGCGTAGAGAGGTTCTTCAATGATTTTGGGTTGGTACTTAAGCTTACCCTGACGATAAGCAATATATTCATCTACAGTGCGTTCCTTGAGGCCCAAACGCTTTCGTTGCTTGTTGTGTTCACGAAAGTCAGTAGCAACTTTAGCATCAATGGTCACACCTTTGCTCTTACGCTTCTTAGAAGAAATCGTAGAATAAGCAGGACCGAGTAGATGCATAGTCATTGAAATACTCCTTAGTCGATTATTGATTGTATCAAAGCGGTTGGATATTGTCAATCCTTAAAGTGGTCCAGCCAAACCGCAATAACCGTGTTCACCCTCGCTTACAACGGTTTTTCCGTTAGCAACAAAGGCCACTAGCTCATCCTGAATCCACCTCCAAGCCATACAACGTCCACCTATACAATGTGTGCCAGCCGGCGTAACTGCGGAGTCACCTCGGTTGTATGAGCCATGTGAATGATACTTCGCTGAATGCGGGCACCACTTATCCATTGCTTCCTGTTCAGTCATGCATTTTCCTTAAAATGGAATTTCGTCATCATCGTCATTCTGATGCTTTACGGGATTTGACTTGATAAAGATGTAGTCCCTGATGATTGGACCGCCGTGGTTATCTACTTGTTCTTGAATCCACTGCAGTGGCTCCTTCATTAAATAACCACTGTTCAAATTTCATATTCTGATTGGATTTTCTATTAGCATGAGCGTATGATTGCCTCCATCCAACTTTGGCACCGCGCAACTCCGATGCATTTGGATAGTTTTCTTCCAACCAGGTTAACCAAATTCGATCTAGTGTTTTTGGACCGAGATATGCTGGCGTAACCTTCATGACTCGACGTGCTTACAAGTTTTTCGAAAACTGAATCCAGGACATGTACAAGTGGATTTACCATTTTCAGTAGTGACAATGTATGTACTACCTTTAGATCCTTGAACGATTTTGGTCACCTTATCAGACTTTGCTGGCACGTAGTCAGTCACCGCCCCGTTCACCTCAACAATGTTTTCACGCAGAATACGCCGCATGGGAAAGTGGGGGATGCCAGAAGTAATACCAATTTCTTCTGCACTCTGCCAGGATTGACGAACAATCGTGCCCGTATATTCGACAAACTCCGGGATCACGATATGTTTGGCAACACGATCACGCGAAGCCCAATACGGGTTGCGAACCTTAATCGTGACGCGACTGCCTTCAGCGAGCATGTCCATTTTTACACCATAGCCGCTTCGGCGGCTTCAAAGATGTTGATACAATCGGGCTGTTCTTTAGTCGTGAATTCATACCACAGCCCCAGATTCACATTTTCGTACTGACCTTCTTCGGCCCGCTCACGAATACCGCATTCAAGGTCGATGACATGCTTGCCTTTAAGAATGTCACAAATGCCCCAATGGTTAGTTTTCACGTCACCGTAAAACACAATAGCACGAACGAACCCGTTATGCTCGCCGGTGCGTTCGTCGCTGCAACGTTCGTAAGTGAGAGCAAAGTCGGTCATCTGTCAGCTCCTTCAATCAGCTTGTGATTCTTTATAGCTAATTGAGAAACGGGTGTCAACCGAATTTATTGTTTGGTGCAAATATATTCTTTAGGTGCAAGATATATCATTTGCGAGTCTAATGCTGCTTTCACCTGATCCTTAGGCATCATGTGATACGGATCCAGTTTCTGTTCGTAGATGCTACGAATAGCTGCGTTACAGCTAGCCAACGTAGAGTAGCTACCCATTGAAGTATGCATAGCCAAAGAAATCAAAAAATACATTGTTTTACCTCATCAATAAAAAATAAACTAACAGTTTTTCGTCGTCAAATACAAGATACCAAGGGGTTGCCCCGTACCTCGTAAATCTCCAACCCTTACCGCCTATGCTTTTTGCAGTGTAGTGAGTGCGCGGCCCAACATGCTTAACTAACCACTGAATGATATCCTCATTCGGAACACATTCTATTTTGGTCGCGCACTCACTCATGTTTAATCGTTGGAGTTGTAGTTGGTAGACTTGAACATGAGGCTGAACAGAACCATCAGACCCCAAGCTTGCATCCAGCCGATCGGCTTAGCAAAGGTTACTGCCGGAACTAGACATCCGTTCCAAAGCATCATCGCGGGCCAACTAAGTAGAATACCTAGAATAAGAGCGACAACAAACAAAACCAAAGCCTTGATAAGAGCTTCCATAGTATTTTTCCTAATTAAAGTTTTTCATGATGAAGGTCTACGCCTTCAGAGTAGTACCCGTTTGACGCGCCCAACCACCTAACATCTACAAATCCCTTAAAGGTAGCGAATTTGTAGAAGGTCCAGGTGCACGATTCTCCTTCATAGTCCGGAGATTCGCCGTTGACTTCTGCGGCGACGAGCAGAGGCCAAAGTTCAAGGTCTTCCAAATCTCCCCAGATTTCCTCAATTCTGACAGTTTCACAACAATCTTGAACATGCGTAAAGGTGTATCTCTCCTCGGCATTTTCAAAAACCATACAATCATCGTCAGCGTAAACCTTAGTAAAGATTTTGCCGACCATATCACTTACATTAGGAGACATTTACCTTCAATCCCAATAGAGTGTTGCAGGCGGTATTTTCATCGGGCCAGAAATGCTTGCATTCACCGTCCACTTGATATTGGTTGAATTCGGCAAGAACCGCAAAGATAGAGGTATAACGTTCCTTAGCCATCTTAATGAGAATAGTGTGAGCCCTGTCCATCGTCATTTTGATTCTCACATCGACCAATAGCTTTCCCGACTGGGATCACAACATCCGGGAGTGTTCGTCGGGATTTGAATTTCCTTACCAGTCATCAGATTGCGAACAGTCTTCATGCCGACCACCTTGTTGTGATAGTCTTCATTGCTCGCATAAGCATACTGAACACTGCCAGCGTTACGGTTCATGCAAGTGCGTCCGCGCTTGGCGCCAGTCTCGTCTTTGTAAGACTTGCTCAGTTGAGTCGAAGCGATGTGATAGACGATGTACGACATTGCAAGTTCCTCGTGTTTGTGTGCGAGAGCACCGTTGCTCTCTATGTTCTGAATATACAGATATGGATATCCGAAGTCAACCGATATTAGCCATTTTCTTTTGAGTGAGTTTTCGGTGTTCTTGTTCGGTCATGTTTTGGTCGTTTAGATACCAAGCCCGATTGCCGTTCTCCCATTCAACCGCCGGGCCGTCTTCTCGGTGACGTTGCCCGTTAAGATACCAATGCCGATCGCCGTTCGCATATTCAATAGCAGGGCCGCCTTCTCGGTGACGTTGCCCGTTAAGATACCAATGCCGATCGCCGTTCGCATATTCAATAGCAGGGCCGCCTTCTCGGTGACGTTGCCCGTTAAGATACCAATGCCGACCGAAGTTCGCATCTTCAACCGCCGGGCCGCCTTCTCGGTGGTATTCTCCGTAGCGATACCAATACCGAGTTCCATCCGCATATTCAACCGCCGGGCCGTCTTCTCGGTGACGTTGCCCGTTAAGATACCAATCCCGAATGCCGTTCGCATATTCACACGCCGGGCCGTCTTCTCGGTGAAGTTGTCCGTTTAGACACCACTCCCGATTTCCGAATACGTCCACGTTAATAGTATACCCCTTAAGGATATACCACATCTTTTGTTCGCCAGATAGCGGCGGTAGCATTTCAATAGATCCTAAACAGATAACTATTAGTACCCTTGCTGAACCAAATCTCCACGACCAAAGCGGACAGCGGATCGTAGAACAGTTCGTTCTTCTCGCTAGTCTTTAGGTGATTAGGAAAATCAGGATTATCAACCTGCTAGTCGCGCTTAGTGACGATCTTATCGATAAGCCCGTATTCCAAAGCTTCTTGGGCAGACATAAACTTATCGCGGTCCATGTCACGCTCAAAATCTGCATACGTCTTTCCGGCAGAGTTATGTTCGACGTAGATTTCAGTCAAACGCTTCTTGAGATAGGTGATCTCCTTGTAAGAAATCTCGATATCACTTTGCATTCCGCGGGCGCCACCAGATGGTTGGTGAATCATGTGACGAGCGTTCGGAAGCATAAATCGCTTTCCAGCTGCACCTGCCTGAGCAAGCAATGATCCCATCGAGCAGGCCTGTCCCATCACGATAGTGGAAACATCAGGCTTGATGAACTGAATAGCATCGTAGATCGCCATGCCAGCAGTAACGGAGCCACCTGGCGAGTTTATATAGAGCGAAATGTCAGCAGAAGAATCTTCGGATTCTAGGTAGAGCAATTGCGCTACGATAAGGTTAGCCATTTGATCATGAACTTCACCCTCCAAAAGAATCACTCTGTCTCTGAGAAGGCGCGAATAAATGTCATAACTTCTTTCGCCACGGCTGGTTTGTTCAAGTACGATTGGAACGAGACTCATTTAATATCCTTTGTTTGAGTTTATAGATTTATGTTATATAAGCAGGCAGTGAAAAGCAAATGTTTCGGCTACCAATTTGGAATACTTAACGAAACCTTAGGCATCGCTTCACTTTCGGGTGCATACAGATATGCGCACTCGACCTTAATTTTACCCTTCATTTCTTCGTAGGTGGTGAAATACTGTGCTTTTTCTTTTGGAACATCTATCATCAATATTCCATCAAACTTAGATAGGGTTTTGTAGTTGTTATATCCTGCTCGTAGAAGCTCGTCTAAAATAGTTTCTTTGTCACCGGTCACTAATGCCGTTTCAAATGCATTAGTATCTGTAGCAGTGAATAATCCAGTAGCTATTGTTTTACATACGTCAGGTAAATTAGTAGTAGGTATCTTAGGTCGATAGATATAAATCCAATCGGAGATAGATAATCTATCTGGTATCGAACTCCCGCTCTGGCCTTCAATAGCATGTTTTATAGCCGGCATGTTCATGTTAGCCTTGCGTGTATTTAACCATCGTCCGCCAGATTTAATCTTAGTCTTAACTTCAACGCAGATACCGCCGACTACGATATCACCGCCACCAGGAACTTGTCCGTTCCATCGGATGGTAGGATTCATAGCTGCAATAGCAACCTCTCCGGGCCCAACACCCTGTGACACCAAAGAAATACACAACTCCTTGTATAAGATAGCAGAAAAGCCTGAGCCAACTAACTCCCTAAAGGTGTGTGGATTCTTGTCTAGTAGTAAAGATACATCTAAGACACCTTTAGGATATCTGTTCAAGAAATCATTTTTCTCGATGACCGGAACATCAATGCTAATTATAGTGTTTGCTATTTGATCTGCAAAAGCAGCAGCAGTAGGATTAGTTTTTAGGACATTTAACGCTCGATTGCGAATATCGCCGTGCTCAAGAACCTTAAGTGAATTGGTCAATACACATAAATCGGTAGTGTTATTTATTAAATCTAGCATTTGATTTTTGATACGGGTAATAGTCATATTTTCTCTTTATTAGTTTAGTCCTATGGTAGTCATCATAAATACACTTGAAGACCAACAAATAGGAGAATATTTTATGGTATTTCTATTAGGAATAATCGTAGTTGCAGCAGTAGCTACAGTTGTTTATTTTTATTACAAAAAGAATAACAAGTCTATAACACAGGTTACCGAAACAGTTACTAGCGAGGCAGCCAAAGTAGAAGCAGTTATTGAAAAATATGCGCCGCAGGCTGAGGCAGTTGCTGCAAATGTTGAAGTGGCTGTTAAACAATATGCACCGGAAGTCCAAGAAGTTGCTGAAAAGGTTGAAGATGTAGTTGAAGTAGCCTTAAAGAAGGCATCTCCTCGTATTAAGGCCGCTGCTAAGCAAGTCGAAAATGTAGTAGTTAATGAAGCTGAATCCGTAGTGAAGAAGGCCGGCACTCCACGTAAGCCTAAGCTAGATGTTGCAAAATAATTATACATGCAAGACATAGGCTTTGATGTAATCAGTGACCTTAATCTATCTTCCCATGACAGTTTTAATTGGGAAGGTAAGGCAACCAGCCTTTATTGTATAGTTGCAGGTAATGTCAGTTCTGACATAATGACAGTCCTTCAAACATTAGCACATTTGGGTAGATTCTATCAAGGAGTATTCTATACTCCAGGTATATTAGAATACGAAACAGCCATTGATATTGTTTCTAGAACCGAAGAGCTAATGTCTATTTCACAAAGTCTACCTAAAGTCTGTATGCTTCATCAGCACGTTGTAATTATTGACGGTATTGCTATTGTAGGCATAAATGGATGGAGTAACGTTAGCGATGCTCTTACACTAGAGAATCTTTTACCGGCAGCAGCAAGACACGAAGATATTACATATCTACACAAAGCTATCGGTAAATTGCAAAAACACCTAGATGTTAAGAAAATAATCGTAGTGTCTAACGCAGTACCTAATCCAAATCTATATTTCGGTGAAGGACCCAATGTCGTAGAAGACCAAATACCACTAAATGTTTCTTTGGATAGTGATACCGAACACAAAGTAACACATTGGGTATTTGGCACCTACGATAAGGGGTCTGATACTGTAGTTAGTAACATCAACTACATTAATAATCCATACATTAAAAAGTCGCCCTATTGGGCTAAGCGAATCACAGTATTAGTTTGATTCTGCTTCTACCTTCACTTGTAGAGGATATCCTTGTGCACGGGCATCAAGCGTGACTTCAATTCCTTTCTGTTCGGCGATTTCATATGGCAGAACAGCAACCACCGCGCTACCTTGCTCATGAATATCAACAGTAATGACTGATGCAGTGTCTGGATTGTAATTAAAGTACTCAACGAGAGAACTAATCACGAATTCCATAGAAGTATGATTATCATTGATGTAGATAATCTTGTATAGTGGCGGCTCCTTAAGAGCTACGTTAGGCTTAATTTTGCTTTTGATTTCTGCATTTGCCATTTTATTAATCCTTGATAGTGTGCTTGCAGCCACATCGGCTGCAAGCACTATTATTTATATTACTTTTTATATGAAACCGCAATGGTTTTGGGTTTTTGTTCCTCAGGAACCTTGCGCTCAAGATCAATAGTTAGAATGCCGTTATTAACGTCAGCTCCTTCAACCTCAACATGTTCTGCTAAAGTGAACGAACGAGTAAAACTGCGGGCCGAAATACCGCGATGTAGATACACAGGTCCATTTAGATTGTCTTCTACTGCTTGTTTACCTTGAATAGTTAGAACGTTTTTTTCCAAAGTAACATCGATATCTCCTTCGTTAAATCCGGCCACAGCAAGTTCGATGCTGAATCTATCGTCAGAATGTTGTACTACATTAAATGGTGGATAATTGACATTAGATTGCAGAAAATGTGCTCTACTCAATTCATTAAAAACGCTGTCAAAACCTACTGCAAATTTATGAATTGATGGAATGTCGAAGGCACGAAGGGTTAGTTCATTAGTCATGTTTTATCTCCTTTATTAAGCAAGACTATTATTGTAGACCTCATTGAGCATCTACAATAGTATTTATACTACTATAAATTCGTAAAAATTCTAGTATTTTGGGTATTATACTAGTGGTGTAGGGTTGGTTATTTGATCTACATCGATTGTTATAGTTTTAATACCGCATTCCTTATACTTATGAATGTGGAACATATGTTGCATTAGCACACGTTCTATTTCCGTGTGTAGGCCTCTAGCACCCGTATGTAAATCTATACAATTTTGCGCAGTCTTCACGATAGCATCTTCGGTAAATGAGAGTTCAATTCCATCAAGTTCGAACAGATATTGATATTGCTCAATAAAGCTGTTTTTGATGGTAGTCAACACTGCAACCAGTTGATCTAAAGTTAGATCCTGCAAGGTTATAGTAGTAGTAAATCTTCCGATAAACTCTGGAATCATACCAAACTTTGTTAAATCATCAGGACTCACAGATGATAAACAAACAGCGTCATTTTTTGGTTTCATCACCGGGCCGAACCCGATAGACGATCCCTGTGTTCTACTTTTGATTATGTTTTCTATTCCGACAAAGGCTCCACCTGCAATAAACAGAATATTTTTGGTATCCACTTCAATCATTTCACCTTGTGGATGCTTGCGTTTGCCAATCGGGCTTACCCGGCATTTAGTTCCCTCTACCAACTTCAAAAGTGCTTGTTGAACGCCCTCTCCGCTAACATCACGGGTAATGCTAGCACTCTCACTCTTGCGAGAGATTTTATCAATCTCGTCAATAAAGACTATCCCGCGTTCTGCTTTGCTCACATCGTTATCTGCAAGAGCTAATAGCATTGCAATCATGGTTTCGGCATCTTCGCCTACGTACCCTGCCTCAGTCAAGTTAGTAGCATCTGCAATCACGAAAGGAACGTTCAGATATTTTGCTACTGTTTTAGCTAAAAGGGTCTTACCAGAACCAGTTGGTCCAATCAGTAGCACGTTTCCCTTTTGAATTTCTAAATCCTTAGGTGGATTATTAATTCGCTTGTAATGATTAGAAATCGCTACCGACAAAACCTTCTTAGCTTCATCCTGACCTATGACATGCTGGTCAAGATATTCCTTAATGCTATATGCATCAATCTCTGTTTGATCAGGTTTAATACTTGAGGAGGATTTTCCAGATGCAATAAGTTGATTGCACAAGTCTATACAGTCGCTACAAATCGCTACGTCTTCACTAACGATAAGCTTTGTTACTTGGTCTTTATGAGTTCCACAGAAGGAACAATGATCTAATTTTGTGTCTACCATCTGATTTACTTATCTTACTGAAACGGTGTGTGTGAAATTATGATTTTTTAGATTGTAGATATTGTTCCAATTCTGCTTTCTCGTTTTCAGAAAGCAATTCTACGTCGTACTCGCCCCTCTCAATTTTAGTAACAAGGTAGTTTAGGTATTCTTTATCATATAGATAGGAGTCAGTTTGTTCTTTATTAATCTCTATCCACTTTAAGCTATCAAACTTAAAGACTCGATTTGGCAGTGAATCCACTCTAACAAAGATATCGCCTTTTTTAGCAAAGTTAGGAAAAGACGTTCCGAAGTTAGTATTAACTTGTTCGGCGTCTGGTTTAGCGGCGAACAAGTCAGTTCTAAGTTCTTTGAGTGCATGACTAGGAATAGATTTACCGGCATATGTTAAATAGACGCCCTCACTTTTTTCTAGCATCACGTTTTCAGTTTTGATATCAGACTCTAAAACTGGGGAAATTCTTGGCTCAGCATCTTCGATAGTGTCTGGTTCTGTGATTGGTTCTGCTGCTCCTGAAGGTTCGTCTTCAACTGGTTCCAATTCTTCAACATGTTCAATTGCATCGGGAATATGTTCTTTTGGTAAATCGTCTCCCAATTCAACATCCACGTCAACATCATCTGGTTGTATAGATTCTGATTCATCTTCTGGTGCCTCCTCTAGGACTTTTGGGCTATCTTGTTGTTTATTATCTTCTTCTAGCCACTCGTAACTGCTTTGTGCTGCAAGCACTAGCATCAGCGCTAATGGGTCAAACACAAATACAATTAGAATTATAACCCATCGCACTGCACGCTCTAGTAAATCGTTACTAGGGTTGTCTCCGTATATCAGTGCGGCGATGTATTTTATAGGCCCAACTTCCGCCTCCACCTTGCGCGCGGCGCCCTTAATCGGGGCCATTTGCTCATTAAGTTTAGCACTGTTTGCCTGTTCGGTTTCAATTTCGTTGGCAAGACGATTGCGCTCATCGGATTGACTTCTACGTAAAGATACCGCCCTTGCCGCGCCCTTCGCGTCCGTTGTTCTACCCAACGTTTGGTCCACTGCCTCATCGAGTTGTTTAAGTGCTTTACGGTCAGCATCTATCGTGTCCTTTGATGTTTGAAGTTTTTGTTCGTATATTTCTATTTTTGCTTGTACGTCTCCGCTTACCAAGCTTTGGTCGCTGTGTGCTTTTGCCAAATATCCATATATCCCCATGCTGGTCAAAAATGCTAGGGCGACTACAGATGGGACCAAATAAAGTTTCATCTGCCATTTAGCACGATGCCAATATCGATGCAGCCAAACCGTGGTGACAACCTTAGCGAATTCTAATGATCCGCCCATAATCATGATAGGCAATGCTGCCGCAGAGAAAATTGCCACAAGGCCCTGTATGGAGTACCAGGCAGCAATACTACCGAGAGAAAGTGCAACTAGAAGTGTTACGGTTGCAAAACTAAAAATTCTTTTAATTAAAGTCATACTGTATTTAGTTCAAATAATGCAGTAACTACGGCAATTCTTCAAACAGATGTCCGTATGTTACTTTAAATTCGTCTAGCATCATTAGCAGCTTTCTAGGAATACCGGGTCCTTGGTGAACATGGTACGTGACCCACGGACCAGTTTCTCTGCGTTTGATTTGTACGATTTCAATGCTATCGCCATCTTCAAATTGGTATCGTTTGCCAACCATTTGTTGGAGAGCAACGTAGTCTACTTCTTCTTCATCTTCCATCTTCAACGTCCCCGCCTAATGTCAAATATTCTTTCATGCGCATTTCAGTGACCGCCTCGTCCTTCATAGCACAGTCAAAACAAACTTCTTCGTGATTGAGTCCATATTGGACGTGTCTCAGCAATCACATCACACTGTTCACATCGTTGCGGTGGTTCTTCATAAATAATTCCAAATGTAGTCATAATCAATCCTCTTCTACTTCCACATAAACAGGCTTAACAACAGATCCATAACGCTTGGCTACGGCTTCTGTCTTATAGACCTTGATAGGTTCTTTTCGCTGAAACCATTGTCCTTCTGAACGAATATTACGAACAGGTCCAGACTCAGACCATACAATATAACCGATAGTTTGCTTAGTCATTAAAGTCCCATCTTACCACAAGTCCTCTGAGAACAATTCATCCCCGTTATAGCCACCGGGCTTACGAGGAAGAACCTGATTAGCTTCTGTTGCGATCTTAAATGCGGTTCGTCTATCGACAAACTCGCCGATATCAGTGAGGAACCCCTGATTCTTGGGTTCTATGATAGTGTCATATCCCAGCGCATGAACCATATGTAAAATGTGATGGTGCCTGCATGGTCGCGGCATGGATAGGATGAGTTCGTCACCTGCTTTTACTGCACCCAAATCTACTGGAGCAATCAGTCTACATGCCACAGAAACGATCATTTATCATCCCTAAAGCGAACAAATCGAGGGAAACGAAGCGAATAAGTGCCGTCTCGATTTTGAGTTACAGCATCAGCCATAACCTCAACCGTATTACCAATGTGTTGAGTTCCACTAGGAGTTTCAGTCATAGTAACCCAAACCTTGTTAACCTTCTTTTCCCAAGTAACAGTAGTGTTAGTAATGTCTGCCCAAATTTGAGCCCGAAGCTGGTCATCGTATCCACTTCCGACATTTACCGTGATTTCTCGACCATTATCTACACCGGCGCAAATCAATGCCCCCAACCTGCCTTCGTTACGACCAGTACCTTCTTCGGACCCGACAATTTGAAGATCAACCGTAATAGTAGGTTTCCACTTCATCCATGCAGTGCTGCGATCACAGACGTATGGTTGATCTAGGTCTTTGATCATAATACCTTCATACCCAAGTGCGACCATCTCACTGGCGTACTTCTCTAGCTCAGACTTACCTTCTGCGGTGTCAAGATTAACCTGAATATGAGGCAGCAGTTCCAAATTTGGCATACGGTCAAACGTAGAGCGCACGGTCTCAAGAAGGGCAATTCGATCAGACAGCGGGGTCGACCAAATCTTTTTGCGGAAATCTACCAGAGGAATAATGTCAAACACATGGAAAACGCTGTCATCTGCTTGCACGTCTGTTTTACGACGAGCCTGTCGCATAAGTTCTTGAAAAGAATTACCAACGACTTCACCGTCAAGCACGAAACTGTACCATCCTCCGTTTTGACCAAATGCAGACATGATCGGCGTAAGATTAGCTTTGATCTGATTTTCGATTCCAGTGAAATTTTCAAAAACCTTACCATTGCGGCTGTACGAAGTCACAGTGATAGTAGGAATCGCACCCGGGCCCAGGTCAACAACCATAAGAACACGAACACCATCAAGCTTGGGTTCAAGACGCTTGATGCCGCGCATTTCGGGGCGCCCTTCACAGTTAGTAGCCAACTGACATTCAAAAGTCGCTACTTCATACGGAGTACCCTTAAACACCTTGTTGATTGTGCTAGTGCTGATACCCGCACGAACATCACGACGAAGAACGGCAGCAGCAAAAGTGTTCCATTCATCGCTGTCAAAGCGTTCAGCCATTGATTGAATAGCGTCTCGCGCAGCATTACCTGACAATTCACGCTTAGCAAGACGATTCAGAAGTCCCATAAAATCTTCGTATGGGTTCTCGCCGCCGACAATTCCGTCAGTGGTAGGAATCTGCTTGACTCCGTACGTGCTGAATGGGTCGTAACATGCACCCAACAGGGTTATAAAAGTGCTAGCGGTCTTATTGCCGATTGCAGCAGCAGTATACGCCTTCTTAAGGACCTCTTCTTTGTGCAGACGAGATTCGCTTTTGTTGAGTTCTTTAATCCAATAAGCCGACATGTGCATTCCTTAATGATTTAAAAGTATTATAGCTTAGGAGCGTGAGGTTGTCAAACTAAATCATCCCCATCGAAGAATGCACCAAGAGGCATCTTCACCTGAAATGAACAAAATCTCACTGTAATCAAATTTAGCTATATAGGGCTCTGTACAGGCCTGCGCAAGCCAAATCTTAATTTCTTCCGCTTTTGGATTGTTTATAGTGACAACATGATGTTTGCTGCTCAACGATTTGACTACTTCCCAATCGAGTTCTTTGGATACTTCTTCTGAAAGTTTTTTCCAGAGTTCCGTATCGAGGTCATCCGCTGATTGTATTATCAACGGGTCCATCGTCCATTTAGCATCTAATGTTCTCGGCGTTGAGTTAACAACCGTTCTATTAATTTTTGGAATCATTAAAAATCATCTTTACGTCTGCGAGACCATAAATTACAGGATGAACAGGTTCTAGTTTGTACAGCGTGAATGCCGTCTTTTTTGGGTTCTGACCATTTCAACCAACGATGCCAGCCAAACCTACACCAAAAACTAGTAACCAATAATGGTTCATCTTTTAAGACTCTAAAAACATTTTCTTTTTCAGCACTAGACATTATTCCCACCTCAACGCAGCAAAGGTTTCCCAACTAGGATTGGTTGTTTGTAAAGTTATATACGGACATGGCCAATCAATGTATCCATGATCAGGTTGACTAAGCCACATAATTCTTTCAGGAACTATATCAACGCTGAGACGCCAGCCCGAACCATCAATTCCGTTGACAACATTTTCTTGCCACGGAAGTGAAGGACCAAAGGTTTCCTCGCACCACGTCGTGATCTCACCGAAATCCTCTATGTTTTTACCGAGCCTAATCACGATAGTATATAAATGCCTGAGAGACAGTCCACTTAGGGAATTTACAACCCACTTAAGGGAGACCCAATTTACGAAAGACCACTCGGGTCCCTCAGGCACTTATTCAGTTCCCGCAGACTTTGTTAATTTCTTCGGGAGTGTGGTTATACTTAGAATAGGCGATTCTGCACTGAGCCTTGTAGTGAGAATCATATGCCTGCTCAGCAAACATACTAGCAAAAATCACAGCTATTGCAATAAAATACCACTTCATATCCATAATTAAATAACCTTTGTGTGTGATAGTTGGGTGGAACCGTCCCGGTGAGCCTTAACCCGACCGCTGACCTTAATAGTGTTGCCAACAAGCAGACGTTCCCGATAGCTAAAGAACACCGCTTGCTTGTCGGGAGTGAGGCACGTAATGAAATACACACCGTACTTTTCAGAATAGACGGACTTCATAACCTCAAGCACAACATCATTGACCTTAACGCCCGGAGCAGCAAGATAGCCACCATTAGCGTAACGAACCTTGCGTTCGGCTTCATCGCGGGCGATAGAACGAAGATAGCAAGACGGAAGAGACGTGATCACTCCGACGCCTAGAGAAGTCTCGATAGTTTCACAGTTAGCGAGCGTCAGAGCCTGATATTCAAAATCATTCAGCGTGATTCCCTTAAGAATCTTGAAAGTAAGGCCCTGATAATACTGCCGAACCTTGGCGCCTTCAATGCGATCCTCTTCGGTAATTTGAGTAGTATCAGCCAAAAGGCGGTTGACGATGTTACGATTGAGTTGAGTACCTTCGGGGGGTTCAGCAGTGAGTTCCCGAATATAAGAACCGTTGATGCGTTGCGCAGCAGTAGCCGCAGAAAACACGTCGGCAGTTTCGTAAGAGCGAATCACTTTTTGATAAGAAGGGCGAGCCATTTCTTTGTTCCGTTGCTTCAAACTATGTACTAGTTATAATGCTGAATGAGGAAAAGGTCAAGCCGAAAGTTTACCTATTTTCGTATTAGGTTATGCACTGACTTAGTAGGTTATCTAAGCCAGGATTCAATTAGGGTGTTCAAGTCATCGTCGCAAGGGTCAGCGTCTTCTTTTGCAAGGCGCTTCGCCATATTTTGTTGAATTTTTATGTTGGGTGGTTGGCCCGTACCCAATTGAGCATGGGTGAATACTCCGTATAATTTAATTGTTGTAGGCTTTCTACCGGATAGTTCATACACTATAGACATGTCCGAAGACAAGTGGGCCTTTCTAGCTTTTGGCATATACTGGGCGTATGCCCCTTCGGATTTAAAGCGATTATCACTTGGACCAAACGGTGTTATTGGATCCCGACTCTTAACTTCTTGAAACTCCTCAATCTTCTTGAGAATATTAGGAGTGTCCTTGATGGCAGAAATCAATGACTCGTCCCAAAGAGGTCCGTAATCAAACACCACTGTGTTTACAGGTTGACCTTTAAAAGGAGATGCCATTAGCTTCCGCTACCGCTCGCAACCGAGCCTTAGATTCCTCAAGGGTGTAAGGCCCAGACCACGGACCGTTCTTGCTCTTGATGATCTTGACAACATCTTCGGTACGAAGACCGGTGTCATTGTTAGCATCGATAGCTTCAAAGAGCGCTTGCTCGCTCGGTTGCATGACTTCGTTGATATTCATGTGACGTTCCTTAGATGTATTTATAAATCTACGAATTATAATAGTAGAATGGGCAATAGGTGTCAACCTATATTTTGAAATCTTTTGATTTAATTCTCAGCCTGTTCAAGTTGAATGATCTTTTGTCCGAGACGGAGGAGTTCAAACTGCGCCGCCATAAGAGCGTAGTGATGCTTTTCATCAGAAGATTTGATAAGAGCGTCAAGTTCCTTAACGCGATTATCAATCATGATTTTAACGGCAAGCGGTGTCATGTCTCGTCTTTCTCAATGCTTCACAATAGCTAATGGTCTATATTTTTGGGACCTTGGATTTTTATCTCAAATTTTCTCTTTGGACCAAAAATCATGATTTTTGTGCAGCACTTAAAGTCGCTATAAAGCCGGGCGCTGGATATTTAAAATGTTTAGCCATTATTCTTACTCTGTAATTTTAGATTCGTCGAAATTTTGCATAGCAATAGTTAGCGATTCCTCAATCAATTGATTGAGTGTTATGTCTCGCTCGTGTGCCATAAGCATAAGATCATAAATTTCTTCATGCTCTAGCTCGATTTCCAAATCTACTCGGTTGTCTTCCTTCTTCGCTCTCGGTGCAAATTCCTGAACGTATAAGCTCCATTTTTCCATAGCATCAGCGTAGCTAGCCTTCACCCGTGCTAATTCCGAAGCTAACTTTTCGTTTTGCATAGCCAACTGTGCCGCGCGCCGATCAGCTTCCTCAGCCCGATTCATGTAGATAATAGTATGAGTGTCCATTGTTTTTCAATCCTTAAACGTGAATACCCAATTTGGTACCGGAAGATTAACATACGAGTTTTTAAACCAGGCCGGCCACGTTAACGCAATATATGCTTCTCCGTACAAATTGATTGCAGGGATATTACTCTTAAAGAGTAATCCTACATACGAACCAACAAGCAAATATGTACTAATTACGGCGATACATAGAAGGCTGATAATCTGTTTCCGATTACCTGGCATGCGTTATCCGCTCATCAGAAAAACAAATCCGGCAACTGCGGCCGCAATACCAAGCACAGATCCGGCCACGACAAGCTTGGCGCCCTTAGAGAAAGTAGGACCCTTCCTAGAACCAGACCAAGCAACTTCGCCGGCTTGAAGACCAAGGCCCTTAGCAGAACCATGACGAAGCATGGATTGATACGTTTCACCCGGCATACGCGGAAGTTCAGAAGGCATTGTCGTTCTCCATAAGTTAGATCGTATTAGTACTATACACTAAGAATGCAGCAAGTCAACCGTTTAATCATAACTCGCGTTTGATTCGATTTCAGCATATGAAGACGGCATCCAAGCTTCTTCATACACACCGTGATTATATCGATACTTCAATACTTTGTATGATTGAAACAGACCAAAGAAAACCGGCTTTGCACTCCAGGAAATAGGTTGCTTAACTTTCCAAAAATGATCATGTAATACTAGCTGACCATCTTTATTGACATACATTCCCATCGGAGTTCCTCTTCATCCAGTCAAAGAAATGCCATCCCAGCACTGCTGGCGTCCATTCCTTATCAGGATTGGCGTCTTGCCATTCACGAATTTGCCGAAGATTTAGTTCGGTAATTACGGTAATGTTGTTCTTTACCCATTCGTAGCTATTCATTGATTTTGCTTTCTAGATATGTCTTAATGCTAGATGGATTGGCCTTACCGCCAACAGACTTCATGGTTTGTCCGACGAACCAGCCGATAGTCTTTTCAGACAGAATCTTCTCAGGATTGCCAGCAATCAGTATATCACAGACAGGCTGAAAATCAACCATGTCTGTTTGTTGACTGTAGGCAGAGACAATCTGTACTTCACGTTCTAGTTCCGGAGAACTCATCTTGACTGATGCAAGAGCCTGAATGTTGGCGTCTAGATTCTTTAGAAACTTGCGAACACCCTTACCAACTTGATCGTCATTCGGTTCCTTAGTTTCTCGGCATAGCTCTGCAATGAGCGTATTAAGTACGTTCACCTTAGCCTGGTCACGGTCCTTACGAGCCTGAAGGACATCAGCTTTGATAGTTTCAAAAATAGTCATTTATTTACCTTCATTTTTAGTAGTCCAACCGCCTGGCGGAGGTTGTTGTCTTTTGCTGATAAGATTAGGGTTACGGAACTCATCGATATGAATCGTCTTGTGCGGTTCATTCCAAGTAGCATACGCTACCCAATCGTTTGGTTCTATTCCTTGATCCCAGCAGGTGCTTCTAGTTATTTCAGTCATAATATTTTAGTTTAGCCAAAGTGAGTGTCGGTGGGTATACAACCAATGAACGGTCAATAAAACAAAACTCATAGTTGACATACCGAAAATAAACATCAGTAACAAGTAAAAGCCAATAGCACTGAAAACTTTAAATGACGGTCTTTTCCATTGAATGAAATTTTTCTTAGCCTTTTTCTTACTGCTCGGGTTTCTGCTTTCTAGAATAGCACGAACCTCCGAAATGATTGAATCCGGATTAGTGAATCCAAACATCGGCAAAAAGAAAAAGGGCGTGTTATTCTCGCGCAAGAAGTCTGCACCCTGAATCTCAAATGCAGCATATCGAGCTACTGAACACGTAAAAAGATTTTCCTGCGTAAGAAGATCAGCGTGATGTCCTGCTAATTCCATCTTCTCATAATCACATTTATGAGCCATGATCGCAGAAACCTGAGCCTTCGTTTCAGCATCAGAGTAATGTTCATCGTGTTCCCATAAGTTTGGTTTCGCTGCACACAACGCACCTATAACATTACCATGATCTTCCGGAATCATCTTCATGAGATAGCACAAAAATGCTTCGACAGATTTAGTTTTAGGTCCGTACTTCATTCGGCCCGTCCGCAGCGCCTCTCATCCTCAATGAATTCTTCATATTCTTGATCACGAGCAGCATTCCATCCACGCATAAATTCTTTATAGTCGTTGATATCTTCGGGTCGATATCCGTTACCCGAATAGAAGGCATTGTGCCCTTCAGAAAAGTAATTGCGTTGTGTCATATTACATCACCTGCGAGTCATCAAAGGAAAACATCTGTGGAGTATCGAATTCGGTACCTTTGGCAAATACCACCGTATCCCAATCCATAACCATAGATTTGGCTCGACCGTCCCAAAAACGATGGATGAAATCGGGCTTGCCAAAAAAAGCACAGGCCCTGGTGAATTCATCACCGTTAAATCCGACGAAATGTGTGCAACTCTTTTCCATAATTCATAGTATCAAAAATTGTAGCTGTAGTCAACCTCTTTATCCAAAATAAATGCCCGACGAATCGAGCATTTATCCCCCTTACCGATTGGGTAGTTTATTTAGATGCAGTTGGTCGACTTTGATTAACAAAATCGTACATCTTTTGTGCAGTTTCTAGAACCTTGTCCAGTCCTGGAAATTCCGGAGCTTCAACCCGCGCAACAAGCTGACCGGTCTTCTCGTCCCGATACTGTTGCATTTCCCATCCCGCCCACTTCATGTTATATTCAGCTTGCACTAGGTCTTTTGCCATTGCAAGGACGTCGGTCCTAATTTCGTAGCCGTTCTTATTGAACTTTACTTCCGGTAAATTATGAATCTTATTTTCGCTCATTTGTGCGTTTCCTGTATTATATAGTGAAAATTGTAAAAACGACGAGAGATAACACACCGAGCGTAGCTCCGCCCGCTACTGCTACCTTACCGATCACGTCGTCTAAATCTAGTTGACAATTCTTAAACAATTTACTTACCTTTCTTTGAAGTTGGGAATAGAGTTTCGACCTGAGCCTGTGCGTTCTTGAAAGCATCTTCATAGAACTTTGGAGTAGACAATGTGGTCGCAACTTTGGTGCCAGCATCAACTGATGCATCTACAAACTTTTTGGTGTACTCGGTTTGAGCATCCACAAAATCAGTGAGAGATTTGGCAAGTCCTTCGTGCTTCACGAAAGTATCGACAGCTACCTTTTTAGCTGACTGAACCGTTTCAATAACGGTGTTGGCAAATAATTTATACATATTAGTTCCTTTCTGTGTGTGTTTGTAGTAAAACTACAGTAGTATTTATACTATATGTAACCGTGTTTTTAAAGTTATTTGGGTAATCGAATAGATTCCAAATAACTATTAGTATCACCGTACAGCGTCATCATCACTGCAATGCGATGATCGTATATTCTAATAAAAGGTTTTCTTTTTTTATCTACTATTTCTGTACCTAAATAGTACGGACATTTAATTTTCTTATCTAGCTCTAATGAATACATCGACCATCCGCCGGTCGATGGAGCCCCTGACAGGTCTTTGGGCCCATCAAATGGAAGATCATAATGCGCTATTTTGGCATACTCAAACGCATTGCGACCAGGATCAGTCAATCGTAGTCCACTACCAGATCGCCCTGTTGTCCACCAGGCAAACATCAACTTATCTACAGGGATATCCTTCCATGGACTATCAGGATCATCTCCTATCTCTGCAAGAATCTTTCTTGTGATTTCTTCTTTAGAATTAGGATAGGTCATCGGGATATACGGTTCTTCCGGAATTTAGAAAAACAACCGTAAATTTGTCGGTCCTGAACTGTGAGTTTAACTTTCGACATAGATTTCTAGCGTGTCCTGGATTAGAGAAACTAGTTTTCTTGTACTTAGGGGCAGCATCATCCTTGAGATAATGTGAGGATTTAAGATTGATAGGTTGATCATCATAGAATACTGCCCAAATACCTGAGGCTTCTACAATTTGATCGCACTTGTATGTTTTTTTATCTACATGTTCTAACAGAACATTAGGTTGCGTCCTGCTCATTTAAAGGTGCCTCCTTTTATCTCAATCTGCATAACCTCATTATCAATAGGACGCGCAACATTCAATTCATGTAGGTCAGCTAATAATTTAGCTACGTCATCACGCAATCCACGGGCTTCTGCGATAGGAAGAACCAAATCCTTATTAAGTTTGGCCTCAACCACTGCCATCTTGTCCAAAAATCGCTTGATGTGTATCATAACTAAGTATTTAGTGCCGCTTTAGCATCTTCCTCAGATTTGAACGGGCCCTTATAATTGTAGCGCTGAATGAAGATATACTTCGGACAAAACGATATAGTTTGAGTTCCATTTTGATCCATAACAAACCATCCGGCAGCATATTGGCACTTGCTCTTGTTAGTCTTAGTAAACAGATGTAATCCGCGTTTGATATCAAACACAGAGTTATATGTGCGAGCGGTTGTTGGATATTGCGGATACGGCAAAGCCGCCTTCGTCTTGTTAGACTTGAGCGGTTCAAACTTTATTTGTGTCTTTTTCTTTAATTCAGTAGCATTGTTAAACTGTAAAAAGTGACCATTGATCTGAACGCCGTACCCTGCGTTGTTTGCCTCAATGTTTCCTACTTTCTTTTCACCGTCTGTTACAATCCAGAATTGATTCTTAACGATTGGCTTAGCAATTAGCTCTGTCATTTTGTTAGTACGCTCCATATATATTCCTTTTCACTGAGACATATTTCCCTGTCAGGTATGTAGTCTATGAACTCAACTCCGTAGTAGGCCTTTTGCAAAAATAGAAACTTACCTGATTTTTCACATTTACGGAATGGGTTGTAGACTCTCCTTTGGTCCCAACGCCATTCAGACTCGCCGGTCATCCAGTCTTCATACATCATTCTGAATGGTCCTTTGTAATCAATTTAAATAGGTCTTTCTTGTGTTTAGGAGACCACAACTTAGCGTTCGGACCGCACACACTAGTAGCTCTGGTCATTCGACAGGATTCATATTCAGCCTTACTTTTTTGGGGGCCAGTCACTACATCCTCTTTCTCAACCGATTCCTTATAATTTTTGAGGCACTTGTAATCATATGATGGAGGATTTCCGAAATAAAAAACCATGTCTGCAAATGACACAGAACTATGCTTACAGTCCTTGCAGAGATATTCAGTGTGCTTGGTTTGGTTGTCACTCATGTAATGCTCCAGAATAAGGCTTGTTCAGCCATTTAGAGAAAGTTTCGGCTTGTTCAGAAATCTTATTAAGTTCGTACTTACCACAGAACTTCATCAGATGAACGCCGACCTGAGGAGTAATGTTAGTACGAACATCTCCGCGAATAACAGCATCGACCGCCTCTTTAATTTCTTGCGGTTGAGCAGTTAGATCGATGAGAGTACGATTACGCTCATAATCATCCTTAACACGGTGTTCGACACCGTTATGGTCAGTCCACCGTTGAAGCATCAGATTATTCCACTTGAAGCCCTGCTTCGTGCGGTCGTCAAATGCTTCCTTAATGCCTACTGTATTTTTACTTCCCTTTTCTCGCACGCCAGGATAAGCACTAAACACGTTATCAGTGGCGTCACCACGAATGATCTTCTTGAACAGCAGATATTCGGGGTCTTCCAAAAGCTTTTGTGTGCCGGACTTCTTGTCCTTAACAGGACGGCCACGATCATCATAGTAACCGTCAAGCTTGATCAGTTGACCAGCAACACCGTTGTACTGACTCACATTCTCGCTAATCAACTGCACAAAGTCAGTGTCAGACGACAGGATGTAGTGCTGATCCTCAGGATGCAGATGAATGAAGCGAGCGATAAGGTCATCGGCTTCTGCATTCTCGCAGCGAAGGACACTAGTGTTGGTCTTTTCACGAAGATAGTTAGTAAACGTTTCATACGTCTCCCAAAACATCTTGTTTTCTTCGACTTCGGCCTCAGTAGCATTAGTAGCTACTCGATTGGCCTTATAAGGAGCATAGAACTTCTTGCGCCAAGAACGTCCTTCAAGACAAAACACAACGTGGTCAATGTCAAACATGCGAACAGCCTGATTGACAGACGACAGCGTTAGGTGCATCGCCATCCCGATCTTTTCCCACGTGTCGCTATTGCGAGACGCGACGTGCCGAGCGCGAAAGAATGTGTTAGCAGTATCTACTAATGCATACTTTATCATCTATATCCTCATTATTTTCACTATAATACAATGATTATAAGATAATGTCAATGTTTAATTTGATAAGATGATCTCCGATGATAAATAAGACATATACTCCCGATTATAGGAACCCATTATGAATTATCTAATCGACTTTGCTACCACGTTATCTGATGCTGATATCAACGCATATTTAGCCGCTAATAACATGACCTCAGTAAAGGCATACACGACTTTCAAGAATGTACATCTTGTTTCCTCAGAGGTAGAACCTAAGGTCGATTCCTCAGTACTAAAAGTAAATTCTGATGATGGCAATGATATCAAACTTCTAGATTTTGATATCACAGTGACTCAACCAAAGAGCGAAGAATTAGATATACAGGTACATGACGATAAGGATTGGTGGAAGGTAGTTTCTCTTAATGACGTTGATCTTTCCAAGCCAACTTACACACAGGAACGTCGTGGTTTTGGTAGCGTCGTATATATTATGGACAGCGGAATCGAAGCTACTCATCCTGATTTTACGAACGCTAAAGTTACTTTGTTACATAGTTTTACTACTGACTTTACTGATACAAAGGGACACGGCACTGCTTTGGCTAGTTTAGTTGCAGGTGATACTTGTGGGCTGACTAGAGCTGAAATTAAGGTAGTTAAGGTATTCGATATTAACACTGCCACTAAACAAAGTGATCTATTATCAGCACTAGATGCGATTGCAGTAGATTATAATAGCAATGGTCTTCCTCCATCAGTTCTTAACTTAAGTTGGTCTATTGCCAGAAACATATATGTAGACTCTAAAATTCAAGAGCTAATCGATTTAGGTATTTTTGTGGTAGCTGCTGCTGGTAATAGTGGAACTACAATCGGTGACGTTACCCCTGCTGCTATTCCTGATGTATTGACTATTGGTTCATTTGGTCACTCACTAACCCCTAGTGATTTTTCTGATTACACAGGCAGCGCTATTTCGGTAACGGGTTCTACTACAAACTCTGGCGCGCTAGACGGCTGGGCACCTGGAGAGAAGATTTGGGCTGCTGGATTAAAAGGTACATATGCATTTATTGCAGGTACTTCAGCTTCTTCTGCAATTGCTTCAGGAGCTATTGCTCATAATTTAAGTGTATATGTAGATAGTAACGGAAATACACCTAGTGTTTACACAAATCATAGTGCCAGAAAAGATTACTTTGCAGGGGTATTGTCAACTTCAAATATTACTATGGACGATAATACGATGTACAGAATGATGTGTTTAGGTAAGAAAGATGTGCTGAATCTTTCTGACCCTAAATATGCTCTTTCTGAGAATTTAATCGCATCATACCTACAATCAGTTGCTATAGTGTCTCCTACAATCAGAATAATTTCAGAATCAGGTAAGCCGTACTATTCAGATGTACTAGTCAATGCACCTATCACTAGAATCACTGGACCAGATTTACCTAGTTACGTCACAATCGATGAAACCGGACTAATGACTATTACCTCTCCGACAATAACCGATCCATATGAACAACTTCCTTCTTTGAGCTTAACAACGTACTCAGCCTCTGGTGCAACTCAAAATATTAGTGTTATGTTGTTTGTATTCAGAGATGGGGTAACGTTAGGCAATATCTCTACACTAGTTCCTACGACAGATCCTGTAGTAAATGCAGTATTACTAGCCAATACCTGTTTGACTAACGGATATTGCGGCGTTGACGACTGTTATCTTGAAGGACCTTTTGCGTGTCTGGGCAGCGGGAAATTTGGTTGCTATTGTCAATATGGTAGTGACGAGAGAGTTAAGGACAATATCCTCTTAGAGGACACTATAGATGGACTGAATATCTATTCATACAACTATATTTGGGATAAGCATCGTAGGCTTTCTGGTGTAATGGCACAAGAGCTGATCGGTACAGTTCACGAAAAGGCTGTGGTCAATACAGAATCCGGTTACTTCAAGGTCGATTATAATCGGTTACCTTCTAACGTAAAGTTCAGAATTTTCGGTAAGTAACAATGACTTCGTTTGCTGATAAACTTAAGCAACGATTGACTGAGGTAGCAGACCAAGTAAGTTCGGCCATCGAAGTTGTAACATCAATCGAAGCCGAGCAGCGACTAGACATATGTAAAGGGTGCCCGGAGCTTACTCATCTTACTCACCAATGTAAGTTATGCGGCTGCTTTATGTTAGCAAAAACTAAATTAAAATCAGCTTCCTGTCCGATTAATAAATGGTAGGATTCAGTGCACCAATGGACTAGGATGGGTTGGGGAAGCGAATTCTCTGATGTTTTTCATGAAGAAAAGCAGTTACACATAGACCTATCTAATCTTACCCCAACGTACAATAAAATAACTGAAATCGCTAAGAGAGTCATACGCGATATTTCTAACCAGTACCCTGCACCATATAATCTTATGGTAAGCGGTGGTTCCGACAGTCAGACTATGCTTTGGTGTTGGATGCATTCTGGTGTTCCTTTTAATTGTATCTCTATAGAATATGTAGACAATACTGGAAAGGTTTACAACGAACATGATCTTGAACAGTTAAAAGAATTTGCAAATAAATTCAACATACCTATAACTTACAAACAGCTTAATATCTTTGACTTTCTAGAGAACCATCTTTACGATTATGCTGCCAAATATCGTTGCACAAGTCCTCATATATGCTCTCATATGAAAATAGCCGAAATGGTATCTGGTACAAATATATTCAGCGGAAACTTTATTCAAGAAGGATGCTATACCTATACTGTTTTGGGTCTTAAGAGATACGCTGACGTAAACACTAATGTAATTCCGTTCTTCCTTCTACACGACGCAGAGTTAGCTGCCGCTATGGCTCAGTTTATGTATGATCCTCTAGAGGACCAAACTAAAGGCTTAGAGTGGCATATAGAAATGCTTCATAAGTATAATAATAAAATATCAATACTTCATAAAGCAGGTATACCCGTTATTCCACAGAAAACCAAATTTACCGGATTTGAGTTAATCAAAGACTATTATGACGAACATAATACGTTAACACCTATAGAACGCATTCGATATGGTAATATGCCTAGTAAAAGAGCATTTGATATACTATTTCGATATAAATTATCAGAACAAGTTAAATATAATGATATGGTAGTGTATTTGTACAAAGACGAACTCTACTCAAACCAGAAATTAACTGTAGGCACGTAGGATACTCATATGCTAGATGTTCAGGTTATAACTTTCACTCAGATTCTTCCTATTTGGAAAAATGAACTATGGCCCGACAGAATGTCAGAAATTGAAACACATAGTGCTATGACTTGGCCTAAGCCAAAAGCTGAACCATACGACATGGGTATATTCAGTAATCCAGTTTATTTTTGGGGAATTTACGATGGGGGAGATTTAATTGCCGTTAACAGCGGACATTTATCTAGTCCACTAGAGTTTAGGAGCCGCGGTCTTTGGGTTCATCCTAATTATAGAAGTTTAGGTTTATCTCAGCAGCTTTTATTAGCAGCAAAACAAACTGCGATATCTTCTACCACAGATGGTGTGATGCCAGTTTTACTCCAACTACTAAAAATTTTCAAGATATTTATCTGGATACTTAAGTGCGAGTGTAATAAAATTCTTAAGGTCAGGACTTTCTATGTTAAGAGGAAGATATTCCTTTTTTACAATATGTACAGATGGAATACCTTCAATTTTTTTGCGAAAATATTCTTCTACCACAGATGGTGTGATGCCAGTTTTACTGACACTTATATATTCTGTACGATCTAGTCCATTAAATCTAGACCTATGGGGTTTTAGGTAGGTTTTCCCGTCTTCCTCTAAGGTTCTGATCTGCCCCTCAAAACCTGGCTGAGCAATAGCTAAAAAATGTATTACTGCTGTATTTCCGATTTTAGTATATGCATTGGTGCGACTGTATAAATCTGTTGTAATTCCAGGTTTGGTATAGGTGTCAACCCCTTTTATTTCTGCGATATACAGAACTAATGTCATTTTAAGATAGCAGTCTGCTTAGCCTGCGACAAAGCATGAAACAACGTATATCCGTTGTCATCATAGTCGTCCAAAAAATTCTTAGATATGTTTTTGAAAGTTCCGCCGGCCTGATAATATATCTGCAACCATAGAGCCAATGAAGCGTCTGCTGGTGTGTTAGGTATCTTCTCCTTAGGATATTTCATACTATACCAGTGTTTGTACGTGGCGTCTGCTAAGAGTCGAAATTCTCCGGGAGAACCTTCAAGATTGTAAATGATGTTACCTAAAGTATGTAAAAATTCTTTTATTGTTTTGTTAGACAGTGACGTAGTACCTTTAATTTTCCTACGTAGGGTTACCATCGGTAAAACCTCAACCGAATCTACTGCTCGGTCATCCCAGTTCCATTTATGAATTTGGCACCACCAATGCATTTCTTCTACAGTAAGATCCTTAAGCAAATCTACCCGAGTGAAGGCTCCGGGTTTATCCTTGTTTTCATCATCTCTTTCGTGAACCGGAGTGATGTCATATGATTCCATAATTTTCTGAAATGCATATGCAGTTTCATACTTGTCGAGCGTTATGGAATTCGGACTATCCTGACGTTTAGCCAATACGTAATTTTTCCATTTGTCAAAGGACGCAAGTTTCTTTTTGTCATCTCCGTTAATACCTAAAAAGTGTTCCCGTGCAAATATAAAGTTGTCAAATTCCACAACCTGACATTCAATTTTTAGATCAAGCCACTTATCTGATGAAATGCCTTTGCTAGAATGATAGTATCCCCATTTGGCTAATATACCATGACAGATCGCGGTGTGTTGCCCGTCTGTGATGTAATAATTAAGCTTATTTCCGCGCTTGATTTTCAGCACATTGACGAACTGAGATTTTTTACTATCAAAGTTTTCTAATATCTTTTTGATATGTTTTGGGCTATACGGTCGCTGGACGGCCTGCGCACTGAGTAATTTGCGCAACGGAATCTCCTCAGGCTTTGGCTTGATGGCCAGATTCGGAGTCGATTTCTTTTCTAAAATGTCCTTCGTTTTTACACCGAGCGGACAACTAACAAAATCATTTACTAAACTTTCTACAGATACCCCAGCAACGTCTCCTGGTTTCTTGTCCAATACGTTAGTAGGTCTAGCGGCCGAATCAATCGTATCTTGACCCTTTCTATTGTTTAGAATATCAATCCGTTTGAAAACTGACGGAAACTTAGAACTTGACATACTTAATAAATCCTTTTTGTCGTTAGGTTTTTAATGAAAAATATGTGGTCTGCAAACTTCTTGGAATGAACAAGCGTACTTCATGAGCGGGCTAGTGGGAGTTCCACCCGATCCTAAGCCAAACTTCAATGCAACTTGTTCGGCGTTGCTGTTTTTAATATATTGCTGGTAAGCTTCATGCGGTATGAATAGGAAAAACAATTTGTGAAATTTCTGTCCAGGTACACATAGACACACTCTCAGAGGTCCAATTTTATTTTTTATTCCGGATACTTAGGCTTGAAAAGTGAGATTGCACTCGCCTGTACGGTAGAATGTTGCAAATTTTGCATCAGTGTTGTCATCATAATCCCTACCTACCGTCTGTTTCCCAAGCCATGTCGTGTGACCCGACATGGCTTTAGCCAAAACACCCTCCCAAAAATATCCTTTGTTATTGTCTGTGGTTTTTACGACCTGTTCTGTGACATATTGTCGAACACTTTCGGTAGAATCGCTGTGTAAGTAGTCTACTAGTTCATGTAAAAATTTAAAATTATTCATTTAGCTGACCTCAGTAAATCCGTTACCCAAATCTCGCTGAGCTATGATACGAACATCGTCACGCTTAGCCGGGTCTGCTTGTTCTTGCTCATACACTTCTAGTGCAATATTGCGACAAACTGTTTGAAACCAGCGGTCAACAATCTCTGCATCAGTGTCATTTTGTCTAAATTTGTAACCTTGTTTGACAAGATTTAACACAAACTTGTCATTCCAGTCTAATTCAAACGATCCATTGTTAATGTCTTTGGGATCAAGTTCGACTTTAGTAATTGCGATATATGGTTGACCAGCAGCAGTAGCCAGTTCCTTAGCAGTCAATGCGGGTACCGCTGGTTTAGGAGCCCTAGGCTTTCTAGGCTTTCTAACCTTAGGAACTTCGACTAGTTCTGGGATAGGTGCAGGCTGCTCAACAGGTGTGCCATTCCACCACTTTTTTAATGCATCAAACATAATTTTTCCTTATATAGTAGTATATATCGTCTTGTCCTTAACCCGTTGAGAAACAACAGCACCGTCAATCCAAACAGGAGGCTCTCGATTAGACCAGCGATGCAAGTCTTTCTTACCTTTGTTGTAATAATTTCGATAGTTGACGATAGGATCATCACTGATAATAAATTCGACAGCCATGCAAGACGGCATTTTAGTCATTGCGTTTCGGCGCAAGTTCGTTGGGGTAGTCTCAAGAATCCGAGCTACGCTTTTCATAGTAGAATGCTGCTTGCCATAACGATGAGTATACTCATCACCTAATGCGATCAAATGTGCATGTAGCCACTTGTAATTATCCAATGATTCCCGGGCCCAAACAGCAGACGGGTGATTTGCGTGGGTACTTTTGTACAGATGATCCTCGCGGCTATCTGATAGAACATATCGCTTAATGTTACGGCCTCGGGCCGTCTTTTGAGCTTCCTGAACCCCGTCGAGCATACGATGGGCAGTTGATAGCAATTGTGCTGTCTCGATGATCATTTTGACCACGTGCCGATCGACCATAGACTGCGCAGCAAGCTTGGGATCAGAGTTTACATAGAAAATGTTAATCGTACTTCTCCAGATGAATGATAAATAGTTTATACTTAACAATGGGATTATATATGGACATTCGTAGAATTATAGACATAATAAATGAAAACACCGGAGAAGTCAAGGGAACACCTCCGTTTTCGGATAACTTGAATGTCATGACGTTGGGACAGTTTCTAAACATGTCAGGAATCCTCACTCCAGATGAGAAAGAGGAAGAGGTTGACGAAGCAAAACTAGATGCGACCGCGAGACCTTTTGGCAAAGAGGAAATGACAAAGTACCTCGATACAATCACAAGCAAAACTAAAGGCAAAGCAGATAAGTATAAAAAGCCATATATTCATGGTAGTAACATTCCTATTGTTGGTGAAGGCGGCGAAAAATACGATCTAAAGAAACTACGTTCAGATATCACTAAGAGGCCAGCCAAAGTACTCAAGCAGAACGAAAAGATGCAACACAGTGATGGTACTGCAAGCGTCTTCTACAATGTAGGTCTGCCTGCGCTTAAAGGCTTAGCGGTCGATGAAGACAACGGAGAATTCGTAATCATCGACACTTGTCCGGGTGCGGGTGCATGTCAAACATATTGTTACGCTATGAAGGGCGGCTACATACAATGGAAGAATGTATCGATGGACCAGTCACAGCTTTTAAACTTCCTCTATAATGATCCATCAGGATTTATGGACATGATGGGTAGTGAAATTGAAGCAGCAGACAAAAAGTTTAACAAGAAAGACAAGAAGACCAAACTAGTAATTCGTTGGCACGACGCAGGTGACTTCTTCTCTCCACAATATCTTGCAATGGCATATTCACTAGCTAAAAAGTATCCTAAAGTAGACTTCTATGCTTACACAAAATTAGCATCGGTTGCTAAATCAGAAAAGCCTGATAACTTCAAGATTAACTATTCAATGGGTGCAAAACCTTCTCAAGAAAAAGAAATCGATTTTGCTGTTACTAAAAACAGTAGAGTTGTTCCTCGTGAATTATTCACTGATCTTATTGCTAAAGACGGAGCAAAACTACTGAAGGACGCCAAAGGTCGTATGCAGTTCAAAACAAAACAGGATCTCAAGGCATTCAAAGAACGCCTTGCTGCAAAATACAGTGTAGATCCAAAGTCAATACTAACATACGATGAAATGATGTCAACCCCAGTTAGTTCCGAAAAAAACAAGTACAACGTGATCGTCATGCCGGGAGACGGTGACGACTCTGCAAACAGAAGTGACGTTCTAAACAGCTTCCTGCTAATGCACTAAAATTCAAATAAATCTAGGCCCGATAGTTCTTTCTTAGGTTCGAACATCGGGTCTTTTGTTAAGTATGTATCGTTATCCGTATAGATAACTCTGAACTTATGCTTATTGGTTAGAACAGACTTTATGTCATCGATGCAGATTATCTTTCTACCTAAATCTTTTATAAAATCAGCATACTTTACAGTGGTTTCATTGCATATCTTAGCAGTGCTATTGTTTGACTTCTTTTCAACAAAGTTATTGATACAGTTACTCCAGCTGTGAAATACCGTTGATTCCATAGCTATAGCATTGGATAGTGATCCTACTTGATACCAATCATTTGCAGTAGGGTACTTTTCATAAGCAACTATGATGTCATTAGCCATCGTTTTCTTATTGGTTTCAAAAAAGAATTTCTTGTTAAAGTTATTAGTCCATCGCTGATTTTCAAGCACAAATGTAGGTAATTGTATGTGCTGTTCATAAAAAGCCATGCCATAGCTTTCTACGGTGCTAGGATTAAATGCTATCCTAGACCCTGAAATGAAATCTACTTTTTCTTGTCCTATGATCCCTACCTTAATTTCGTATTTGGCATTGATAGTTTTCAGACGATCTTCAAACTTCTTAGCGCCGGTGGCACTGGTCATGATACGGGCCGGCAGTTTAACCTGATTTATCAATTCTATAAAAAGTTCGGGCTGTTTTCCGTCTTCCCATCTACCTACAAATAAAATACCCTCGCGAGGTCCGCTGTATTTTTCGAGCAATCCTTTTTCTGATATAGGAATAGGTAGATACTCTGCGTTAGAGAATGTCGATTGATTAAACCTACTTTGTGTTCCAATAGTAAGGCTATTCAACTGTAACTGCTCACGCATCATTTCATTGACACTGTCCAAAAAAGGATTTTTAGTATCTTTAAAAATCTGTGATTCTAGGTGAGTGTAAGCGATATTTTGAATACAATCAGATAATCCTAATGCGGCGGCAACTTGTATAGTTTCATAGGTGTTGCATACAAATGCGTCATAGATGTTAGTTGTTAATGCTTTAACGATTGCATCTCTAAAGTTAGCCATGCGTTCATAACAATAGCTATCTTCATACATAAAAATTGCACTGTGATCAGTGTATTGAAGCGGAACCTTAGGATAAATTACATTAACCTTAAGCTCTTTAACAAAATCTTCTGCAAGACCCTGTGGAACTTTATCTGTAATGATATCAACTTTTATGCCATGACTACTCATCATTTCACAGAAACTCTTTGCGAATTGTCCAATTCCACCATGCGGAATTAGGGTCTGTGAACTAACCAAAAAGCCAATTCTGTGAGTATATAAGTTCATCTAGCAACCAACAATAGATGATAATCTTGAATCGTGTACCAACGATCTATCCTATAGGTAGTTCCTAATTCATTATATGTTAGTCTCTGCGATATTCTATATGCAGTTTTAAACCAAATCCAATCTCCGCTTTGACTGCACTTGTGTGGAAAGAAACAGAACATTAATCGAATTTCATCTGCACCCCTTATCCAAATTAGGTTAGCCTCTGTGTTGACCATATGCCACATTTACGTTCCCCATTGGTTCTTCCAGAGCGTGACCTGCAATCTATCACTATAACGAAGCCCATGCTTCATTGCTGCTAGTGCCACGTTCTTGTTATTCAGTTGATACACACTTTCTACGCCACCAACTGGCATCAGATAAACATCACCCGTAAATCCAGCATCACGGTACACTTGAGTCGTTTCTAAGGCCTCATCAATGTCATTTTCTGTAGCTACAACAAACTTTAGATACGTGTGTCCAACTTCCTCATAGCTGCATACGATATCGGGCTGAATCGCCTTCTCGCGTGCTTCGCCCGAGCAGCTTAGTTTGGCACTGACAGAAAACGTAATCTCACGATCCTTGTCATCTGAACCAAATCCTAACTTTCCACCTTCATACACCCAATCCTCTAGATAGTGTCTAAGTTCATGAGTAAGCGGCTGGGTGCCATTTGTCTCAAAGGTGATTTCTCGCAGACCCTTCATTTTGGGATGACTCAACAAAGACGGATATGATCGTTGCCACGTAAGCAATGGTTCTCCGCCAGTAATAACAAGATGCTCTCGCCTCCATTCATTGAACGGTAGTATTACCATAATGTCATCAACTATTTCATTGACCGTCTTGAATGGAGACAAGTCCTTGAAGCGAGGATCCCAGCTAGCATAACTGTCACACCCGGTGCTGACTAATGGTAGAGATTCATAATTTTCATAAGGAGTATTCTTATGAGCGAAGGCGATAGCATCAACCTCGTCACTTAACTCACCTTTGGGCATTCCGAAACCAGCACATTTGAAGTTACAGCCAAACGTGCGTAAAAATACCGACGGGACGCCTTGATATCTTCCCTCGCCTTGAATTGAGTAGAATAACTCACTGATCTTTATTTTTGTCATTTTCTTCTTTCAAGTTATCATTTTCGGACTTATGCTGATTACTCGACAAGTATCGTATTAGTTCTTTGTCCGTTGGTTGAACCGCATAGTTATTTTTGAAAAATATTTCATAACTGTCGCTGCCGTATTTACCAATACCATAGAGCATTGTAGCATCATCATGATCCCAATTCAAATAATCTCGGGTCATTCCAAGCAATCTTTTTACCCGAACATTAGTCATGCCTAAAGGAGAGACTACACGTTTGATATCGTCTTCGATAGCTAACAGCAACTTCTCAGGTGTATCCCAACTCGTTAAAAACTCAGGTAATACTTTCTTTACTTGCTGCCTGGATGTTTGGTTCAACATGATTACTCCGACCATGTGTTGCCATGGTCCTTTTATTTGCTGCTGCACCATCAAGTCGGCTCGCATTCTGTTAGATTTATCCATGCCAGTGTCTAATTGCGTTTTCGATAATAAAAATGTTGGTAATCACAGACTGGGTTATTAAGACTGTTCGAATCCAAGCGATCCGATCAGACTCTATATCACAAGGAGAAGCCTTTTCTCCTAAAGCCTTAGCCCATAATCCCCAAAGTTTATTCACGCAAAAAGGTCCTCATTCCATTCACGGTGCCCTTCTCTGAATGCCATATTGCTTTGAGTCTCGCGCACTTCGACGCGATAGCACCACAGCCGGGCCGCCTCGGAAGGCCCCCACATTTCAGGAATATAAACTCCATTGACATACTTATAAAGCATGTCGGCTAAGCTTTCGCATCCCAATTTCGGGAGTATAGTTAACTTCATAAGACCACGCTTTTCTGCTTCTTTATACCAGTCAAGTTCCGGGTCATCAGAACTAACTAATGTGGTATGGTCAAATTGGTCTTCAAGTACCTTCTTTAGCTCCTTAAGACCGCCATAATCGGCGGCCCAATTACGAACGTCTAGCTCGTTAGTTCCAAAATAGAACTTCATAGAAAAGCTATATCCGTGAATCAAATTGCAATGAGAATCTGCTCTCCATTGCCGATAAGCACAAGGAAACGCATCGTGGTATTCCTTTGTACTAGTATATGCATATGATACTGGTTGTAATGTCATTTTCATTCTTTCTTACGTAAATCGTTCAACGGTTATGATACCGTAACGATACATTTTTGCTTCACAGCCAATTCTTTCTATGACTGCTTCTGCTAGCTTAATCATTTTTACACTGTTACCACACAGTATGGTAAGCGGAAACTCCTTCTGATTTAACAGAATGAAGTTTTCCACCATAACATCAACGTCTTGATGTCGTACACCATGTAAATCTAGATTTAGCATTTTCCCATTCTTGCAATGCTTAGGAATTCATTTCTAGCAGCAGGGTCAGTCTTGAATCCACCACCTAAACGAACAGTTACCGTTGAAGATCCGGTATCCTCAACACCACGCGATTTCACGCAATAGTGCTGTGCATCAATCATAACTGCAACATCCTCAGTATCTAGAATAAATTGCAGAGTATGAAATACCTGTTCAGTCAGTCTCTCTTGAATTTGAGGACGCTTACTGAAGTATTCGACAATGCGATTGATCTTAGACAACCCAAGAACCTTATCCTTAGGTACATATGCGACCGTCGCAACTCCATCGATGACCACAAAATGATGCTCACAGTTAGATTGAACGTTCACGTTTCGTTCTACTACCATTTCGTTATATTTCATCTTATTCTCTACAGTCGTACACTTCGGGAATGCATCATAATCCAAACCCCAAAATATTTCGTTGCAGTACATTTTAGCAACCCGCTTTGGCGTTTCAGCCAAGCTGTCGTCTGTTAGATCAAGTCCTAACGTTTTCATAATATGTTCGAAATCTCGTTCGATGATTTCAATCTTGTCTTTACGGTCTAATCCGTTATCTTTAAACGGAGTTTCTACTCCGACTTTAACAAGATGTTCATGGACGCTACGACCCAGATCGGGGTCCGTTTTGGTTTTGTTGTATGACATAGTAAATCCTTCCTTACGCGGATGTCAATTTTGAGTGCGTCACCGTTGTGTGACACATGTATTTAGTACTTTGATTCTCTTGTATATTTTCTATAATCCGTACGATCACGATTCCACTTCTCCCCGTTTCCTTCAAGGATATCGCAAATACGATCCACAGTTTTATCGGTCCAATCACTGATCTTGCCCATATTTGCGTGTGGACGACGCAGCAAAGGATCTAGCTTGTTGATCGCATCTTGAATAGACCACGGAATGTACAAACGCTCAGGATCATTAGCAAAAGTTTCAGGAAACGAACGATATGCGGGATACAGCACATTGCAACCCAATGCATCAGCCTCGCTTACAGTGTTGGATACCCAATCTTGTAATGCACAGTTGAAGACTACTCGGCTATCGTTAACAATCTCATAGTATTGATTCTTTTCCAAATCTTCATATAGCGTTAATTTTCGATCTTCGATCATCTTGCGAGTGCGTTGCATGTAGCTGTCATTGTTGCTTTTCAGCTTGCTGCCGCTACAAATAACGAATTCTACATTTTTGCTCGGATGTTGCTTGTGCCATTCATCGATCAAATCGAGATAGAAGTCAGGTTGCTTCTCCTGATCCCAGCGTGCAGAGAAAACAACTCGCATACGACGGTCATTGAACGGCTTGATACGTTCAACTCGACTTTGCACCTCATCCTTACCAAAAGCAAGACCGGAAATATTATAGATGGGAGCAGTCCAACCAGCAATGGCCATGTGCGCAACCATTTCTTCATTGGTTGCAAGAACACCGTCGACAAATTCGTTAACCATCTTCTCGTAATGCCCCATCCAGCGTTCCATTCCCCATACGTGAACAAAATCATCAGGGTCAATCGTTTGTGCTAGACAGCGAACATATACTTTGGGTCTCATGTCATATGGAATCTGATCCATGATATACGGAAGAGACTCAATTCCCGGCTGAAACATATCTTCAAAGTAGATAACATCTTCTTGTGTGATCTTACCTTCCTTCATCAGCTTTACCAAATTCATCATCTGGCTCATACCGAAATAAGAACGACCATGTGCGTCTAGCACTTGACCAGTTACGATAGCCTTGCTGCTATCGAGCGTTTCGCCCGGCACCACTATGTAGTCGATGCCCCTACGATCAAAGACTCTAGTATTCCAGTATGTCAATTGGAGAGTGTACCGAGCCTTATAAGGCTCCAATCCCATATAGTATAGTTTACGCATAATATTGTCCTAATAAAAAGGTAACGGGTGGTTAACCACCCGTTACTGTATGTCGATACTTTATCGACGGGTATTAAGAAGTTCACGTTCCTTAAACTTCTCTGCATCGATTTCCCATTGATTCTTTGCAGGTTTGCTTGCAACTGTCTTTTGGTACTGCCGATAGATATAGCTCTTGTTGTTATATAAATCTCGCTCATCATATCGATAACCGTAGTCTCTACAGAAAATACGGTAGTTCTCCAAATCTTCAAAGATTTGATTGACGATAGACTTATTGTCGAGCTTTGCCATTTTTAGTTCCTTAGATGGTGAGTTGTTGAGATTGAGTAGTATTATAGAAAATCGTGGCACCGTTTTCACCGTCTTCTGAAACGGTAATTTCAATATCACGATTTGGGTTAAAAATTTTATCTCATACTGGTCTCCTTTAAAGGTTTAGGCATAAATACAATGATGAAAGAAAGATTGAACTATGCCTAAACTTCAAGAGCAACATAATTATACTTGCGTATACTGCGGGAATCAAGCAAAATGGATAAGTGTAAATTCTAAGGTTTTCCGTTGTGTAGAAAAAATTACTCAATGTCCGGGCTTCATCGCAAAGGCAGAATCTTCTAGGAAAAAAAACATTACTCCTGAGGAAAGGAGAGTCCACATGAAGAAGATGAGTGAGGTTGGGAATAAGAAACTTCAGCAACTGCATACTGATCCTAACTGGGTAGAAGAAAAGGGTAAGAAAATTTCTGATGCTTTGCAGCAACGAGGTGGACATACCGGTGAACGCAATCCGATGTTCAATAAAAAACATACCTCTCATACTAAACAGATGCAATCATCGCGGGCATCAAACAGATCACCTGAGTCATATCAAAAAGCTACACTGACAAAAATAGAACGTGGAATTTCTATACCGAAAGAACTCAAGACAGAATGGGAATTATATAGAGAGCAAGTCACTAATTTCACTAATACTAGCTGGAAGTATGCAGAACATATTATTAATCCGAACAATCTAAAAAGAGGAAATGAATACGAACTAGATCACCGATTTAGCATTACAGAGGGATTCAAACAAAGTATTCCACCTGAAATTATAGGCCATGCTGCCAATCTAGAACTGTTATTAAAAAGCGATAATAGATCAAAACGGACAAAATGTTCCATCACTAAAGAAGAACTTTATGCTGTGGTAAAAGTTAGTTCTGCTCCATTTTCTCCGTCTTCACTCACTGATATTTGAATATATCTGTTAGGATATTTAGACGCAATAACTTCATATAAATCTTCTGCTATCATTTCGCAAGATTTATAATCTAATTGCAAAACGCCGTTACCGTATAAACTTTCCAACCAACGCTTGAATTGTATAAATTCAATTGCTCGGTTAGAATGCTCTACCGCAATCGCCACCTTAAAATGAAAGATATGTCGGTGAGGATGTGCCAGAAAACTAACGTCATATTCATCGCCAGTCTTAAGGTTGGGATCGTCTTCAGCAGCAGGATACCTATGAATGCCTTCGCGTTGAAAGGTCACCCACACTTTACGCTTTGCCCTTGCGGAGATTCTATTTCGTTGATCGGCTAGAGCCTGAATAGCTTGTTCGGGTAAATTATTAGTATTCATTATTTCTTCAGTAATCATTATATTCAATAATATCAGACATTTGACGTTCTTGCAAGCGCTTAGCTGCCCGAAGTTCTTCAAAGGTATGTATACGTTGCATAGCCAGAATTTTTCGCACCGGCTCTTTTGTTTCATTGGCAATTTGTTCAGTTAGCAAATCCAGTTCGACTTGCAGAAGATTAATTTTGCTGGTCAAGTTCATTTTTATACTCCACTGCTTAAGATTTATTTTAACGTTTGTGTATATAATTTCAACCTATTTGGATAACTATTCTAAAACTTCTAACATAGCGTCATCGCTATCTTCAACAACTTCTTCGATTTCAGGATCAGGTTCTTCTATAGTAAAACACTCCTCAAACTTTGAAAGAGCATTTGTAGCCCTTTTTCCGGAAAACCCTTGTCCGGCCTTCATCTGCTGCCAGAATAGATTATATTGATCAATCATTGCAAGGCTTTTCTCACGATCCTTTAGAGAAAAAATCTTATCAATAAGATCACCGAATGTGGTACCATCAAACTTGTCCAAAACCATTTTAGGATTAATACCCGAGTCTGATTTACGATTGGCTTCTTGTACCGCATAAATGTGCCGATATACGTTATGTGCTTGCATCAATGTATAACTAAGAGTGTCCCAGCTGGTCTTCGTTTCTTTGCCGTGTTGCCCCAGAAAGCCTGGTCCTCTGTAACAGAGATCCTTAACCATCATTATATCAGTTACAGGGCTATCACTAAACACTTTATGGATGCCGTCTTCCAAAACCGCATCTTTGAACTTGCGAGTATCAGTCGCATAATTTTTGTTTTCAGCAGTTTTTTCCATCGAATACGTCCACTTCGTGTTATGTCTAAACGTATTGTTGTTATACGCAAGCCCCTTTGCGGCCGCGTAGAATGGAGACGCACAATCAAACGTGATTTGCAAATTTGGATTGTGATACTTGCGTATTGCTCTTTGAATATCGGTGAACAAAATAGCGTATTCTAGAATAGAAGTACCCAAACAGTGAATAAGATCATGTTTGCCTGGCTCAAGCAGACCATCATGAATGATGTTAACCATACGCTTTAGCATCAGATGCACGTCGATCTTTGTTTGACCACCAAACGCCCATCCGTTGAAATGATTGTCTGGGTAAATATTAGGATCGCAATACTTCTTCATTTCTTCATACCAATCATCAGACTGTTTATGATTACGTCCTTGTAGAACGTTTAGAAACTTACAACGGCCATCACGATTAGCAATGAAATACTCATTGTTAATATGAGTAGCAGCAATAGCGTCCTCAATGGTTCGAATGCCGTGCACGGACTTACCCGTTTTGGGGTCTTTGATATGATATGTAGTAAGCGACTGTGAAGGAATGTCGAGACACATACCGTAGTCCATGTACTCGTCCATCCACTTCAAAACCTCAGTGCGTTTCTTCATGGCCTTCGGGCAGTTAGGATCTTTCCAGTCAGCGGGCCATTGACACTTTAGAATTTGGAATCCACCAGAATCACCTAACATGAATGTATTTTTACGATCACGCTTACGAATGATGCTCTCATTGTGATCATTCTTCGTAATGTCTAGATTAGCGTGACCAGCTGAATACAGGCCCCACTTGTAAGTGTACAGTCCTTCTTTTTCGTTCAGAAAATTTAGCTTTTCAACATTACCGTTTAATCCAACAGGTATTCTAGCCGAATCAAAATAGTTTTCACCCTCACGTTGTTTACCTAAACCAGCAATAAAAAATGACGATACTGCCGGCAGGAACAAAGCCCAGTCTGACTGGTGTGCGTTTGATAAGTTAATTTGTTCCAAGTTTAGCTTCTTCTTTAATCAATATCTTAACGACTTCAATTTGTTTTTGTTTTTCTTTAATTTGATCAACCAGATCACGGATAGTAGCATTCGTTTCAGAAAGATTAAGCAGGTCTTTTTCTTCCTGCTGTTTATTTCTTGCCCAAGCTAAGATCGATACAACTTCCGGAGAAAGTTCCATGCTCGCAGTATTATTAATACCATACCAAGTAGAACCGTCATCTACTTCCAATGATTGGATGGTGCCGTTAAATCTTACCATGCCAGCACTCTGGTTGCTCATGTTGATGTAGGGTACCGAAGGCATCCCTCCATTAACAATAATTCCCTGTCCTCCGTAGATGCTCTTAATCATTTACTTTCCCTGACAAGGAATCATATAGCGATATACTGCCAGACCACTATCAACGACAATCTCTGCAACGCCCTGATCAGACATTCTGATGGTCTTGTCACCGTCTAAGTCTAATACGGACAAGAACACCTTTACCGGCAAATTCCAAACTTTTGTTAGCTTTCCGGTAATGTTAGTTTGGAACACAAAGTTACCAGAGTGAGACGACTTGTCACCAAAGAAAAACTTGAGTTCGTTGTTTTCGACCTTCGTTGAGAAGTTTACTTCTTCACTGTTAGCCTGTGCTTGCTTCTTAAGACGTTGAATGCCGGCGTTTGTAGGCTCAAACGTGATATCCCAAGTTGCTCCGTTGAACTTAACTGGAGCAACAGTAGCTTCTATGACAGACTTAGCCATCAGTCGGTAGTCATTAACAAAGTCACCATTACTAGTTTCAAAGTGAATTGATGCAGGATGATCTTGTCCATCGTATGTTTCGCGTACAAGGTTTATAGTTGAAGTGTCATCATAATCCTCGAATCCTAAAATAGTCTTTAGCTTAGACAAGTTAGGCATACCAAACGTGCCTTTGAATTCTGGGATCGGATTCTTGAAATCACCAAACAGAATAAGCGATCTGTCAGTCGCCAATCCTGCAATTTTTGTTTCTGTGTCTGTACCCACAACCTTTATAAGCTCGACTACACCGAGTCCTTGCGTGTGTTGGATCAGATCAACTAAGTAATCTTTCATGTGTTTTCCTTTAATGTATTTAGGTCTTTATTTTGTTTATAATAGTGGAATTCTTTACGAAAGTCAACTATACTGTTAGCCGAAAGTAAACAACGAACTAAATGTACTATTAGTATTGGTGTCATATCTGATTTTCCAATCTAACACACCTAACAGGTTGTCTATCTTTTCATCCACTAGTTTACGTTCCATATCAAGATCATCGAATGGTAGTTCTAGGAACCATTTTGGAAGTCGTAATTCATCGGTGGGATATGCGATTGAAGTAATACCTAAGGGATTTGATTTTAGTGTACACACCACAACCTTCATGCCGTCGACAATTTTTTGGCTGTACTGGTCGCTATTCATCTTACGCAGTTGATTGTAGTGAATGGCGGCCTTAGCATGACCAACACTGCACTTACCGGTTCTCTCATACTTAATGGTATGATTTGTCAAATTATTAACTGATTTAGGTGAACCCTTAGTCCAACTGTCTTGTTCTGAAAGCTTTCTTTTAAACTCTTTGATCTTTTCGATCACTTCGTCTCGGCCCTTACCCTCTTGAATTACCATACAAAGAATTTCCATAAGAAATTCCTGAACGTACTTAGGTGTATCTGCACGCTTTAGGTCTAGACCCATAGCTTTGATTTCACCTAATTTACCTTCCTTATCCTTGCGTTTACCTTCTTTGTCGAAGATGTTGATTGCGTAACGCTTCTTTGTAATAAAGATAGAACGATCACCGATCAATTCTCTACCAGCTTTGATGACCTCACCGTTCTTGCGGGGACAATGGAACGCTTTCTCCATGAAAGCAGGAAAGCTAGCGTTAGTTTGCTCTGCGATGTTGTCGTACAGTTCGATGCAAACTTCCTTGTTCCATTCTATTTCACCTTGTTCGATTCTATCTTTTAATATAGAATATGCAGTGAAGTAGCAGGAGTCAGTATCACCGTAGATGATCGCCTCACCTTCGTGAGTGTATTCACCTGCAATGATTTCATTGATCTGGCTCATCATGTGCCTAACAATTTGACGACCAGACAAAGTAACTGACTGTCCGATCCGCTTATCATAAAACCTGCAATATTCGTTCAAAATGGATCCATATGTAGAGTTCAAGAGAATTTTTTTTACTAACTGTCGTTTGTCCCAATACTCCATTGCTAACCCCCAAACTGATTTATATGCTTCCATTGGATGAATGGAGCGGTCTCGTATTTCTAATCCGAAACCAGTTATGTATTCAACAAGACCAATTTTGTCTTTGTTTTGAATAAAATCATTCACTTTATTAGTATCGTATTCCAATATAATTTTCGTTAGATTCATATTTTTGCTCTATAAGATAAATACATATGGTGCTTTTTTAAAGGAGAGTCGTATATGGTGGATTGTGCTATTTGTAACAAAGAAATGAAACGAGTGACTAGTAGTCATTTAAAAACTCACAATATAACTACGGCTGAATACTTAGCGCAATTTCCAGGATCTGTTTTATTTTCTGATGAGCTAAGGCATGCATACGGAAAACACGCGAGAGATAACAACCCAATGCATGATCCAGTTAGTGTAGAAAAAGTAAGAAACGCATTAACTGGTAAACGAAAAACAGAGGAACATAAACAAAAATTATCAACCGCACGAACCGGAGTATCTTGGGGAACCCACACACCTGAACATAAAGAATACATGAAGGTTGTCAGCAAGATTAATATGGAAGAGAGAATAGCCAATGGATGGAAACAGAAACCGTGGACTGCGGAGAGAAGAGCCAAACAGTCTACTAAAATGATAGGAAATACCATTGGGTTAGGCGGCTCCGGAAATAAGGGTAAAAAGCTTGATCTATCAGATAACCAACGACGCAATAGGAGTAAAAAACGAGTAGAATTCATGTCTAAGAACGATACTCCTAAAAAACATACTTCTATTGAATTGTCGTTTATTGAATTTTGCAAGAATAATGATATATTGTACATTCATCAGCATCCTATACATACTGAAAAGGGTAGTTGGTTATTTGATTTCTTATTACCAAATCTAAATTTACTAGTAGAAGTTGATGGTGAATATTGGCACACATCTAAAAGACAAATAAATCGAGATTTAATAAAAAATAACGTGGCATTGGCAAGCGGACATACAATATTGCGCTTATCAGACACTAACCTTGATTTCTCCTTTATCTTCGGCAGCAAGGATGCAATCATTTCGCATACTAATGGCATAATGGAAAGTAGGATTCAATCGGTAAAAAAATCATCAGGTAAAGATTTACCATAGAGTATTTCTCTAACTGCGTATTGTTTTTTCTGAAGTTTTTTACGTTCAGTATACCACCGAGAAAGTAGTCCTGGAATCACTCCTTCTTTTTCGTAAGTAAAGATGGTACCATTTGCTGAAAGGATCCATGGTCTGTTACTGTCGAAGATCATCTTCCAAATTTCAGCAGCAGACATTTGTACACTTCTACCATCTTCATAGTCTATCCAAAGGGTAGTTCCGCGTTCTTGATTCATGATTGCTGTATACTCAATTGAGCCAAACAATCCTTCCCACAGAATTGCACCAATGACGCCTTCTTCCTCGCTGTCATCTCCGAACTTTTTCTTCTTCTTGTTCTTCTTTTCAGAAGCCAATCTCATGCTCTTTTCGTGCATGTATTGGTCAGTCAGTGTTTGACGAACTTGACCTATGATGGTTTCCGGAGACATGTTCAGCGCTCGAATGTCAGACGGATACAGAGAGTTGATGTCAACTGCACCAGGATATTCGTGCATTCCTTGTTTAGGAATAGCAACAAACGCACCAGCTGCCGGAAACCCAGTATCTTCTTTGGGCTTCTTGTTAGGTACGATCATTCCACGTGCGTGAGCTTCATTGAAGATAGCCATTTCGATCATCTGCACCGAACCCATAACTGTCGGAAGAAGTACGCTATTCTCGTGTGCTAGTGCGTTAGCAAGATCAAGGAACTTTAGCTTATTGTGAATTTTAACCATAAGCATCGTGTCTTGTCTGTTATACTCCACGAACGTTTTAAAGTCCTGATTGTATAACTGATCCAAACTGCCTTCGTACTGAGTTTTACGTTCACCTACTTCCATCTCACCGATAGCATCAAGAGAATAACTATGACGAGACTCGTAGTTGTACTTCTTATACAGTTGAAGGTAGTCCATATGAATTCTACCAACTAGATCGTATGTTTCTTCTTCCTTGCCGAAACGTTCATAGGTACGAGTCTTAGGGAGTTTCCCCAGCAGACAAAACTTACGAGTATCGTTTTTAGACATGATTCTAGTAACGCGATTAACCGTATACGGAATGTCGTATCCCTCTGAGTTCCAGCCAGTTAGAATGTCAGCATCTTCGATCAACTCAAAGAAGGTTTCAAACATCTCTATTTCAGAACGAAACAGAAAGCAGTTTGGAAAATCTTTAGTTAACTCTTGCGCAGTTTCATCTGTCATGTGCTTAGGTGGCATGACCAACGTAATCAGTTGATCAAGCCAATCTAGATACATTGAGATTGCAGTTACTGGATTGAACGGATCACTAGTAGGACTAAATCCTCGCTCAGGATCAAAGTCCACTTCAATGTCGAAAAAGCAAGTATGAAGCTTTGGTGGTTCAGCATTAAGGTAGTTATCAGCCAAACACCTAAATACTACGTTAACGTCGCTCTCAAATAGTTTTTTGTTACTATGTATTCTGCGTTCCTTCTCGAATTCGCTACGTTTACGAGTAGAGAACCGAGACAGCGGATCACCGTAAATAGAACGATACTTTCCTTTAGGATCAGCATAGTACATTACGTAGTTCGTAGGGAACTCTTTGTATGCACGTTTACCTTCAGGAGTACGTTCTACAACGTGGATTCGATCTGCGTTGGAATCTAATACTGCATCGACATATGCCATTAATTAGCTCGACCAACAGTCTCCAAAATGGTATTGAGTTCCTCATTTTCCTCGTTAGTTTGTGCGAGGCGCTGCTTCTGTGCAACCTTGATAGCCTTCTTAAGAATGGCTGGCTTTATTTCTAGTTCTTCTGCGATTGCCTTAATGGTGTCGTTTAGACCTTCATTAAGTGTTTCTATTTCCTGTAGTACACTTAGGCCCTCATTAACTAGTTGTGTTAATTTAATCTTTGCGTCAGTGTTGAATACTCTAGACATGTATACTCCTTCTATGTCTTGTGAAGTATATAGTACTTACAAGTATAGTTCAATTGTTTTGGGAGGATGTACTGTATATTACTTTGCTTTTAGTTTAGCAACCAAAGCTTTAACTTTGTCTGTTGGGTTTTTTATAAGGTCAAATGCACGCATGTCTCTTCGAACAGCAGCCAATTGTACTTTTTCGGTGGGGTTTTTTATATTCTGAATATGGTACGTTTCAGAGTTAATAATTTGTGCTTGTTCGGTTGGGTTTTGTATAAATCGTATTGCGGACGCCGCATCAGTTACCGCCGCAAGTTGTATTTGGGCTGAAGGATTTGTGATATCCCTTATAAGGAATCCATTTTTAGAAACTGTTTCAAATTGTACTTTTTCGGTAGGATTTTTTATATATATAAATGCACGTATGTCTCTTCGGACCGCAGCCAGTTGAACCTCTTCTGGTGGATTATCTATATATGTAGCGTTTCATAGACATCGGATTAGTTTTAACCGCGGCCATCATAACCGCATTACTTGGATTTTTTATATAACGAATAAGGTATCCATCAGACTCAACTGCAACTAGTTGCATTTGTTCAGTTGGGTTTTCTATGTATTGAATTATCTCAGGATCGGATGTTATTGCTGCTAATTTAACTGCATTACTTGGATTTTTTATATATTCTAGAGCTAGCAATGCCGAATCCGTAACTGCTGCTATTTTTTGTTTCTCAGTTGGGTTTTTTATGTATTTTAACATCTCAGCTGGACGATTGATAAACGCATCATTCCATATCTTTTTAGAAAAATAATGCGAGACTGATCTTACTTGTTCTATACCGAGTTCATTATCAGCCTCATCCATAAACTGGGCAGTTTCAAAATGAAACTGCCACTTGTTCGGAAATTTCTTGAATAGAATTATATATATCTTGCCTTTTGTATTATAATGATTGAAATAATTTTCACCCTTTGTGGCTGCTGTACACCACCGCGTGCCTCTACCATAATAACATGCTGCTGCCTCATCTTCTGGTATGATTATTCTTACATTATCATCTTCAAAATAAAGAGTAGATTTTCCTTTGTTGACCTCCTTCGGATCAGTATTCAATTGTGAATACTTTGACATCATGGTATCTTCAAATTCTTTATATGTTTTAAATTTGTTGATGTCAGCGTCTTCTGGTTGAATTTGTCTTCTCTTCTTGCCTATATTATATGAACTTAAAACATCCATTCTGTTTAGGTCTTCGAACGGTACTCCGCCTTTGGCATACATACGAGCCAACCACTGAGTATATTCTTTATTTGGAGTTGGATCCTTAGTCTCTATCTTTTCTAAAATATCAGATGGTGTTATTCCGGACCTATAGGTCCTATAGGTGTTATCTTCGTACGCAACATGAATGAGCTTATCACCCAAAGTAGCGGCGGTCTTTGTTCTGTCATATTCAATAAGAAATTCATTTGCTCGCATGTATACACCAATTATTGGAATATATAATGATGACGTTCACCATAAATTTTAATGTATTTGCCAGCTAAGAGGTCGGCCATCGCTTCGATTGGGCTACCAGGATAGCTGTCACCAGGCTTAATCATACCTAGTTCACTTTGACGACAGTGTACGATTTCATGGAATACCGTTCTAAGAATATCTACTAGGTTTCTGTTCTTAGCATAAACCCAGATCGTGGGATCACCTTCAGTGTGCCTGCCAGTATGATGATTATGCTGAGCTTCTTCGGTGTCGTAGCTGAGGTCTACTTTAATGGGATTCTTTAGATGAACTCTACGTGAAGCCCATTCTGCAAACTTTTGTACTTCTTCGGGAATATTTAATTCTTCATCGGTTTCATCTAACTTATTTTTGATCCAACTGTCAGGTGTAGAGCTATATCGCTTCACAAAAAGGTCGTGCAGGGCCTTACCAGTAATGTGATGCTTAGCAGCAATCTTTCGCATTAGTTGGTCAATAGTGTTATAGTCGTGCTTTTCTAAAGATGGTAGCTTTTTGGCTAACTCACTAGCAGCAGACTCTAGAATGATTTCATTTCCGATCATGAATATATTTATCTTACATATGAATAACGGCGGAGATTGCTCCCCGCCGTTACTTTAATCAGTTCAAGTTTTATTAAAAGTTGCGAGTATAGTTAACACCCAAGATGTCAGAGGTGACACTATTGCTACGAGTGCGATAGTAATTTACACCTACAATATTATCTTCGGTGATAGCAAAAGCGACACCGCCGTTAAGACGATCTTCTGTAAAGGTAGGAGTGTTAGGTCCTTGACGATGACGATAACCAACGTTTACTGATACCGGGCCGTATACTTCATGCGAAACAGAAGCACCGTATCCCCAGAAGTTAAAGTCCTTATTAGTGTTCAGTGAACGGCCATACTCACCATAAGCAGCAGGAGTAAATCCTGCAACTGTGGGAAGTGCAGGGCCGCCTTGCAGCACGATCTTGCTGTTTAGAGTACCGTTATGATACGGTTGAGACCCGGTGAACTCGGCGCCGACATTAGCAATATTGGCAACAGTTTCACTATAGGTTAGACGATATTCAGTTGAGTTTGCTATCTTAGCAGGTTGCGGATCAATAGTACGAACTTCACCGGTGATAGATTCAGCAAGAGCCGGAGTAGCAACAGCCGCCGCAAGTGCTGCGATCAAGAATAACTTATTCATAGATTGTATTTCCTTTTGTTAATCTGGCTTTTAAGGCCAGTGTATTGGTACCTGTGTAAGTCTTATATTGGTACCCACAAGAACCTATTAAGGAGCTTGAGATATATATTTAGTATGTATAACACTACTATAAACATATAACATATTGTAAGTTACTTTGAAGTTGCCCTATACACTCCATCCCAGTTAACTGGTGGATTCTTAGCATATTCCTCTATACGGTCAATCATTTCCGTGTAGTACTTGTTTAGCTCTCCGCTCCAGAACTTCTTCATATTAGAAGCATATGTTCTAGCAGAGTCCCATTCACCCTTACGATAGCTATCCAAGAATCTCAAGTGTTGTTTTTCTCCCGATGCATCATATGAAGATAGGACAGTATAGATGCGAGCCGGTTCAGTTTTTCCTTTGACTGCAATAAGATCAAGTTCTACTACCTGATATTCATCTCTCACGTATTCGGCAGTTTTTGGTCCGATGATGATTTTGACCCCGTACGGTTTAGATTGACCTTCGAGGCGAGATGCAAGATTGACGCCGTCCCCAAGACAAGTATAGTCAAACCGCTGAGTGCTACCCATATTACCAACAACCACAGTATCAGTATTAATACCGAGGCCCATTCCAAAAGCCGGGACTCCTTCCAGTGTAATCTCATCGTTAAATCTCTCTAATGCCTTCATCATCTCAAACGCCGTCTTGACAGCATCCTTAGCGTGTTGTTGATTACTAAGAGGTGCATTCCAAAATGCCATCTGAGCATCACCTATGTACTTATCGAGGGTGCCGTTGTTCTCTAGAATTGCTTTTGTCATCGCAGTCATATAGCGATTCATGATCTTTGTAAGACCTTGAACATCTTTGCCGTAATGTTCAGAAATAGTAGTAAATCCACGAACATCTGTAAACATAATAGAAAGTTCTCTAGAATCACCTCCAAGTTGTAATAGTTCTGGATTCTTTTGTAATTTTTCAACCATAGCTGGAGATAGATAAGTTCCAAATTGCTTTTTGATTTGTTGCTTCTGTAAGAATTCTGAGATAAACTTGATTGTATAAATGTGCAAATAAAGTATCATTGCAATAAGTGCATTAAATGTTACATCTATTAGAATATGATTATGATTAAACATATAAACGGGGAAGTAAAGATAAACACCAATAAGAGCTATAATCCAAACTACAGAGAATCTTACTTTAGATAACAAAATGATTCCGAGAGCCAATACTACTAAAAGTGCATAATCCAATATTCCAGCCCAGTTTGGAATAGAAACTGTATCTCCATTAATTAGAGTTTGAAGAAGACTAGCTTGAACTGCTTGTGGAAATTGTGCACCAACTGGAGTAGCTACTGGATTGGCCACACCTGAAGCAGTTACACCAAGAATTACAATTTTATTAAGCAAATCTGGAGTTTTGTCTCCAATATCAAATTGAGTAAACTTATAGTTCCAGTTCACAAATACTCTAGAGTACTCATCTGTTTTAATAGTATTGAATGATGGAATTCTTAAAGCTTCCACACCAGTCTCGTTAATCTTAGCTTGATAAGATGGATCACCGGAAATTGCTCTTAACATTTCCATAGAAAAAGATGGATAGTATTCACCTTGAGACATTGATAATAAAGGTACACGGCGAACAACACCATCAGATTCCGGTAAAGTAGAAGTTACACCAATACCAACAGCAGCATCTTGAAATTCTGAAATATTATTAAGAACTGAAGGATAATTTGGCAAAAACTGTGTAGTTTTACCATCTCCAATTATAGCCACACCAGTTTTACGAATATTTTGATTTGGCTTAGATTGCGTCGATAGTGTCTGAGATAAAATTATTGGATGCTGTTTTAAAGTAGCAGTAAGATTTTTGTCTGTATTAAATCTATCTGGTTCAGAAAAGATTATTGTATTTCCAATTACACCAACACGATGTAAATACAAATCGTTGATTATTTTAGAATAAGTTTCTCTTGGAAAAGGATATTGTCCATATTTCTCTATAGTCTTATCTGATATATTTGCAATTACAATCTGTTCAGACTGTTTTGCTGGACCACGCATAAGATAATCATAGTATTTTAATTTGATTGCATCTACCAAAAATGGATTGGATATTTTAATAGTAAGTAATAGAGCAAAAGTAATAATCGCAAGCCAAGGCGATAGAAGAATCTTTTTCATAGTATAATCCCCGTTTTAATTATTTATTTGCTATATTAGTTTGAATTATAGTTATATGACCATTTGGTCTACCGGTTCCTGATGTTGGCCATTTCTGCTCAGAGAAGTTATAATAATCATAAGATCCGTCTTGTATTGTTGTAATATCTACACCAGTTGCTTTTGGTAAAACCACAGTAACAACTTCTAGTTTAGCTTGAGATAATAAAGAATATGCCCAACCAATTTGAATTTGTTTTTTCAAAAGTGGAGAAATATCTGTATATAAAGTCTGTTTTAATGGAGCATCAGAATTATATTCTTCATATACTTGTAATAATTCTGACGGAGTTGGAGTTCTTTGAAGAGCAGCAAACACTTGATTTAAATCATCCGTTCCAGTATTAGGATCTTGGTTATTGTCTGCGGCCGCCCCAGCTGGATTTACTTTATTCTTAATATCTTTTCTAGCTTGTGTTAATAGATTAGCTCCTCCTTCAAGAGAAGGAGTTGAAAGTTGAATATTATTATCTGCCGATCTTCCTTCCATACTAATTACTGATGGAGTGCTTGGGGGACCAGAAGATGTTTCTACGACTGTAGCCTGGAATGGTTTATCCATTTTAACTACTCCAGCAGCAGTAGCTACTTCAATAGCTCCAGTTTCACATTCTTTATCCATTCTAATCTCACCATTATTCATAAAGCATTCTGGAACTAAAATTACTGTAGTTCTTCCTACTTCATCTACAGACATAAGGAAATCTGTTCCACGAACAGCTATGGTGGCAGTTGGAGTTCTAATATCTACTGAATTTGGATTGTTGTGAGCAATTGCTCCGGAGGTATATCGTACTGTTCCTAAAGCTACTTTAAGTCCAAGTTTTCCTTTAGATTTCTCATTATCATCATATACAAAATCATCAATGACTAATTTACTATTTTCAGTAATGTTAACTTTAGTCTGATCATTAAATGTAATTCCAAACTTACCCTGACTATTAGTTATGATGGTGTCCATCTTCTCTATACCTGAACTTTTATTTGCCGGTATAGTAGAAGATGAACGTTTTATTTGTCCGCCGCCTTTAAAATCTGTTATTGCACCAATACTAGCAAAAGCTGGAGTAGCTAACAGAAGAAAAAAACTAGTGGCCAGTCTTAATGTTAATGTTACCATTATTTCCAACACTTGTCACATTAATAACAGTTTCAGTAGCTCCATATTGTTGTGTAGTAATAGCATTTCCAGTTCCTGTTAGATTTACATATAGACTGTGCCCATATGTGCCACCAAGGTCTGTTTGTGTAGTATTTAAAGTATTGTAATCACCAGATACTAAGATTGTTTGAGAAGCATTTGGTGAAATTGCAGACATTGTTAATGAGTTATTTCCACCAGTAATATCAAGGGTAGTTGTAATATTAGCACCTGCACCATGATAATTTAGAGAATTACTATCACCTGTAAATCTAGCATTAAAGTTTAGACCGGTACAACTCGCGTCGCCTAAACTACTTCCACAACGAATTAGAGCATAGTTGCTATTTCCAATTTGTTGAAGAGATAATGAAGCATTATCTGTTCCAGCAGTACCAGATACAACTGAGATTAGGGCTTCATTATTATTACCAGTTTGAATACCAATAATAGATTGGTTAGCTCCTCTCAAATATACAGGATCTGTAAAAGTACCAAAGATATTTGTCTGGCCAGTTTGTTTAATATTAATATTAACATTATCACCAGATTGATTAATATAAACATCATTTGTCGTTGACATACTATCAGCATTATTTTGATTTGGTGAAGTTGCTATAATAGATGGTGCTGATGGCGCACCAGGTAATGCCGCAGTTGCTGGAGTTGCGGGACCAGTTGGCGATGCAGTTTGAGCTAATGCTGGTGTAGTAAATAGCATCGCCATTATTGCTAGTGTTTTTAATAGTTTCATTTGTGTTTCTCCTGTGTGGTTTTATAATGCCATAGCCCTATTTTTTCACCACTCTTTATTAATTCAACAACACCTGTTTCTATGGCAGATCGAATAGCATAATTTTCCGGCTCATTCTTAGTTTGTTGTGAATCTATTTCAAAAGCATTAGTTCCCTGATTAAAGAAAGTAAATGCGCTAATGCCTTCAGAAGTAGACAATAGATTCTTTTCTACAGATACTGAAGTAAGTACTTCTCCAGTCTGTACAGACACCAATCTCATATTAATTGTTACTTGATCTTGGATATACTGCGTGTTTGGTCCAATACCAAGATATCTAGCACCATTTCCTCCAGTTTTTATAGAAGAATTATAATCTATAATTGCGCCTTCTAGCAATACTCCTGCAACTAAAAGTGGAGGAAGAGCTTGAGCCTTATCGCCTTGTTCTTGCTCTCTCATTTGACGAATAAGTTGGCGCTCTTTTACTAAATCATCTAATCCTACTCTTTCAACTGGCTTAAACCATTTCCCATTTCCAGCTTCATAAAGTGCTTTTACAACGTAAGCATCTGCTCCCTGAGTTACTGCGGTAGAAAATGAACTTACAGTTTGAGAAGGTTTTCTTTGACCAGTTTTATCAATAAATGAATATACCGCAATTGGAATAGGTGTACCATCTAATTCTGGAATATTATCAAATATATGCGGTTGAGCTGTATGAGTTATCTTTGGTGAATCTTTTTGAAGAAAAGACTGGTTTAATGCCGGAATAGATCCACCTAAACAGCCAGATAGAAATACACAAAGAAATGGAACTATAATTATTCTCTTCATCAGAATGCAAACGTTGCTATTGGAACAGTAACTATAGTTTGATTTCCATTTGTATCTACAACTGTAAGTGTTACACTGGTTCCAGATTTAACATATGATATTGTATCACCAGACAAATTAAACATTCCGGAATTAGAAGAACTAGTTCCAGAGAATAGATTATTTGATAGCTGTGTAGCCAATTGAGAATATACTTGGCTTGTGAACAAAGCTATAAATTTTGCGGTTGGAGTACTGGCAGCAGCATTTTGTTGAGCTATTATAGAATTTTGTTTTGCGGTAGCTATAGTTTGTTTAGCTGATTCTTCTTGTTGATATGTAGAAGTAGCAAACGTGCCATAGCTGACCCCATTAAATATAGGATCTTTAAATTGTTGAACTAACTCCGAAGCAAATGCCGAACTACTCAAGCACGATGCAAACAGAGAAAGTAGTATGATCTTCTTCATAATACATATCTCCAAATATACTAACTATCACTATCAGCAGCTTTCTTATCTTAGTCGGTCCTGTGATCAGACCTGCTTAACTGGTTAATTGCTTTTTCTGCTTCTACTCTTCCATACTCGATTGTCTTGCCGCGTAAATGCAACACTGTTTTGACTTTTTGGTTTAGTCTAATTAGATCATTATCTAGCATTCTAATACGGTCTATAAGTGCGATCAAAGTTGTATTAGCTTCGCCCAGCACTGGTTTAACTTCTTTAGTAGCCCACTCCCATACATAGAATATGAGATATCCCATACCGACCGCTGCTATGATCGGAAAACCGTACTTGTTTACTAGATCAGCTAAGTCAGATCCCATTAATCTCTCCGTGCATCTGTTTTACCATCGGCGCGGGCTATTCTATCTATATCTGGTTCTAGCCCTAAAGCGTTAGAAACCATAGTGTCAATACGAATAACATCATGATTCATGGTTTTTACACGATTGTCAAGCGCCGTGATGATGCCAGCCATACCTTTGATACTACCGGTGACGCCGGCAAGTATGAATTTCAGTGTTAGGAATACGAAGTATCCTGCACCCATTGCGGCCGCAATAGGAAAACCAACATCAGCAATAAGTTTTAGGAAATTTCCCATCTCTATCTCTTTAAACACGAACATGCCATAGCACAACTGTACTATGACACATTAGTATTTAGTCAAAATGGGTAAAAAAATCGCTGTATATATTACAGCGACTGCAGGACCTTAGCGAAATCGTCCTTGCTGCGAATAGCGATGTCTTGCAGACGCTCGCGATCCATGGGCTTAAGGCGAGAGAACTTGCTCATGAATTGAGTGATGATATGAGTGGGAACAACCGCCTTAGTGCCATCCTTAAAAACAATCGGATAGTTGCCCTTCAGATCAAGAACCTTCTTGAACTGCATGACGATGTGGGGGACCTGATCTTGATCAGGATCCGAGACCGAGTCAACTTCATTTTGGAAATCGTCGTAGATGTTCATAGTGGTGTAGTCCTCTGTTTGAATGAAGACATACTACTGTCCATCATTCAGAGTGTCAACCGAAATTATTATATTCTTTTAAAAAGAACATCACCCTTAATAGGAGTAATTAACTTGCTTTTATTTTGATTAAGCATCCCTGTTTGAAGATGCTTCACGATTTCAGGAGTTAAATGTCTAGCACGAAGTTCACCTAATCCAAACATATGAACCTCTACCGGATCGTCACCTTCTAAATCTTGAATAGCCAATATACGGTTACGACCTTCGTGTCCTACTATTCTAGCTGACTCGCTGAAATCACCGTCTTCCCATTCAACGGGAAAATCAAAAATTAAAAATGGTGAACCTAATGCTCCGCCGGCCTGCATATGTTGTTTTATATGCTCTACTGATACTGGTTTATCTAAAGGTAGTGCCAAAGATAAGAATGTGCTAGGACGCATAAGAACACGCATTCCTCTGTACGCTACATTCGCATTGTATCCAGTAGCACCAAGACCTTCACCATTTATGTCGTTATCAACTTTATACTCGTTTACTGGCGAAGGTGTTGATCTATGATTATTAGCTATTACTTGCATAATAGCATTAAATTTGTTTACTCTATCTTCAAGACCATGCAGCCCTGCGTTAATTGGTTTAGTCGCAGCCTGAGTATTGTTGAAATTAGTAACCTTAGGTGCAACTCTGTTTTGCCAAAACCAAACAGCAACCCTGGCTGCAACGTTTGGTCGTTCAACAAGTTCAGGTTGCTGCTCTAATGGTAAACCTAAGGCTTTTCCTACCTTACGGTAATTTTCTCTACCTGTTAATTGAATGAATCCTCGCCCGTGATATCGTGCACCATCTCCTGGATGTGTGTTACCCAATAGCTTTGCTTTTTCTGGATTATATTTAGGATCATATTTCTTAAAATCTAATTTTCCGCCAAACTCTTTTAGTGACGAAAAATTTTGTGTCTCATGTGCGCATTGTGCCAGAAACTGCGCAAGTTCGGTTCCGGTGATGCCAGCTGCCTGTGCTGCTCGTCTAAGTGCTACACCATATGGGTTAGTTAACCCGGACAGCGTTTGCTTTACTACAGCAGGATCAACCTTAGGTAATTGCACCTGATGTGATACCGGCATGTGTGGCGTAACTGGTTCTACTGTCTTGTTGGGCATACCGTGCATACCCAAAGCTAATCCTGCAGCTACGCCCATACCTTTAGCGGCTGATTTCCAGTCTTCGTCTAATTCACTTGTAGAATTATCTTTGACTAGTGCCTTCTCTAATTTAGGATCAAGGGTAATTGCTAGCTTAACTGTATTAGGATTTGGATTTTTAATAAGTAGAATAGCAGCAGGATATTCGGTGACTGCTATTTTTTGTACTTCCAGTGAAGGATTCTTGATGACCTGAATTGCGTCCGGAACTTCAATTACAATATCTCTTAATACCTTTTCATTTGGTTGAGGGTTCATGCATCTCAATACAGAAGGACTATATACTGCTGCATCTACTAATAATCGATCCGGTATTTTAGATACATCTACATTATTACTAACTAGTTCTGAGATATAATCATATGTATATTTGGTATTATTGATAAAAAGTAGATCCTTTTCTATAGATAAATCACGATCCACGTAGCTTCTCGGGCCGTATAACCAATCCTTTACGCGAGTTACTGCGCTAGAGTGCGGTACTCTAGCTAATTCAATTTTATCCTTTTTTTGTAAAGCTAGGTTGAGTAATTTTTCTGAAGATAACTTAGTTTCTGCTGCAAATGAACTGTGAGAAATTTCGTCATCCTCTGCATCAAAATATTGAGTATCCCCGTCGTATTCTGATCCTCGCATAGTGTTGTCAGAAGGCATTAGGTTGGTTACCGTGTGTGACGCGATTGCCCACTTGGCGCCGGACTGTTTATTGATACAATATATTAAAATAGATTCATCTTGATAGAAGTGTTGTTCAAAATGACCTGGAGCACGTTTGGCTGTGCACCAATCAGTATTTTTACCATAGAAACAACTTGCATCTTTATCTAGAGGAACAATGACAAGCCACTTGTCATTGTCAACCAATGTAATACTTTTTCCAGGAATCTTTCCGCGCTTTAGTTGTCTTTTTGTTCTTGATGGATCGATAGAATTTACAAACTGCGTAAACTCACTAAAGGACTTCTTTCCCCACCAGTCAATATTTCGCTCAGTGCCACTAACTTGATTTTTGTTGACGAGTTCCTTAAAGGCGGCGATGGCTCTTTGTACATCCTCTGCAGGTACTCCTGAGTTAATATATTTCTGCGCTACTTCTTTGTAGCCCTCAGCGATGAATTCTGTTACTCGCATTTATTAAGCCAATTCGGGTTGTTCAGGATTTTCTTTGGGTTCTGATGCAAATGCTGTTGGGAAATCACGTTTTATTCGACCTACTTCTTCTGCGATGTTCCACCCACCGTGTGTAATTCCCATATCCTTAGAGGCTTGTTTGAGGTCTTCTGAATGTTTTTCTAAAGCACTAACAATTTGCTTCATCAATCCCGGAAATAATTCAGCAAATTCAGCATCATTACGGTGCGGATAGCCTCTGTTATTTTGGTTTGCATCTACTAGCTGATTAGTCTGAGAATGCATTTGCCACTTTCCCTTAGGGTCATTCATGTTTTTCTTATCGATGATACTCACAATCGGACCGTCTTTAGAATATCGGTTGAACCAACGTTCACCGTCACTGCTACCAGTACAGAATGATGCCTGAACACCCTCTTCATTGTTGAATGTATAGCAAGAACCGTAATTCAATGGTACCATGACAAAAAAGCGGTCGTCATTAATCAAAATGATTTCCTTTTTGTCTCGCTTCATCTTTGCAATACGCTCAGCATCTTTAATTCTGGCCAATGCGTCTCTGTATTCTCTGCTACGAACTACATTATATAATTGTTCTAAAGAACGAAATCTATTAAAGTCTTGATGTTCTGGGCGAAGGAGATTACGAATACTAAGTGCCTTCCATTGACCAAGAGCAGGTACTCCTTCACCTGATATATCTTCATAATCAGCAACGTGATTCATATATAGTCTAAGCAACCACTGATCAAACTTACCATCTCTGGATAGATCACCATATTCAGAATTGGCCAAAGCATTGTCTACCATATTAGCCCAAAGTAGTGCGATGTCATGGTCAGATGCGTTTGGGCCAATCGACGCCCTTGTTGCAGCAGGAAAGGTATGATCATGGCGAAGAGCCAATGCGATCATTTTTTCTGTTTTTGGATCATTTGCTATTTTAGCAGCTATAGTCTCAGTGAGATTTACTCTAGTTTTCATGATTTTTATCCGTGCACCAATTCTTGCTTGAGGAAGGCCATCACAGTTGATAACTTTTTAGTATCCCCGTTGATGATATCAGCAATAACCTTATTTGGACCGGCGGAATAAACAGAAATAGAATCTGATCTATAATGATCGCGGGGACCACCGCCGCGACTAATGTTTCCGGTTTCTTCAGGATAATAATAACCTGCTGCCATCAATATAGCTAAATTTAGCGTCTGATTAAGCACAGGCGGCAAAGCCTGTACTGACTTTGCTTGTTCCAGAGTGTCGTACAATTCTTGTAGACGCTTTGCTACTTGTAACTTTTTCTTGGCTCTATCGAATGCGTCATTCTTAATAGAAATACCAACGGCTCCTTTAACGTCCGCTAATGCTTGTTGAACATATTTTCCTAACAGAGGACGTAACTTAGCCAATAGTACCTGTCTATTATGCGATGACCCGCGGTTTATATCATACATATTAGGAATAGTTAGGGCCTTTGCTTCTCTGCGTTTTGTGCGAAGTTGATCTACTGAAGTTTCAGATCCATGTGCAGCACTGTGATAAGCGCCAGGTCCACGAACACGATACGTTTTAGGATTAATCCAAAATCCAGTTATTTTACCGATATTAGATTTAATTTGGCTAGCTGCTGCGTTTATACTAGTAATTCTATCAGTCTGTATACCTTCACTATTCGCAGTTACCAAATAATAATGTCCACTTGCCCATTTTACAGCAGCGGTTCCTTTAGTACCTGCCATAAGAACAAAATTAGGTGCATAATCCTTAACATCAGTCCAACTAATAGAATCTACCGGAGCCCATTCTTGATTATGAGGCAATGATAAGCTACTGTGAATTGTCTTTATGAGTTGATCAGCATATGGGCTGTTTCTAACTGCGGACATTGCAGTAGATGCCTCAGAAAGAATCTCTGATAGGAAATGTCCTACAGATTCAGTCAACTCGTTTGCCGGTTTTTTAGCTGAACCAATCATTGGTTTAGATACATTTTCGGATAGAAATTCTGTAACTCTCATAATTATGCCCTTGAAATTTTTAGTATGGAACGAAGCATCCATTGATGTTTACCGTGGGCGTCAATTCTCTCCGCGATAAAGTTAGCAATACCTTGCTCATCTGCATCTTCTGCTACGTGAAATGCTGCCTTATACATCGCAAGCATTTTGGCATTATCTTCAAAAAGTTCTTTCATCATTAATTCGGCGCGGGGAACTTTAGTTTGGTCTGCGATTTGACTAAGTTCTGAAAAACGAATGAGACTGCCCGGAGTGTATTCATCAACTTGACGAATTATTTCTGCCAGTCTATCAATCGTATTGTCATACACTTCTTCATAGTAGTTACCGAAAAATTCATGGTATTGGGGAAAATCCGGAGTTTCTACATTCCAGTGAAAGAATTGAGCTTTGATCGATAGTGCATACGCGGATGCCAATAGTGTCTTAAGAGTATCTGCTAACATGTTTGTAATCCTATAGACTATTTATGCTTCTTGACTCACATCCACGTACTTAATTGGTTTCCTATTTAATATCGCTGCTAATGCACGATGATGCCCGTCGACTACAATTCCGTCGTTCATGACAATAATACTATTTGATAAATTAGGATCTGATCTATATGAATCTACAATATCTTCTTGATCAGAATCTAGCATGTCATAAATTTCATCGATATGATCTACGCCATATTGACTTTTAAATAGTAGTTCCAGTTTAACTGGTGAAATAGTTTGAACTGTAAAAGGTACATTAAAGTCTGAGTCACCTACAAAATTCCAAATCATCTCATCGTGATCTGGGAGACCCTTACTATACAACTGTTTCAATGTAATCTTATTTTCTGATGAAAAATCCTCATATGTCATAGCAGTAATACGATGAGGTCCTTTGGTTTTGAATTGACCATACTCTTGTTCATATGTAGTTGGACCCCCGACCATCGATCCGCCGCCTATCCCGGCCGAACCTCCGCCCTGACCAGTACTGATGGTTTCTCTCAGCTTCTCAACATCAGCAATAGGATCAGTGATAACAGGAATGTCACCTTTTCTCCAAAGTATGTTACTTATACCTACATCTATTACAACGGTTCCACCTGCTGCACTTCTAATAAAATCCAAAACTGGTTTTAGTTGAGGGAATTCTTCAAAAAGTGTAGTTTCTTCTGCGTATGGGCGCCGCGGATATACCTCTAAATATTCTTGTATCTGATATCTAATATTTTTTCTCTCTAAAGTGAATAGATTTTTGTTATCCAACAACTCCATTCGCATTAGATTAAATCTGCGCAATAACTTTACTGGGCGGCCAATAATCTTTGGAACATGTGGGTTAGATTGATTCTGTAACACAAAAGAAAGATAGGTGTCATATGCAGGATCATCTTTCCAAAGCTTGATGATACTGTCTTCGCCGGGACGCTTGAATGCTGTGCCGAAACAACCTGAGCCTAATACGTATTGCTGATATCCTGCCAGTTTTAAGGCATCCAAAAATTCTTCCATATTTCTGCTGTTCTGCAACAGAGAATACACTGGATCTTTCTTATAACCAGTTAACTCGTTGAGCGGTTCATTTTCAGAGATGAATTCTCGGGCTCTCATTTGTTTCTTTCGATCAAATCTACGTCCCAGCTACCATCTTTCTTTTTTTGTACAAGAACGTTCTTTACCAAATATTTAGCAATACCAGTGTCATGTAGTCGGCTACCTCTAAAATGGTTTAACAACATGTCTGATATTATGCTTGGTGTGTCATCTATTCCGACACCGACATAATCACCTTCTTGTGTCATCTCTTGCGTGCAGGCCTTCAGATGACGCGGTGATGGTGTAACTATGCTTTCAATATTATCCACCCATTCTTTAGCATCTGGATTCCAAGACATATAATCGTTACCTGCTGCATATGCTGCGTCCCAATCAATATCTCCGTCCTCATCGCCATAAAGTTCTCTCATGTCTCGATAATAATAATCGTCATTCTGTTCCCATTCCGCAATTTCTTCGTATGCCTTATCCATAGCTATTTGACTAATTTTAGTAATAACCGAAGTCAGAACGTCGTCATCTGCAAATAATATGCTGTTTTTAATTGCTGGTTCATTTTCTCTAAAGAATGAGGACAAATCTCCAAATCTTTTGGTAATTAATTCCTCTACGTTTACTGGAGAATCGGCTTCATCCATGAATGAACCGGTTTGAAAATGTATTTGGTATTTTTCACCGTCGCGTTTAGGATGTTTTGGTATCAAGATATACAATTTACCTTGACTACTATAATTTTTGAAGTAGTTCGTTCCTTTAGTTGCAGCAGTACACCAGCGGGTGCCTCTTCCATAGTAACATGCAGCGGCTTCGTCCTCAGGAACAATTATGCGTACTTGTTCATTGTCAAATATTGTGTTAGCCTGACCCTTTTCTTTAGCTTTTGCAGAATCCGCACCTTCAATCTGATCTAAATCATAATTACTCAGCATAGTATCTTCAAATTCTTTGTAGTTTTTGAATCGATTAATATCAGCATGTTCTGGTTTAATCATCCTGCGTTTCTTACCTAAATTGTAGATACCAAGTAGATTTCCTCTGTTTAAGTCCTCTAACTTCACTCCACCTTTAGCATACATTCTAGCAAGCCACTGAGTGTATTCTTTATTTGGTGTTGGATCTTTTTCTTCTATAGCCTGCAATATGTGTTGAATTATGTCGGCTTTGTCGGCCTCAGTAGCCTTATTACCAGGTACTAGAACTTCTCTAGCGAATTGCCTGTATACCATCATATTACCACTAATGGCGCCCATATCCTTAGCAAATGCAGGAATGAGACCAGTACCTAGTGTCTGTGCGGTTTTGTTTCTATCATATTCAATTAGAAACTCTATGGCTCGCATAATCTTAGCGACGAAGTCCCTTCATTACAGAGCTTTCCTTTTTGATGACCTTTTTTGGTTGTTCGTTAATAGAACCTCTAAACTGTCTATCTTTTTGTCCACCGTATGGATTAACTGCAGGAGTCTTTTCGGCAGCGAATCGCATATCAGAGTCTTCTTTGAATGTTCCAGCCACCTTAGGTTTAAACTTGCGATATGATTGACCAGCATTTCCACCTTGACCCATACCACCTGCATATGCAGTATCTTCCTTAAGATCATCATAGTATCCAGACTCTAGATCCTTAATAACTTCTTTAGTCCAAATACTAACATCACTTGAACCAATTTCTTCTAAGTCATGATAATGACTTGCAAGTTCATCAACTGCCGCCATCACTGCGGCTGGACCGTATTTACTCAATACATCCAAATATTGAGTAGTGATGCGGCGTATGATAGCATTAGCAACTGCTTCAGTCGTGTCTTCACCCTCTGACAATTTACCAGCTGGTTTTGTGCGGTATTTACGCCATCCACCTGGTTGCTGAGCAACTGCAGGATAATCTGGGCTTTCACCGATTGTCCATGTGCCGTCATCGTCCTTAGGACCGATTGTCCATGTGCCGTCATGACAGGCCCATGCCCATGTGCCGTCATCGTCCTTAGGAGCCTTACGTTGGTATGAGTTTTTCCAATCTTCGGCGGCGTGTAGATTTTTAAATGCCTTCTCGACGCCGTCTTTAGACTTAACTATGTACATTACACCTGAGCCGCGGGCTTCTTCAACTTCGCTTGATCCAGTTAAGCTCGGCTTTTCTTTTAGCTTCTTTAGAAGCAATGACTTATAGTGCGGTACTGATCGTTTGTTAAGTCCAGTTACTGCTGGTTTACCGTCGATAAAAACTGCCCAACTATTCTCGTCATTTCCGCCGTGCTTTTTTACAGTTATACGCTTGAGTAGGTGAGCATCCGCTTGAGCTTCTCTGACCTCAGGCTTAAGATCATATTTGCTGCTAGGGTGCTTTTTTCTTAAAAGTTCCATGGCTGCTAATGTTTGATCTGGATCTCTATATTTTATACTAGGTTTATCATTGATATAAAGTGTATCAACTGCATCGGATGCATGACCTTCAGGTTGATGCTTTATCTCAAATTTCTTATCAGGGAACTTTGACTTCATCATACTAACTGCGGCTTCAGCTTTTTTGGAATTTACATATTTAGTTGCTGGTTTGCCATTAATGTAGATGACAAAAGATGCTCCATCTTCATCTACGATGCCTTTCATGATACTACTTTCACGTAGACCTTTCATATTATTACTCATTTTATTCTCCTTAATGGGTATGTCGTTGTATTCTGGTAAGTTAATGCCGAATTTTAAAACTACAAAGGTTCTTAATTTATCGTATTGAACAATACTATTAAACAGTAAGGTGACCATAGGCGCGACATCTGACAGTGTTTTTTCAGGCAATTTTACTGTTCTGTTTTCAGCAGGTATATACAATACATATGAATCGTCGTTGATTTCTAACAATTTGGCAATACATGGCTGATGCGTCACACCTAATGTGTCATTAATAAGATACAACCCAATAATCAGATACGAGGTTCCTACTTCTGGGGCCGCAGCTTGTTTGGGTAAATTACGAAATGCTGTTAATAAAGTCGTGTCATTAGATTCTAGTAAACTCTCATTATTAAGTAGATATGATTCCATAAATGCTACTCTTGTGGACATATCGCCTAAGGATTCAGTGTCTACAAATGAAAGTTTTGTGATCGACGTTTTATTGTTACAATGGCTTAGCCCTTCGGTAAGTCCCTGTTTACGGAATTCGTTGTCTCTACTCATCCACTTGTGTATAATAGATTCCTGAATAATAGTGTTACCTGTAGCAAATAAAGCTCTGTCTTCTTTCCAATTAGCCTCTGTGGTATTGTTTTTCAAATCATAGGCATCGCGGACATTCAACGTATTCACTACAATAGAGTTTGACAAGCAGTTAACCCTTTTTGTTTTTGTTATCTAGATAGCCACGCTTGTTGACCGTGGCCCATGCAATATCTGTTGCTTTCTTTGCTGGCTTGCCGGCTTCACGTTCTGACTTAGCAATGTGCTTAACCATGCGATCTACTTTGGCACCTTCGTCAGTTACCTTCTTACCGAAGTCTTCCATATCTTGCCAGGGGCTACCCTTGCTAGGTTCTCTACTGATGATTTTTCTAGTGGTGCCTAGATCGTCGTGATTGTCTTTGCGCCACTTCTTATAATCTTGTACTTCTTTCTCGCCGCCCTGTTTACCTTCGCTTAACTCTTCTTCCATGCTATCAGCTACGCTACCTAGATAGTCACTAGCTAAAGTGATATAGCTTTGCTGCCATGCCATTAATTCATCACGCTCATCTAGCATTTGATAGATTCTTTTTGCGGCTTTAGCAGCGCTACGCATTTCGCTCTTAGCCATGCTTATCTCATGATCGAAGTGTTCTTGGTTTTCACCGACGCCACCGGCGGCAATAACACCTTCTGATTGTTGTTTCTTGCTAACCATGTAATTATTAACATTGGTCATCATGCCCTTAATCTGGCCGACCTTCTCACTTACCCATTCAGGAATACTATCACAATTTTCTAATACGTCATATAGTTCTTTTGCATTACGTGATATTGTTCTGAGACTGTTCTTTAGAGTTTCACCTTCGTGTTCTGCTTTATCCGGATCAAATGAATGGAATCCAGTCTTCAATCTATGACCTTGGCCTGGCACAAGAATCAAATCGTCTTCTTCTAATTGTGCTTCTTGTATCTTGAATCTTGCTCTAATTTGTTCTTTGGTAGCCTTGTACTTTTTCTGAAAGTTTAGATTGTCAAGGTAATCTAAATCTGACGCGAGTTCCTTCATCTTACCTTCATGAAGGGAATTAGCAAATTTCTTGTTGGTCTTCTTACCGGTAAGAAGATTCCCGGGCTTTTGATTAGCGTAGACTCCTTTGCCTACAGTTGAACGTTTTTGTGTTGCGCCGGCCATTGGCTGTGCGACAGTAGCAATCGCGCCTGAGGTCGTACTTTCATAGATATCGCTAATTTTCATGAATCAAATCCTTAGTAGTGTAGTATTTATGCTGATTGATTCAAGTTGTCGGTTTGTATTTGCATCGGTCAAAGTGCCATACCTTTATGCCGCCGGCACCTCCTGTTTTCCCACAATATGGACAGGTTACGATTTCGTGTTTTTTAATAGATTTCCCCAGACGAGTTGCGGATCGTTTGGCGATTGCCTCTGCGGATTTATTCACGCCGCGCTGCCAGTCCCCCAATTTAGGGTAGGTTTTTCCCTTACGAGTTTTGGTTCTTTTTGAAATAGACTCCGCTGATTTAGGTACTCCGATGAGTGCAGCACTAACTTTAAGATTTGGTTTCCCCTTTAGTCTATCAGACACATCTGGGCGCGACTTTCCAGTAAGAGCATCACTTCGTTTTTTATTAGATGAAGCGGATTGAACCATTCCCGACACGCCCTCGTCGCCGTCAGTTCTATTGTGTAATATTCCCCAAGATATTTTATCTTTACGACCATACCACCTAATATACCTGCGTTCTAAAGCGAAAGCACCAACCTCAGTAAGATTTGTTTCCATAATAATGATTCTAGAATTGGGAGGGACGTGTACCCCTTCCATTTCCCACTATTTGCGTCTTTGTATCGGTGACCTGTCCAGGCTCTACCGTCTTGTCCTTTGCCTATATAATAAGGGGTTCCACTAGTTCGCACATACGCATAGATATAGAAACCAATTGGTAGATTGTCTGTAGAATAAATATTCATTGCTGATACTCCATAACAGTGTTAGAGTAGTTGGGAATCTCACCTCCGCGAACTACATTTTTATTTATTACGAAATATCCAAAAAGGGAGGGAAGATTTCTCTCCCCTCCCAGTCCTATAGAAACTTAAATCTCGTTTCCGTTTTCGTCAATAATCTTGTAGCCTTTTGCCTTCTGCGCTTCAGCCCACATGGGGCCGATTTGATCAAGCAAATACTGCTGATTTTCCATTGAAAACACATAGCTTCCCGAGTGACGTAGCAATACTCGCTTGTCAACCCAAATCTTACCGCCTAAATCTCTAAAGTTCTCACACCAGGTCCAGTCCTCGCTATAATAGCGATTTTGGCGAACAGCAGTATCAAAATAAGTCTTCAAATACTGATCGTACATGGGATCAAGACCGATATCGTTTTTATATTGCTTAACAGCCGGATGTGAGTTTAACTTTTCAAAACAGCGTCGTTTCATAAGAAGAAATCCAGTACCAGCCTTAGATACTTCTTGCAAGCCATCAGGGCCTTCTTCTGCGCCTTCAAATCCATTAACTACCCACTTAACTGGCATAGTCTTCATTGGATATAGGCCCCCGATCGCATCAACATCTCTGTTCAAGAGGACTAGCAAGTGCCATGGTTCCCAACCAATATCAGCGTCAACGAAGAACAAGTGAGTTGCGTCCGGCATTGCAAGAAACTTAGCAGTAAGAGTATTTCTTGCACGACTGATTAAACTCTCATTGGTCATGGTTTCGAGAGTCCAGTCGACACCCAATTGACGTGCAGTATTTGCCCACTTGATAAATGACATGAATGTAGATTCAGTCAACATACCACCGTAGCATGGCATTGCGATGTGAACCTTAGTGGTACGTAGATAGTCTACGTTTACTTGAACTTGGCCTTCTTGTGGCTTTTGTTCCTGAGCAGCCTGCTCAATAACCTCTTGTACTTGTTCTGCAGGTACAGTTTGTTGCTCGCCGTTCGGCTTAGCGATAGTGACGTTTGAATTTTTTGATTTACGTGCCATTAAGTCCTCTTTGTTGTAAAACTATACAGTTATTTACAACGAAGACAGGGGGTGGAATTATTTTTCGTCTAGATAATCAGCGTTTTTTGTAAAACTCTCTTTAACTGTTTGTTTTACGATCCATTTATCGGGAACCACACGATGCTTTTTCACAAAATCGTTATGTAATTTATCACCGGTTAGATGATATTTTTTACAGATTAATTGCATCATTTTATCTATTTTGTCATAGTCTAGTTTAACGCCGGGCGCTTTGGTTCTTAGCAATGCTTTTTCTAAGGCCTCTACAGAACCAGATTTTTCTTCACCAGTAACATGAGTCGGTTTCATAGTGCCTTCCTTCAATCTTTGAGCAGGAAAATCTACCGATTTGGAAGAATTCATTTTTCCAACCTTTCGGTCCAGAGTATCAACTCTGTCTTTTAGTTCATCGACTTCTTTATCTAAACGCTCATCGTCTTCCTTAGAATGCTTGAGGCTGCGCTGAACAAACTTGATAAATGCAGCTTGCTTTTTTGGATTACGATAGTGCTGTTGTGCAAAAGATACAGTAGCATTTAGTTCTGGATCAATATCAAATGGATCCTCTTCTTCGTCCAGAGGACTTTTGGCTTCATCAGCCGCGATAATACGGTTTATTTCAGCTTCAAGTTGACCAGGCTTACGATTGCCAGGATAAGGACTTACTTTCAGGGTACCAACTGGAATATATTTCTTTGTTTCGTTTGGAGCAAGCTTAACTACTTCAAAACCTTCCTTACGAACATCATCATCTTCGTCCATCTCGTATGAAAGTAAGTATCCGTTTCCTAAATCTTTTACAATGTTTACGTCTGATGGACCATAGATACGTTGAACACTATACGATTCCTTCACCGGAACGCAATTAGGAACAGTCTTACCGTTCTTCTTTTTGGTGCCAACTGGTTTGTACCCATCCCAACATGGGTTAGTATTTCTTAGTGTCTTCTTAGCTTCACTCAATAGCTTAACAAACTTTGCCTTTTGTTGAGGGGACGCCTCACTGATAAGAGGTTTGATTTTGTTGATTAGAGCGCGGATGCTCTCAGTGACTTGTAGGTTATTGTCGAATGTCTGCTTCATTTTCTCTGCTGAGTCTCCGTATAAATCTGTAAGAATTTTCATTTTTGTTTTGTTATCAGAGCCTGCATATGCCTTACGAATAGCACTAGCATCGCGCATAGTTTTGCCAGCGATAGGAAACTCTGCTACGTCAGTAGAAAGAATGTATCCGTGCTGTGTCATTGGTTTAATGTTTTTGCCTTTTAGCGGCTGAAAGTAAGATGCTGTACCATCCTTTTTAGGCTTAAAGGAGAAGCGAGGATCGGGTTCAATGCCCATAGAAGGATCACCCTCCATATCCTTTTTACTGACACCAAATACCAAAGCAGTATGTTCGGGATCATATCCTTTAGTTTGAAACATTTTCATGTACTCATCGCCTGAGTACGGATTCTTCACTGCAATAATGTTTTTTGATGGAATGCCCAAAGCCATTGCCATCTTTGCACGATCTTGTGCTGAAAAAGGACTCTTTGGTTGATCTTGTTTAGCAGAGATAGCAAGGTAAGTGTTTTCCAAACCAAATCTACTAGCCAGCTGCTTAAAACTTGCGGCGTGGCCTTTGTGAAAGGGATGAAATCTTCCCGGATAAACTGCTATCACCTTCATGTTAGTAACTGAGTTTCACGTAATTGACACCGCCACCTTGAAAGTCCTGAATCTGTGCGCGCATGTATACGAAATTTCCATCGATATTAGTATACATTGAGGCGTTTGATGCAATCTGTGGAGCTGAATTTGCTACAGCATTTGCGTTAGCTTCTAATTCATACACATTAAACCAGTCAGTGTCAAGTGGGGCAGGTGCCAACGTAGCTTGAATCACGATATTACCCGTACATTGTGTCAAACTAATATTAACGGTCTGCAAATCCTTGTTTCCTAAATAATAGGCCGCCGCTGGTTTTGAATCGCCGATAACAGTGTAGGGTGCTCCGTTGCCTGGATTTATATAGGTTGTTTGTGGGAATAGGATTAGGGTCGTAGATTGGCTCACGGGTTTACTCCAGGATTAGATATAACTCGAAACGTGTACCCGTTTCGAGTTACTCCGTTTTTTATTGATCCACGTTTGACGTTATTATTTCGACACCATTCGCACATATTAACGATGGTAATTATCTCTCCGACAGGTGAGGTTATCTCCCAAACTTTAGCCGTTTGACTGGCAGTTTGGGTAGCTTTCTTAGCTAAGTATGCGTGGGTCAGTTTTGTTCGGCCGGCAAGTTTGGCTGCCGCCGCTGCAATATGTGGATGGGTTTCTTTTGTTCGGCCTGAAAACCTAATAGACAGTTCCATCAATGCAGGCCAATTGTCCTTGTTTCGGGTTTTTCGTTTGGCTGCTGCAATTTTGGCAGATTTACCACAATCTTCAGGTGATATCGATTTGTTATCCGTGCGATTTAAAAACGTAGGATTGGTTATTACTTTCCTTCTACGTAACACGGTGTGTTCCCAGCGTTGAGCCTTTTCTACCGCGTTTTTACCACGAAATACCTTCCGTACGGAAATTATGTCAGGATTTCCATACTCCTGAACATATGATTTAACGTGCTTACTTGAAGTCTTGTATGGATTCCATAAATCTGTCGGATGACAACCAGAGGCGTACCTGACACCATAGTACTTCATTCCGGTAGTTGACCATTTAAGTAAATATGTGTAAGGTAGTTGCGACATTAAGCTTTCGCAACCTCCACTATGATCCCATCGCCTACTAGTTCTTGGGCTACTTGTTCCAGTGCAGATTGCACTTCATTAGTAAGGATTCCGCTGTCAGCAGCATCATCCTTCACAAGCTTACTAAGCTTGATAACAAGTACGTCTTCGACGACCTTTGCCATAAAAATACTCCATTTTATTAGAGTATTTATCTTATACCGTTTTCTTTTCTAATTTGTAACTTTTACCTATGATGTTCGGAAACATCAGATACATCATCATGAGATTCTTTTCATCATTGTAGTTGATAAAGTGGCTAGTGCTTAGGTAAGTAAAATTATAATTTAATACCATTGACAAAGACTCACTAATGACAAGATCCGGTGTTCTTTTCAAGTATTCTTTTAGGTCTTCCTTAATATTGCCGTCTCTGTCGTAAAAGTTTTTTAGATAAACCCTAAACTTAGCAGGCGGATCCTTCTTGAAATATTTTATACCGGCTGGTAACAAATTCGCTTCATGAATTTTAGGATCTGACCAAAATTTACAAATCTCCTTAATGATATTCTCGTCATTTGTATAGACAGAAAATGCAGAATCATACTGCCGGGTTTGAATTTTAGGATCTTTGTAGTGATTTGCTCTAAATTTAATGAGGCCTTCCATTTTAGACAAATCTATATCTTCTAACCTTATTTTTCGGGACCACCGGTCCTTTAGTAATATTTGGTTCTTAACGTACTGCACGTATTGTTCAATGGTTTTGGCTCTAAATACAAAGCTAATTGCATTGTCTTTTAACACAACCTTATACTTGAAATTGTTGTAGTATAGAAGGGTTCGGTCTTCGACCTCAACCTTCGACTTGAATGATGCCGTCATCGCCAATTCTCGCAGTTTGCTTTGAAGTTACTTGAAACACGATTTCATTGTTCTCCAACACAGCCATAATGTTTGCGTTAGCAATACGCTCAAACAAAATTTTCTTTGAAAGAGGAACACGAATCAATTCATCGATCTTACGACCGAGAGGTCTTGCACCCATCTTGCTATCATAGCCCTTATCAGCCAAATACTCAATGACTTCCTCACTGAGGTTCAGCGTGATATTGTGCTTGTCAAGCAACGGCTTCTTAACATCTTCCAAGAATTTCACAACGATCTTCTTTATCGAAAGCATGTCTAGCTTTTGGAATTTGCAGACCATATCAAGACGATTACGGAACTCAGGCTTGAAGAATTGCTTAAGAGCCTTATCATCTTCACCAGTGCGTTCTTGCGAACCGAAACCAATATTGTTTCGTTCACCGTCAGCCGACCCTAAATTAGAAGTCATAATGATAAGAGTATTCTTACAAGAAACTTCCTTACCGTTTGATCCGGTGATTCGACCTTCATCCAAAATCTGTAGGAAGATGTTGAAGATATCAGGGTGAGCCTTTTCGACTTCATCGAACAGAAGAATAGAGTGCGGGTTCTTGCTCAAGTCTGAAATTAGGCGTCCACCTTGAACTTGTGAATCGCCAAAGCCTACGTAGCCCGGGGGCGGCCCGATCAAGCTGCTTACGCTGTGCTTCTCTGCGTACTCCGACATGTCATACTTGAGAAGCGGCATATCCAAATTTTTGGACAGCAACTTAGCCAATTCCGTTTTACCCGTACCCGTTGGGCCCAAGAACAAGAAGCTCGCAATCGGCTTCTTATCGTTACCGATCCCCGCAAACGAGACATACACTCGTTCAAGAACCTTATCGACAGTCTCATCCTGCCCATACAGCTTATTCTTGACGTTCATTTCAAGATTATTGATCCGGTCGAAGTTATCACCGCTCAACTTATCTGCCGGAACGCCGGTGAACTTTTCAACTTGTTCGTGAATAAGTGCCGTAGTAATTTCAGCGTCCTTGTTCTGCAGGACACGTTGCTTAGCACACGCCGCATCTAGTAGGTCGATAGACTTGTCAGGATTCTTACGATCATGGATGTATCGATCAGCGGACTCTACTGCTGCTTTAATGGCTTCTGGTGTAATCTTCACATTGTGGAAATCATTGAGACGTTCAGATAATCCGTTAAGAATACGAACAGTCGTGTCATGAGAAGGTTCATCAACCGAAACACGATAGAATCGACGCATCAACGCACGATCCTTTTCAAATGATTCGTAGAATTCTTCCCACGTGGTAGAAGCAATGACCTTAAGCGTACCCTTAGTGATTGCAGGCTTGATCATGTTAGCAAAATCAACTGATCCAGTAGTGGATCCGCCCGCACCTTGCATAGTATGCGCTTCGTCAATGAACAGAATCGCCTTCTTTTTGACGTTCAACGCATCAAGAACCTGCTTGACCTTTTCTTCAAAGTCACCTCGATAACGAGAACCAGCAAGAAGCGAACCAACTTCAAGTGAATAAAGTTCGTGGTCTAGTAGGAAGTCCGGAACTGTTCCGGCAACGATTGCGTTTGCGATACCTTCAGCGATAGCAGTCTTACCTACACCCGGATCGCCGACCATAAGTACGTTAGACTTGAATCTCTTGGCAAGAACATTGATAATGTCATCGATTTCCTTATGACGACCGATCACTGGCTCCAACTTGTCTTGACGAGCCAAATCAGTCAGATTGATTGTATACTCATCAAGAATTTCGTCAGCCTGATTTGGACTGATAGCTGCGTAGTCGCCACCCGCATAATGCTTCTGCCAGTAAGTAAGAAAATCAGACTTAGAGACACCGTACTTAAGTAGGAAATAGTGAGCATGAGAATTAGATTCTGTTGCGATGCTCATGTACAAATCAATAGTAGCAACTTGTCTGCGGCCGGTGAATAGAACCTGTGTCACAGAACGATTCATCACACGTTCAAGCGTGTTAGTGCGCTTTGGTTGGCAATTTGGATCTTTAGAAACAATTGCGTGCAGTCCATTGAGATAAGCCTCAATTTCAGCAAGCATCAAATCCGTATCTACATTGATGCCATTTAGACATTTCTTAAAAGGAGGGTGCGAAACGAGAGCCCAAAGCAAATGCTCTACAGTAACATATGCATGTTGTCTTTGCTTTGCAGCTTGGACTGCATGTTCAATAATATTTTCAATTTCAGGGGATGATTGCAACTTTTAATCCTTTTAAAAAGTTATTTAGATCGACTACGCTTGATACTTTCAATAATATCATTGTCGATGTTAGCAGGGACTATTACCTTTAACAATAGTATTTGGTCACCATAACCGTTGTTGGCTGTGGGCATTCCGTAGCCAGGCAGTCTAAACTGATGATATGTTTGAGTTCCAGCTGGAATATCAACCTCAATTTTATTTCCGCCTATGGTAGTAAACTCAATTTTAGTACCGACAATCAAATCTAAGACAGAGATAGGTATATTCGTATACAAATCGTCACCTTTTCTGTCAAATCGTAGATCATCTAGAACATGGAATTCGATGATTAGCGTACCTTCTTCAATCAGATTGTCATATCGAATGCTACTTCTAGACGAGATGCCGGGTGGCACCTTAACATTCACGACCTTTACGCCGTTTGGCGTACCTAATTGCAGTACCTGCTCGGCACCACTAAATGCATCTTGCAATGACACTGATACTCTAGTTCTAAAAACTGGTTTCTGTGGTTGTCTATTTTGTGCAAAGTTTTGTGGTCCGCCAAATGATTGTGCAAAAAACTCGTTTAAATCAAATCCATTGAAGCTGAATGAGAATCCACCCGGTCCAAATTGCGGCGAAGGCTGGGGAGGCCTGTCATATGCTGCTCTCTTGTCAGCATCACCTAATATTTCATAAGCCACACTGATTTCTTGAAATTTTGCTAGATCACCTCCCCGATCAGGGTGATGCTCCATTGCTAATTTACGATATGCTTTTTTAATTTCTTCTTGGGTGGCTGTCCTAGAAACACCCAGCGTCATATAATGATCCATAATCATATAGTATCACGCTGGGTGTTATATGTCAATTCTTACTTTCCAGGAATTCCCGGTGGAGGTGTACCCACTGAAGTATCTACGTTCGTTGCACCTTGAAGTTTTTCTTGTGTACGACCAAAAGCAGCAATACCAAGAACAGCGCCCATTGCAATGTGAAATAAACCTGCACCTTGAAGGGTCAATGGTTGCCATGGCGTCGTGACACTTCCCTTACCGACAAGCTGTACGATAGACCAGAGAATTGGGAATAAAATGAAGTCGCATATGCAGACTGCCATATACATCCACCCCATTGCTGGGCGCCACTTCTTATTGATCCAATCCTCATTATCGTTCTTAACAAGAACATCTGCGTTCTGTGCAGCATTGCTTCCTGCTTGCGTGAGAGAAGCATTGGTTAGATTCTGCAATTCATTTTTCTGTACCATATCTTCGTAAAACTCCTTATCATTTACCATGCTATCATAGTGTTCATCGTTCTTTGCGACGACTTGCATTTCTTCATTATCGTTCGGTTCTGGCAATGTCATGCCGGGTAATCCTGAATCTGCCATATTACATTCCTGCCATTGATTTTATATTTTTAATGTATTCATCATTATTGTATGGCGCCTTCGGATCAATACCTGCACGAATTCTCACTTCATTTAATCCGTCATCTTTTTCGTTTTTTTCGTTTTTTTCGTCATCAACGTTTCCGTCGTCGCCGCGATCAATCTTGTATTCATTAGGATTGCATATAATAGCCTGATGTAGAATTTCTTCGTCAGCATCATAATCTTCTCCCTCAACCTCAACGGTCCAATCCTTAAGCTTTAATCCAGTTAAGGTCTCAAGATCAGAAAGAAGCGAAATGATTCTTTTAGGCGTAGTTGATCTGCGATCCATTTCAACAAATACTAACCACTTACCAGGTTCAATTTCACCATCGCTTACACTGGCATCTAATACCCAGGTATACCCACGTTCAAACCAGGTTACTAAATCCTTTGCAGCCAACTTTGAATATGCCATAAAAGTGACAGTTACTATGTCTGCATCTGAACCGATTTTAGCAGAATATTCGTCAACCGTTATCTTATCTGATAACTGGTCTTCTAGATCCATGTAATCGAGGGCTTCATTTAAAATTTTCATTATACGCCTCACATCATCGGAGCAGGGCCCAGCGCGGCGCCAGGAGCATTACCTAATTGATTTTCATCTGCTGTGGTTTTAACTGATGGTTCTTCTTTAGTGGAGTCATCCAAATCCTCAGCATATGCATCTTCAATCTCAGACAAGTCGATAGTTTGGTCTGCAAGATCAATAGTACCTTCCTTAATGTCATCCATAAGTTCGAACGGAATAGTGATTTCTACAAACCAAACCTTACGTTCCTTCATCTTTGGATAGCGAGTTCCTGGTACAAAATCTTCATAATCTTTTACTTCTACGGGAACTTTCAACTCACCCTTTCCAAAGGTTACTTTACACCCAATAGTAGTGAGGCGCAGAGCCCCACGTGGATCAGGCATTAACTTATATGGCCACATGAAAATACATTTACAAGTGTATCTGCCTATTTCTGGACCTTGAACCAACTCGCCTAAAATCCAATTTTTGAAGGCATAAAGATCAGCTTCGTCTAAAACTCTCTCAAAGTCTATCAAAGTAGACATCGAGCCGTCACTCATGTAGATACCTTTGATCGTATCTACAATACTGACAAAATCGATGTCATTAAAAAAAGTATCTGCTGGTAATGATTTGCTCATGTAAGTATTTATCTTTACAGCGTATTAATGAAGGAAACGTTTTTGAAACGAACATTATATTTATCATAGGAAACTATTTCCTAGATGCTCATAGTTTACTTAATTACAGACCTTAAATACATTCGAAGGCAGAATACAGCTTTCAATACTTTGTTTCAAACTCAGGAGACTTTAGTGAGTAAAAGAAAAACAAGCGAGCTTCGCAAAGACACAAGATATGCTAATAGAAGATATCAAGATGAGAATAGAACATACTATATGAAGGAATCTAAAACTATAGATTTTGCTCAAGCCCAACCTAAAAGAGCTAACAAAAAACCAGTCGAACTAATACCTCAGAGTATAAATCAGGAAAAATACATCATCGCATTGACCGACCCTGAAACAGATATCGTCGTGGTGAGTGGCCCTGCAGGAACAGGTAAAACTTATCTTGCTATGCTAGCAGCTATCAAAGCTATGAAACAAGGAGAGTGTGATAAAATTCTACTAACAAGACCTGCAGTTGCAGTTGACGATGAGAAGCACGGCTTTTTGCCTGGCGACTTAAACGAAAAAATGGAACCGTGGGTTAGACCATTATTTGACGTGCTGAGAGAATTCTATACAGCTACGGAACTCGAATATATGGTCAAAGAACAAGTCATCGAAATTGCACCATTAGCATTCTGTCGTGGTCGTAATTTTAAGCACAGTTGGATCATTCTTGACGAAGCGCAAAATGCCACACCTAGCCAAATGAAAATGTTGATGACTAGAATCGGTGAAGGCAGTAAAATTGTCATCACCGGTGACGTAGAACAAACAGATCGCAAAACCCCTGAAAACGGGCTATTGGATCTTACTCACAGACTTCAAAAATATAGCGTGCCTGGCATGGTAGCTTGTGAGTTTGATAAAAAGGACATTAGAAGACATTCAATTATTGAACATGTCTTAACAATGTATTCGTAAAGGTAAACGGGGCAGTGCCCCGTTTACTATTTCTTCTTCTTTTCTTTGGCAGTAATAGGAGCTTCTCGCTCTAACTGGTCAATCAACTGAGGATATATCTTTTGATAGTAATTGCGCATTTGCTCGAATGTAGTGTCGTGCTTCTTCCCCTCAATTACGCACTTGTCAACTTTCTTTTCAGCAAAGTCTAGAATGACATTGGAGTTGGTTAGGTCAGAAGTTCTAACTCGCTTACTAGTGGTTACCATTTCGTCAATTTGACCATTGGCCTTACGGGAAAAGGTGAGGAGAAGATATCTCATGATGTTAACTCTATAATTGTAGCTGCCAATGAAATTTCGGGAATACCAACAAGCGGAAGATTAGCGAGTCCGTTACGAATGATGACGATACTGGCATCCTTACGTTCTTGTGTCTTTCCCCACAAATCTAAGTTCATATACATCCATCGATAGGTGTCTTCAATCCTAGTCGGGTAGAGGCTGATGTACTGCATTAGTTGTTGGCGCCCCTCAAGAATCTTGCCATCTTTAAAAAGTTCGGTAGCAGCGAGCAATATTTCGTCCTCGCTATTTCCCTCAGTATTAGGAGGAACAAGTTTTCCTGTTTTAGAGTTATTCTGTAATTGATTCAAGCACTTACGCAAATCAGGATAGGATGCACGAACATATGTGTCTAGAGTGTCTAGATCAAAATCTATACCTTCGGATACCAATACTGTTGCTGCTCTTGCGGTAAACTCTACGTGATCAGGTTTGGCGATATGAAATTTATAACAGCGGCTTTCTCTTAGAGCAGGGATAATCTTAGATTCATAGTTACAAGTCAGAATGAATCTAACGGTGTCTGCATAAGTTTCCATATCGCTACGCAATGCAGCCTGAAAGTTAGGAGTCGTATAGTCTGCTTCGTCAAGTAGAATGACTTTAAACTTACCAAAAGGCATAGTCTGCGCAAAACCGTTAATCTTGTCTTTTACGATATCGATGCCGTTTTGACGAGAAGCGTTGATTTCCATCACGTCATATGGTTGTACACCAAGTTCACTGATCAGAACCTTAGCTAGGGTAGTCTTACCTGTACCCGGATCACCTGACAAAAGTAGATGTGGAATAGTCCCTTCCTTAATCCAAGCTTCTACCTGATCCTTTTGTCGCTGATCTACGAATACATAGTCAGTGATTGATGTCGGGCGGTATCTCTCAACCCAAAGGGCATTTTTCATAAATATTCTCTCATTTCTCTCAACAATGATTGTATCGCAGGATCCTGATCAAAGTCAAGGGGAGGATCTTCTATAGGTTCCCGTTCTTCTTCACCTTTAGAAGAAAGATACCAGGTATATGCCGCAACAGCTAAACTTGCCGCAACAAAATACGGAGCAGCCTGCATAAGGGCACTCTTTTTATTTTCAGTTTTCATTGATTTGCCTTAAAATCGGGGAGCACGGGGCCAATTGCACCGTATTTTTCTCGCTCCCCTTTTGTTTTTAAATTTTATCACTCATAGTATAATCGTTAACGTACTCATCGCTAACTAGTAAAATATCATTTGAATCAACTTTACGGATAATTTTCTCGCCGTCCGCGTCTTCTATAGTCTGTCCGCGCGACCAGCGACCGTGCGCTATCATAATATAACTGCCTACTTTAATATCTTCATCTTTTACTTCAGGCCCCACTGCATATACTTTTGCCCAGCGGGGTCGAATCCCTGAACTTTTCATGTCATCATCCATGAGAATAATTCCCCCACGGCTTAGACGTTCTTTAAACTCCATGTCACATACTAGAATAGTATCTCTTAGTGGTCGGAGTTTTTCTAATTTAGTTATTGTAGCGTTAACTTTTGTCATATGTATTTATTTTGTTTTCTTAGGTTCTGGTTTGAAAAAATCTGGAGCCTCACTAGCAGGCTTGATTACTACTTTTTTCTTTGCTTCGGCTGCTTTAATAGATTCAATTTCTGCTGCCTCTGCGTCGTCTTCCAATTCAAGTTCGTTTGCTAATAGCTCGTCAACTGGAATAGGTACCGGAGCCGCTACTGGCGCCGGTGGAACATTATCAACTGGTTGTGGATTTGGTCTACGTTGAAGTCCTTGATTAAGTTCATTTGCTGTACGGTTGTTTACAGTATTTTGATAACGTTGGCCTGCCTTTTGTGTCATAGGGGAAATAATTCGACCTTGAGAATCGATGCTATCACCACGCGCATTAACCTTCATATTACCGACTGCACGCACACGCTCATTTCTAGCCACAATCTGGGACATATCTACTGATCTTCCCATTGCTGATCTATGTGTTGCCATTTTAGTCTCCTTTTTTGTATTTATGCTCGTATATACACGACTTTATTTTAAGAATTCGTCTATGGACAAATCGTAATGTAAAGAATTAATCCGATGGACTCCTAGAAGATACAGAACGAAACTACTTACGCTTGAACCTCTCCCCACACCCCACACTATTTTATTTCTGCGCATTGTATCTACTAGATATTTTAGATACTGCAATAATATAAACATGCCGCGTTCTTGATAGAGAATCAATTCTTCTCCTGCTCGTTGAAGTTCTGCTTCATTTTTGCATTGGTCTAACACGAACTTTGCGATGTCAAAGTTTTTATATGCCTCAGGCAAATGCCAATTTTGCTGGCATATTTCATCAAATTTTTCTACTGTATTAGACTCATCTACTATATGATGAATGAGTTTAGGAACTTGATCTAGGTTTAACTTAGGATCAAAGTTTATATCAGATGAAACCAAAGCATTATTGAATACCATATCTGGATTGGTCATGTATAAATCGCAGATGTCCTGCTCAGAATAGATTTGTTGACCATATTTGTCGGTAATCATATTTCATATATACGACATTATGTCTTAAATGTCAATTACTTTTGGGTATCAGATTGAATATTGATTTTGGTGTTGATCTTTTGTTTTTCAAAAATCTCATCCATCTTTTTTCGTTGCTGGCCTTTGTATGATTCCAGTGCCATCTGCAATTGCTGAATCAGCGGACCGTTCATGGTTCTATATGCGAACGTTAGCTTGTTTGTTAGGCTAGATACTGTTTCTTGAAGTTCTTCTAGAGATTTACTTTCAAGTACAATTCGATCAATGAATGGATGTTCAGACATCAGATTACCACGGCGTGAGCGAAATGCGTTTCCAAATATCATTTCCACCAGTATAACATGTTGCTACAGCAGTGCCGTTAGCATCAGTAAGAGCAATATTTGCACCGGCGACACCGTTGACACGGGTTTGGCTTACTGAAATATTAGGAGAACTAATTGATGTAATGTAGTAAACTGTATTAGCTACAATACCACCGAACACGTTACCCGTAAATACGATTGGAGCATTAACTACTAAGTTTGCAGTACCATCTAGATTAATTAGGTTACCAGTTGCATACGTATTCTGTACTTGTTTGGCCTGCGGGGTCGAGTTAAAATTTCCAGTAGCCAGATAAAGATATGTAGCCGGATTAGCGTACATTGACAATGTAGGTGAAGAGCATCCTGCTAAATTTACATTGGCTCCACCTAATGTACTTGATACGGTAAACGTATTGCTAGAATATACGTTTCTTACATAATAGGTTGTACCAGCAGTAATGTTTGCCTCAAAGCTAGTACCGGTGAACACAATTGGTAAAGTTGGATATAGTTGAGAAGTATTTCCGCTAGTAGTAAATAATTCGCTTGTTCCGGCTGATGACGTGATTGTCAATTGTCCAATAGATGACCCCATTGCAACGTCGCCGGCTGTGTCTCCTGGCAGACCAGTTGGTGGAGGGTCACGAGTAACAATTTGGGTTGACTTGTATGATCGATTGATTGGAGAAACTATAACTGTATTTCCACAATCTATTGTCGAAAAGGTGTATTCTAATAGAGAAGTATTTGCGGGTGCTGTTAATGTTGCAACATTGGCTATGTTTGCATAATTTTCTAATAACGTAACACCATAATCATTATTCGAAGAAACACAGCTACTAGGAAGCGAAATAGTTGCATTAGCATTTGCGACAGTCAGTCTCAATACGACATTGCTTTCGGTGTTAGTCGGAGACCAACCACCAAATTGAAGTGTTACATTTCCTGTTATAGCGCCAATTTGCACATCTGCTCTGTTTACATCCACAAGAACAGTTCCTGACAACGCATTGCCTAGATTATAAGTGGTAGCTCTAAATCCTCTAGTAGAGGCATTGCTGATTAAAGTATTGGCCATGTCATTGTTCAACGTGGAGTTGTTCAATGCAGCTTTTAACAAAACCTTAGACTGCAAATCTGTAATTTCAGACGCACCGGTATCTAGCTGTGTCGTTATTTGACTAAAATTATCTCTGAAACCCTGTGAACTATTGTTTTGTCCAGGTACAGGATAATTAGTGTTGATTCCGTTTGTGTTTATTTGGCTCATATTTCTCTATTCCGTAATGTATTTAGTATTGAGTCTTGTTCGGTAAAATTGTTTGTTGCGGGAACAACACACTAAAGTCTTTAGAATCCAGTGGATTAGGTGTAGGAGTAGCACTTGGAAGACCAGTCCATGCGGGAGGACTTAGATTGTTTTCATAATCGTAAGTAACACTCTTATCTACTGTGATTCTGTCTATCTTGAAGTTAATAGTATTAAGTGTGTTTACATATCCCAACTCGTTCACCCAGTTGTTTTGAATTTGATATTGAATGTACTGTGCATAGCTAACGTTGGTACCATTTAAATTTACTGTACCTGGGCTACAATATGCTATTACCCAAGCAGGAGTATATCCTAATGTGGATCCATCTGATTGTTGACTAGTCATCCAAGCGGGAAGTATCTTAGAGTTAAATGTCTGTCCTAGTTCTTGCCCGACTCTGTTTCTCATATTTGGTAGAGAGTTAGGATATACGACTTGAGCAACTCCGGGAGTTAGACTAGTATAAAACTCTTGACCGTCAGGAGCCTGTTCGTAGCTCGTAAAAATGTCCGTGACGCTATCATACCATGGTCCCAAATTCAATGGAATAGGTCTAGGCCAATACAGTTCTTCTGAAACGCTAATACCTTGAGGATTTATCAAGTTATCTATAACTTCGCTATATACTACTTCATAAATGATATTTCCGTTATCATCTTTTGCGACCGCAGTTTTTATTTCACCTAAGGTTATGTTTCTCCAATAGTGATTTTTTGTGATTGCTGCTACATATTCATCAAAGTTGCTTGCGAAAATACCATATGCATGTTCATATACAATACTGGATGCCTTACCGAAATAAGGATCATTTGGTCTGTACAGATAGCTATTTGGTATTAATGAATCATTGTTAAGCAAACTAGCTAATAACTGTCTATCCGATACACTAGGTACACATTTTATGTAGATAGTATCTGTGGGTTGAGAATACTCTTGATAAACAGACAGAGTAAATGTCTGAGTCGAAGATATCATAGGAAAGGATGATGAATAGGCTTCTACAGTAAAAGTAAAATCTGTAGTTGTTCCAACATCTAGAAGTACATCAGTCGGTTGAAATGCAACTACTCCAGAAATTTCACCGTTGTCGAACAAGGACAAATTAGGTGGTAATGCATTTGAACCAGGTGCCAATCTATAATTCAACGGAACATCAGACAAAGCTTTTACTTTACTCGTGCTAATAGTACCATTATAGATTTCACCCAGATTAGAAGGTGTTATCCATACGACATTTCCTAATATGCCGTTTGAAACCGTTAGAGAAAAGTTAAACGACGGCGTTTGAATTGCAGGATTATTTGTTTTAGAAACAGACACACTAAAATTGTACTCGCTTATGGAATTATTACCTATAATAGGTATTCCAGTAAGCCAACCAGTAACAGTATCACCTGATAACCATATCGGCAAGTCAGCAAATATATACGTTAGAGGATTACCATCAAAATCATGTCCCAAAATCTTAAAAGAAAAATAGTTATCGTTAGATACTTGACCTATATACGCTAGCTGAGTAGGTGCATATGTTTGACCTTCCGAATTCGGGGGCAGTACATAATATCCAAATTCTTGCTCATTACTAGCCAAATTGTATGTTTCTGGTCTAGTATTAAAAATTGTAGGTATTCTGGTATTAGGTGGTTTGGCCGGCCCAAACGAAGACGCCGCATTTTGATTACTTACTGTGATTGAATAATTTTGAACACTACTACCATTTGGGCTATCTAACTTCAAGGTAAACGAATATGTTTGTGTAGTTGGTTCACCAACTGTTATCGATGGTAAAGTCACTGTCATGAATCCCGAAGCGTCGTCCAATAGAAATACCGGGCCGCCTGCAGTAGTAGAAATTGTGAATGAATTACTGTTAACGATAGATTGAATGTAGTATGTTGTAGAGGGATCAACGCCACCAAAAACTGTACCAGTAAATACGACTGGTCTGCCTACTGTAAATCCAGTGGTACTAAAACATACAATAGCATTAGCATGTGTAGAAGTAGCAGTTGTGGTAACTGCTACTAAGTTCACACTTATTATCGGGGGAGCCGCGTATCCCTGTATTAGTCCATATGGATTAATCTCTATTCCCGGGGGCAATCCACCTTGAACCACTCGAATGTCTACTGGATTTGTGCTTATTTGATTACTATATTCTATTTGATATGAGAACCAGGTACTGTCTAATATAGTTGCAATAACACCTGAGGAAGTAGTGAATTTAGGAGCTACATTTCCGGAAATTACCAAATTAAAAGTTCTGTCTCTGATGTTTTGAAGATTGTCTGTTGCACGTACCACGAACGTAGAGGTAGCATTACCGTTTACTATCGACGGGATTCCAGTAATTAGACCAGCAAAATCCATGTTCAGACCCGGCGGAAGATTTCCGCTGATTATAGTGTAAGTTACCGAAATCGCAGGTAAAACCGCCGATGCTGACAGTTGATAAACCAATGCGCTGTTTGCAGAATATGTTCCTAATGCTCCTGCAGGAGTATTCCAAATCGGCTGTGCCATTTTAATCCTTAGCTCAATGCAGCAATAGCAAGTTCATAGTTATGTTTTCTATCTTCTAATCCGATGGTTCCACCATTTATTCGTCTAGTTAAGCCCACAAAATCTTCTGTGTCTGCATATATACTTAGCTTGTTAACGTCCCAAAACCAACCCGCACTTGCTGTTGCACCTTCTGGTGTTTCTAAGTATGCGACCGTTTCGTCAAGTGTTTTACCAATTGATGCTGCAAACTTAGTATAATTCTGTCTTCCGGTTAACTGAATTAGGCCCCGTCCGCAGAATTTATATCCATCACCGGATGCTTCGTTTCCATTACCCATACGATTGGCATATACTTTGCTTGCAATCTTTTGTGCATTACGTTCATATGGTTTAGCGGAATCTACCGTAGGGAAATACTTTTTAAAGACTTCATTCAGAGAAATTGCTGAGTAGCTCAATCCTTCTTTGATGGAGTTGAACCCACCAGATTCATGTGCTACTTGTGCCAAAAAGGCCGCCATTCTTTTTGGATTATCAAACAATCCAAAATGATGACCTACCGTATTTAGAGGGTCAAAAAATTTAGCCAAAACAGTAGATTTTGTATTTGGACAAATTTTCTGTAATAACTCTAGTGTAACTTCGCTCATGCTTAGCTACCTTGTCCACGATATGCTTTATAGCTTGCACGCTTCTTCTTATTCATAGTGCTGAATTTGATTGAGCTAGGATTTTTGCCGATAGAGCTTTTACCTTTTTGTGTACTAAATATGACCTTAGTACCTTTACTTGAACCTGAAGTTGAACCTGAAGTTGAACCTTTTGCTTTAGCCATTTTAATTTCCCTTCAATTAAGCGTATGTGGCGCCTACTGTATACCACTGAGTGGTAGTTGGTGCAATGTACTGTATTGTTGAACCTGCAGACTGAACAAATGCTACGTTGGCTGCCAATGTGTTTATTGCACCAGATGATGATGGGTAAACATTTAATGCGTTCGCTGAAGTGTTAGTAATGAAAATTATACCACCTGCAAGGTTAAGAGGAAGTTGCACGCCATTTGCGCCGGAAGATACTGTACTTACCACATTAATTTCTTTAGTTAGAACTGTAGCATTTCCTTGAGCGGAGCCGGCCGCCGCGATACCAGTCGCAACTGGATGAATATAATATGATGTCGCTGTTATGTTGGCCGAGACACCTAAAGTACCTGTGATATTTGCACCAGTGCCAGTGACAATTAAGATATTGGCGTTACCCGCCGATGAGATATTAACATTGCCATTTGCAGCAGGAATATTGACGTTTGAGTTGCCGTTAGCATGTGGCCCAATCAAGTTACCACCGGTGATATTGCCAGTCGTAGTAATAGTATTACTACCTGCTGCAATAATACCTATGATATTACCAGCAGTGATGTTACCAGTGCCAGTTATAACACCCGAACCAAAGCCCAAATTACCAACGTTAGCATTACCTGTAGCATTTAATGTACCGGATACGTTAACACCAGTTCCAGTAACTACAAATGTCACATTCCCGGCAGCAGTTATGTTAACATTGCCATTTGCAGCAGGAATATTGACATTGCTATTGCCATTTGCATGAGGTCCTATTAAGTTTCCACCTGTAATATTGCCTGTAACAGCAAGTGACGTTAGTGTACCTACAGACGTAATGTTTGGCTGTGCGTTAGTATATACAGTTCCTGCTACTAGTGCATTAGCTACTTGTCCAGTAACATTAGCACCTGCAAGACCGGTCAATGCCTGACCATTACCAATGATGTTGCCAACACGAACGTTACCTAGTGTAGTAATAGTTTCAACATTAGCAGTTTGAGTAACGTTACTTGCAAAAACAAATTCAGCATTAGCTGATTTCCAACCCATAAACGCAGCTACCGGAGCACTTGTGTAATAATTGAGTTGTAGACCGACATCATAGCCAGTATTACTTACTAACGGAGCACCATTTGAACCTGTTTGTAGATTAATGATTGGATCTACAACAGCAAGAGTCTGTGAGTTGATATAGGTTACAGTGCCGCCAACTGTTAAGTTACCAGTCAATACCAAGTTACCACCAGTGATGTTACCTGAACCCGTGATCTGACCTGAACCGAAACCTAAGTTACCAACGTTAGCATTGCCAGTTGTGTTTAGTGTACCGCTGACATTGACACCTGTGCCTGTTACAACAAGAACGTTTGCTACACCAGCAGCAGTTAAGTTGATGTTACCATTTGCAGCAGGGATACTAATGTTTGAGTTACCATTAGCAACCGTACCGATCAAGTTACCAACTGTAGTGTTGCCAGTTACACTCAATGATGTAAGAGTACCAACACTTGTGATATTTGGCTGTGCTGCTGTAGTGACCGTACCTGCGGTTGTAGCACTTGAAACTGTTCCACTGACATTAGCACCCTGAATATTACTGAGATTGCCACCCTCACCCTTTACTGTAGTAAATACGCCAGTTGCTGCGCCGATATTACCTACGTTAGCGTTGCCAGTAGCATTCAATGTGCCTGAAACATTTACACCAGTACCGGTTACTACTAAGATATTAGCATTACCGACAGCAGATATGTTGACGTTGCCGTTAGCTGCTGGGATATTTACGTTTGAGTTGCCGTTAGCATGTGGCCCAATCAAGTTACCACCGGTGATATTGCCAGTCGTAGTAATAGTATTACTACCTGCTGCAATAATACCTATGATATTACCAGCAGTGATGTTACCAGTGCCAATTATAACATTCGAACCAAAGCCCAAATTACCAACGTTAGCATTACCTGTAGCAGTTAACGCATTAGCCGTAACATTGGCGTTAGCGTCTATTACGCTAACTATAGTAGCATCTCCTACAGTGAATCCCTGTATTGCGTTAAACTGTTTGCTTGCCATAATTTATTCTCAGTTATTTATTCGGAGAAAAATCATTAATCATTAAACTAATCTATACTGTGTTGTCCAAACAGTTGAGTTGCTGCTGGCTGGTGTAACAGCCAAACGAATCGTAGAACCTGATATATTAACTGATAGAGAACCAGTAGTACTTACTAAGTATGCTCCGCCGTATACCACCCAGTCAACGTTAGCACCATCTGTTACTGCATGTACAGTTGACATGCTGTACTTGCCACCAACAGAATCGATTCCTTTAACTAGGAATTCTACACCAGTTACACCAGTTACTGAGAAGCTTGCAATTGTTTGGTTTGCTGTAACTGAGGTTGTAGTAACAGAGCCCCAGGTTATAGTAGTAGTAACCGAAGTGTTGCCTAAGACGACACTAGTACCTACGTTTGCGGTGGTGCTTATGTTTGCAGAACCGGCTGAGCTTATATTACCAGCAGATACGTTTCCTGCAACGTTCGCATAACCTGCAACATTGACTCCAGTAGATGCAATTACAAACTGAGCAGTAGAGTTGCCACCTGTGTACGTAGAAACATTGCCGCCGGATGCAATTGTTACGTTGGTTGTTCCGTTTTGCAATAGTCCACTGTTTATAGTAGTAATATTACCAGTAGTGATAATTGCAGTAGTTGTACCTAAATTACCTACGTTTGCGTTACCAGATACGTTTGCAGTACCTGTTATATTCGCACCAGTACCAGTAACAACTAATGTTGTATTACCGACAGCAGCTATATTGACATTGCCGTTAGCAGCAGGAATATTTACGTTTGAGTTGCCGTTTGCTAATGTACCAGTAAATGTAGTAGCAGATATAGTATTTGATGCAAAATTAGCGGTAATACCTGTCACAATGTTAAGTGCGCTATTACCGTTTGAAGAAGAGGTTACACCAGCAAGATATACAGTAGAGCTAGTAGAAGTGTTGGTCTGTACTGCTGCTGCGTTAGTAGCACTTCCTGCAGTAGCAACGTTTAGATTTGCTACCTGAGTAGTTGAGGTCACGACGAACGGAGCAGTACCAGTTGAAATGTTTGAGATTAATTGCGGAGCAGTTACGTTTGCAGTTGCAAGTACTTGTGCGGTACCTAAGTTACCAACGTTCGCGTTACCAGTAGTAGTAAATGCTCCGCTGCCTAAGTTTGCATAGCCTGCAATATTAACACCAGTGCCAGTTACAGTTACGATGTTAGTACCTACTGCGGCGATGGTTACGTTACCATTTGCAGCAGCAATATTGACGTTTGAGTTTCCGTTTGCTAGACGCCCTACAAAGTTACCAGCGGTCGCATTTCCGGTTACAGATAGTGATCCAAGAGTACCTACGCTCGTTAAGCTTGAGTTAATAATAGACGATGCAAGAGTATTACCTGTCAGATTGGCAGCATTTGCGGTGATTGAAACATTAGAGGCGGCAGTTAATTGTCCTTGACCGTTAACAGTAAATGTTGCAACTGCGTCTCCATTACCATAACTACCAGAAGGTACTGTAGTATTAGTGATGCTGAACTGTAAGTTGGATGCAAGTGTTAATCCAGTACCAGCGGTGTATACCTGAGTCTGTGAGAACAGAGCAAATGTTAAATTAGTAGTACCAAACACAATTGTTCCGGTAGTACTTAGAACATATGCTGCACCTCCATCACTGGCGCTTGTTACTAAGAAATATGCACCAGTGTCAAGTCCTGCTGCGCTATCTAGAATATATGTGTTGCCGTCAGTTGCGCGAGTTAGAATCCATGGAGTAGAACTTACAACACCAACCTGTGAGATATAATACACACCGTTTTGTGAAGCAGTTGACTGTCCAACAACAAGAATTCTGTCATTGAGTGCAGCAGTATATCCTGCAATTACAAGTGGGCCTGTACCAGTTGATGTTAGTGTTGCGCCAACACCCGCATTTGCAAGTGATGTAATCGTTAGACCTGTACCATTTGTTAATGCTACTGCATCACCGCTCCAATTTAACGATACCGTAATCGCAGTTGACGAAACAATTGACTGGACGAAATATGGTGTACCAGCAGTCAATCCTGTTCCCGTTGTGCCTGTATTGAATACGATGACATCGTTTACAGACAAGCCGTGAGCAGAACCTGTATTAAGTGTGTTGCCGCCGGTGATGCTTGTCCAAGTAGGAGTTGTACCGCCATTGGCATATGTTGCAGATAGGTTAGTGTCTGAGGCATCAACTACTGCTGGGTGAATATCAATTCCTGCTGCAACTGCGTTATCAACGTAGTATTTTGTAGCGGCGTCCTGTGCAGCAGTTGGGTTAGAAACTTCCTTAATCTGAACATTATTAAGAACAACATTTCCGCTAGTAGCAGAAAGATTAACATTGCCACTTGTTGCAGTTAATGTTAGTGATGTTGAACTTGTTACGTTTGGTGTGTTGACACCGACTGATGCGTTTGCGTTAGATACAACAGCATTAGTTGCACCAATGTTTCCGACATTGGCATTTCCAGATACGTTTGCAGTACCTGTGATGTTTGCACCTGTGCCAGTTACAACAAGTACGTTGGCAGTGCCGGTAGCAGAGATATTAACGTTGCCATTAGCACTTGGAATGTTAACATTTGAATTACCATTTGCAAGTGCGCCAGTTAGATTACCTACAAACGTAGTTGCGGAGAACGATCCGTTTGCTACGTTAGCAGTATACGCCGAATTTGCAGCAGTTTGAGTATTACCTGAAGTTGCGCTAGTAAACTGCGGATAATAAGTACCACCAGTGACCGCAGTAACGTTTGAATACATACTAACGTTTGCTCGTTCAACAAATAAGTTAGGTACCTGAGTTGTGGATGATACAACTAATGGAGCAGTACCAGTCGCAACATTAGATATTAACTGAGGTGCAGTGACGTTTGCGGTTGCGAGTACCTGTGCAGTACCTAAGTTACCAACGTTTGCGTTTCCAGATACGTTTGCTGTACCTGTGATGTTTGCACCAGTACCCGTAACAACAAGAACATTTGCAGTACCAGCAGCAGAGATGTTCACATTATCGCTTGCAGTAGGAATTGCAACGTTTGACGTACCATTTGCAAGAATACCTTGAATGTTTCCGATCACGTTGCCGCTTAAATTACCAACAAATGTTGTAGATGTAATTGCGTTGTTGGCGTAGTTTGCAGTAATACCAGTTACAATATTAAGTGCGCTGTTACCATTTGAGCTTGACGTAGTACCAGTCAGATACACAGTTGAGCTAGTAGAAGTGTTGGTTTGCACTGCTGCGGCATTAGTTGCTGCTGTTGCAGTACCTGAAAGCGATCCGACAAAAGTAGTTGCCGTGATCGAGTTATTTGATAAGTTAGCACTGATACCAGAAACTGTATTCAATGAATAGTTTGCATTGGTCGACGCAGTTACGAATGTAGGGTATACCGTAGTTGCAGTTGAAGCATTTGTCTGTACTGCGGCTGCGTTAGTTGCAGCATCGGCGAATCCGGCATTTGCTACGTTTAAATTAGCAACGCGAGTTACTGACACCACTGTAAACGGTGCAGTACCAGTTGCAGCGTTTGATATAAATTGCGGTGCAGTTACGTTCGCTGTCGCGCCAACAAAACCTGTACCAATATTACCTAGATTTGCATTTCCTGTAGTAGTTAGTGCACCAGAACCTAGATCTGCATAACCTGCAATATTAACACCAGTACTAGTAAATGTCACAGTATTAGCAGTGCCGCCAATAGAAACGGTAATGTTACCGTCAGTTGTGCCTGCAGTGATGTTAGAGGAACCGTTACTAATAGCGTTTCCGGTTGCTACTGCTTCCCAAGATAGGCCGCCTGACCCGTCTGTTTGCAAATAGTAACCTGATGAACCACCGGTAATAGTTAAATTGCCTACTGCGCCTAAATTGCTTAATCCAGAAACATTTAGATTAGCAGTATTTGACGTTCCAGTTACATCAGATGTACCGGATACATTTATTCCGGTATCAGTAATTACAACTACGTTGGCATTTCCTGCACTACTGAAGTTGATATTACCATTATTAATTACCTGTATATTACTAGTACCATTGGACAGCGATGCAGTACCTACTGTAGTGAATGATAAGTTTCCAGTACCATCAGTGGAGATGACCTGCCCAGACATCCCACCAGTAATTTTGACGTTACCGATCGAGTTGAGATTGGCTACACCAGTAGTAGTTATGTTCGTCGTGGTGATGTCTCCGTTAGCCAATATAATATTGGAAGGTGTTTCTCCTACCGAGAAACCTGCTACTGAATTTAAAGATTTAATGGCCATTTGTTTTTCCTTTGTTTTTCCTATGTTTTTCCTATTTTATATTATTTATCTATTTTGTGTTAATCCGAATACACTGTAATCAACATTCCGTATATAATTGACGAAGATGAATTTGGACTAACGTTGAGTTGCACTGCCGGCGGACTACTGATGTCTCCGGGATTATATTGTATTTCAAATGACCCTATACCACCATTGATCTGCAACCCTGCATATTCGTTGAACTGCACCTGTCCATTATAAACGATAGATGTAATTTTTGATGACTGCCTAGTTAGTGTACTTTGGTCTGTAGCAATAATATTAAATTCTACTCCTGAAATGTTGCCTGCAGGAATACTGTATAAAACTTGATTAGGAACAGTGCTTGCAGTCGAAGCGAAGTACACAGCAGAAGTGCAATACTGATATACACCTGAGCCCAATTGCAATGTGTTAGCGACTAAGTTTCCAGCAATTGTTACCGTTTTGCTGTAGTCATCGTATGTGAAATACGGACTTGCACCAAACAGTCCATTTAAATTATATTGAATCTCAGTATTTGATCCGCCTGGTTCGCCGTTGCCTCCGCCGCCACCTCCGCCAGCTTGCCAACTCAAGTTACCTAATCCATCGGTAGTCATAACATAACCGCTAAGTCCGCCGGAGATATGAAGATTTGATATTGATCCTAGATTTACGCTAGGAGAATCTATCAGATTGACAAGACCAGTAGCGCTAAGTGTTCCACCTACAAATGATGTTCCGGTAACATTCACATTACCTGCATTAACATTTCCTGATGTTTGTACTCCTGCTCCACTGATCTGATCCCCTGAAACTATATTTCCAGTGACAACCAATGTTGTGAGATTGCCAACGGAAGTGATATTAGGCTGAGCGTTGTCAGTTACGGTATTTGCAGTATCAGAAATAACACCAACAAGATAGTGTGCATTACCAAAATAATACGTACTCGTGGTATTTCCAGTGACCGTTAGATTCGCAATAGTAGCATTGCTTGTATGCACATTAGAAATATTAGCATTAGGTGCTGCTAGGGTGCTTGTAGTAGTATCAAATGTAAATACAGATGAACCGTCGAAGTATCCTGAGTTATTGAACTGAATCTCAGTATTTGATCCGCCTGGATTACCGTTTCCGCCGCCGCCTCCACCAACTGCCCATGACAGATTTCCGGCGCCATCAGTCTGTAAGAAATAACCGTTATTTCCTCCGCCGATGCTAACATTTGATACGTCACCTAGCGTGGTGTTATATGCTACACTAAGCTTAGGAACGGAAAGCAATTGTGAATAGTTGTCATATGTGAAATATGGATCTGCACCGAATGATCCGTTATTGTTGAACTGAACCTGCGTATTACTACCAGCAGCACTAATTGTAAGTGATTGACCATTAGCGTAACGATAAGTGTTTGCGTAGAACACATTAGCTGCTACGTTACCTGGCGTAAAGACATTGGTTACTACATTACCGTTGGCATCGATCACCTGTACAGGTGGAACGCCTACTGAAAAGCCACCATATGAATTAAAAAGTTCTACTGTCATAGCGCAAACCCAGTATCTGATATAGTATTTATCGCATAGTCAGATTTTGGCTAGCCGGATCAAAGATCGCAGGAGTGCTTTATTTTCATCATATCTATAAATACAACGTATGATTACGCAGCAACCAACACGGCCTATCTGTGCTCACTGCAAATTCGCTCTTGCTAAACCCAATGGCAAGAGTAAGCACGGATTTCAAAAATGGCATAGATATTGCGTTGACTGCGCAAAAGCAATTTATGATGATAGATTCAAACATCTGCAACACAAGAAAACCTCATGTATGCAATGTGGATTCTTGCCTGAAGATTTATGTCAGATAGATTTGGTTTTTGCTGACGGCAATAAAGCCAACAAAAACAAAAAGAATCTACTGACGTTATGTGCTAATTGCGCCAGACTATACAACAAAAAAGCTAGAACAGGAAGAAAATCTATTCTAAACGTGTCAGTGGATTCTGATACTAGAATAGCGTGAACTAGTGAACTATAGTTCACTAGAAAAATCAGTCGTCGGCTTCGTCTTCCTCACCCGACTCACTAGCATCTACAATCTCATCAATTAATTCTTCGGTCAGCCATCCAGCCTCTCTGAGAAAATCTACTGACTTTACAAACAGACTAAACATAGTAGCAGTAAAATCATAGTTTGGAACAGTGTTTTGTTTTTCAAGAAGTTCTTCGATTACTGCATTTGCCTGCTGATCGCATACTGCTAAATCAAAGTAGTATACCGTACCATCATCTAGAATTTCAATCACTTCATTGTCTTTCATTTTAATGCTTTCTTAGCTAAAATTACCTAGTGCGCTCATAACCAGTCACTGGATCAGTTATAACAATAGTTTTCCCACGCATCATGATATTACCTAAATGCATATCCATATTTACCTTAGGTAACGTAGCGATAAGATCACACGCTTCAGTTATACCAGGCTGCGTCTGTTCTAAGACATACATAGCTTGAATATCACGCTCCAGATTGGCCGGCCAGCTTAGCAGCTTAGCACTATGCCATATATAACTCTCTAGCACACTCACCATATCGTACATGTCTCTAGTTCTAACTACAGGACTGAGCTTTTCCATTCGAATTGCGTTATAGTTATCATTGACTCTCATGAATGACCCACGAAACTTCGGAAAATGCGGATTAGGATTGGACATGCACATTCTAACATATCTCGCATACGCTCTATCATCTGAGCTAACCAACTTTAATACGTAGGATTTGTCTTTTCTCCACCAAACGTTAGCATACAACCCATGACCTAATTTTTGATATCCTGCTTTTTCTAGAATATCCTCAGCCGTCCGCTGATCGGGACGTGTTACTTCTGTTAACTCTGATTCATTTAGGAGTTCTTGAATCTTCATGACTATAACTTCTTGATCAGAACGCCGGCCGGTCCCAGCTTAAACGGAGAAACCTCAAATTTATCACCCAACACAGATTCTACATACTGCTGTAGTTCTTTTGTAGTAAATCCTTTTTGGTAAGTGCCGGTACTTGTAACAATGCTCATTGGCTCAGGACCCGGTTTACCTTTAGCGTCAAGAACATCTCTTCCGCGCGTTGTAATCAGAGCTATGCCACCAGACTTCAACACTCTACCAATATGTTTTACGATTTCTTTTCTGGTCTTAGGTGGAACCACATTCAGTACATTGAAGTTCGTTACCTTTTCATAGCTGTCATTAGGAATGTCTGCTGCATGATCATACGTAGGCGTGAACTTACCTTTAGGAAATGGTTCGTAAGTATCTGCACCAAGAATGTGACTACCGTGTCCTAACCCTGCACCGAAATCCAAAACTTTACCATGCGCAGAGTGAGTATCTAAATGTGCCTTAGCTTTTGTATAGGTAGGAGCGGTTCCACTAATCTGAGTTTTTTGTGATTTCTCAGGATCTGGAAATTCAAAATCTTCTACCGATTCAAATAGTTCTTGGATTTTCATGTATAACCGTTTACATCATAACCCTGTGATTCTAGGATCACGGGCGGCGCCATATATCGGTTTATTGTTTCGAGACGGACTTTTTATATTTGATTTCTTTGATATTCGGTACCTAATTTTTCTCAATGCTCTATCCAGTCGTTGGCGTATTCCTTCGCGGTTTATACCAAGCTTTTCTCCTATCTGCTCTAGAGACATTTCAGGGACTCCGATACCAAAAGCCATTCTAGCTAGGCGTTCTTCCAATGGATCTAGATCAAGCAAAATAGAATTGACTATTTTACGAACATCAGCAGCTTGGATGGCTGCGTTAGGATCTTCTTCAGAATCTGGAGTATTATAAGCTTTGTGTATTAGCGTAGTAATCTCTTGTGGATCGTCTACTATTTCCATTGGTTCTGGTAGTTGCGGTCCCTTACCAGAGAAAAAAGACCGTTGAAAGTTTGTGGGACCAAGCTTGCTGTCATCGTCAGGATTGTTGTTCTCATTGATTATGTCAATGTATGTTCTGAAAAGGTCTGCGCTCATGAATAACCCCGTTTTAGTTATTTATCGGTGTTTGCAGTTATCACCGTACAATTAATCAACATACGGTAAATATGATTCCATCACAAAACCATTTCCACTAAACATTGGCCAAGCTGAGAAGTCTCCGGTATTCTCTAGTATGAGGCGCCAATCTGTTGGATTAAAATAACTATAATAATCATCTAATGTATCTAACGAGAACGGTTCTTTCTTATTAGTTTTGACATTATACCAATACTTGTCAAATCTACTCAATCCTTTAACTACTTCCTGCATCATTTTAGAATGTACTTGCCCTATCATTAACGGTGAACGGTTCAGCCTAGTTTTAAAAAACCATAACATCATGGATAAAAGTTTATTACCCCTGTGTTCAGGACTGACATAAACATCATCGATGATGTTATCATTATCAGATAGTGAGCAACAAGCAATTAGGGTTGTATCATTCCACATAGAATAATAAATTCCGTCTTGTAAAACCTTATAGTTTTCTATGTCGGCTATATGCTTTCCGTGTTTATACCAATGATCTTTGTTCTTGTTTGCAAATTGTTCTGCTTGTAGCGAAAGATCCGGACCTTTCATGGTCATTTCAGAAATTTTCATTAGAGGTTTCCAGTATTCGGTTATTGGTTCTTCTTCGTTATTCAGTTTACACGTCTTTCTGTTTACAGTTATCACCGTGCCAACGAGAATAGTTACTGGGACCAAAAGTTTTATGACAATGTGGGCAAATTTTCTTTAAGTCTTCTCTGTTATTAGGATTATTTTTTGAGAACTCTTCTTTCATCCTAACAGCAACTTTATCACCGAATCCTTCTGGTTTAGATACACCTTTTTGCTTTATTGAACGTTTTATCTTTTGTTCTTCGCTCATTGGTCCCTTAGGTTTTCCCTTGAGTGCTAAACTTTGTTTCAATTTGGTTTCTTCAGAGCGTTTTTGTCCAGTTACTTTAGCGATTCTTTTTAACTGTCCTTCAGCCTGTTTAACAGGATCTATCTTTCTGTTGCGTGTTCTTTCTCTATGTTTTTCTAACTCTTCACCTTCAAGTTTTTGACCTTTGTTCCAAGCTGGTTTACCTTTCATTCTTTCTGAATGAGTTTTTGCGTGTGCTATCCGATGTTTTTCATATGCTCTAGTTATGATACGTGAGTGGTATCTTTGCTGAAACTCATTTTCAGCGTTCATCCCATTAAACGCATATGACATCTTGACGCGGTCTTCTCCTTCAGTCATCTTTAACAATGCCCAATGACAAAGTGCGTGTTCTCTTCCTGTTAGCCACACCTTATTATCTTTATCATCATTGCCTCCCATTGAACTAGGAATAATATGATGTCGTTCTTTGTATTGCCCTTTTGGCAATGTACGATTTTTTGCTTTCTCAATAAGGAGCATGTAGTGTTTAGTATATTTATTTTCTTTGAACATAATATCACCTTTCAGTAATATTATTTATCATAACGGAATAAAAAGCAATAGAAAAGGGGACATTTCTGTCCCCTTTTCCACCTTGTATAACTTTCTAACAGTTATCACTGTAACGTGATCTATTGGAATGTTAAATTTTGGACCGCAATTTCGCCAACGTAGTCAGCCGCATTACCAAACGAACTCGCGGTATTCGTCAATTCGATGTAGCCATATCTGGTCATGAATGAAACGACTGGCTCGAAAGTAGTCGGATCAAGAACGACGCCAGATGACATCAACGGAATGTATGGGCAGTAGAATGCTGCTGCGTCAGTTTCCGAAGAACCCTTGTAGCCTACGAGTACTGGCTGAGTGTCTGGAGCATAGCTGTTAACGAAAACGCGCATTGCACCGTTCAAAGTACCAACGAACTTAGTGTTAGTTGGGGCTTCGAAAGTACCTTCAGTAGTACGTGCGAAAGCTGAAGTAGTTGCTGACTGAAGAACAGTCAAGGAAGCTGGAGATACAACAGCCCAGTTACCTGCACCACGACGAGTGCGTTGTGCGATCAAGTTAGCAACACGGTTGATGAGTACTGCAAGAGCAGCGTGTTCGTCACCAACGTAAGTAGCTGTACCTGATACAGTTGCTTGGTTGTAAGTATATTCAGTTGACGCAAGAGTTGCGAGTGAGAGCAAGATTTCTTGGTCGATTTCAGCAGTGATTTCTTGTGCAAGTGCTGCCATGATTTCTGCTTCAACGTCAATCCCGTGTTGTGATTGTGCGTCTTGTGCAGCTTCGAAAGTCCAGCGAGCTTGTAGCTTACGTGACTTTGCTTCAACAGCTTGTCTCAAGATTTGTACTGAGATTTGCTTTCCGCCATTACCTTCTAGAGAAGCAGTGTCGGCACCAGTGTAGTAGCTAGTGGAGGTTGCATCATTAGGAACGCGAGAATAGGCTTGCGCGATCTTGAATGGTGAAAGTGCTTCTTCACCAGCAGTTACAGAAGTTGCTGCTGCTGAGTTGTCAGTCAAGCTATTTGCATAGCGAACACGAAGGGTGTGAATCTGACCGACTGGGCCGGTCATTGGTTGCACGCCAACAAGTTCGTTAGCAATAACAGTAGGCATAACACGTCGAATTACTGGAAGAATAACGCGATTTAGAGTTGCGATATTACCAGCAGTTGTAGTGCCAGCTGAAGATTCAGCAAGAAGCTGCTTCTTCGTATTTTCAAACAATACGTTCATAGTTGAACGACGATTGCCTTTTAAGCCTTCAAGCAGGGCGCTTTTAGTTTCGTCCCAACGGCTTTCTAAGAGTACTTTTGACATTATGTATATTCTCCTAAACTATGTCTAATTAAAGCCCTGCCAGACGCTTGATGTCGATTACATTGTCTGTTTCAGACATATCGACTTCTTGTACTGTATTGGCAGTTTTATTACCAGTTGCTTCTACAATAACAGACTTAGAAGGCTTAGCTTCTGAACCTGTATTAAGAACGGCTGGCAAATACTTATCGAATGCGTTCTGTAGCTTTGCTGTTTGAACGCTTTCTAGTAAAGTCTTCATCACTTGAGCCTTTTCAGCGTTGAGACTTGACAATAGATTACCCATTACCTTCTCACGTTGATTTGATTCTTTAATGATACGGACTTCACGATCCTTTGATTCTACTAACTTAGTTGCTTGTGCAAGCTTAGCTGTAGCTTCTGAGAGTTGACGGTCTTTGGCTGCAAGTGCCTTCATTACTTTACGATTTTCAGCCTTATCATTGAGATAAGTTACTGAGAATTCGCTAGCGAATGATTCGAAAATCTTGCGGCCGAAGCTGTTTTCTCTAGCAGATTTGATGTCTTCTTTAAGTTGTGATAGTTCACCCTTAAGTTGATTTCCAACAAGACCGCTAACCTTCTTAGCGCTTTCGGCAATAAACTTTGCCTTGAGTGCTTCAAGTTGCTTGCGACCTTCTGCAACGAGCTTGACCTTAGCTTCTACTACTGCTTGTCTATCAACAGCGAATTCTTTGATTTCTCTTGATAGGGCGTGAACAATGAATTGTTCTAGCTTCTTTTGGTTTTCCATTTGAACCTTGCGATCAGCACGTAGTTCGCGGATTTCTTCGGCTAGCTTAGTAACCATGAAATCGTTGAACTTGGTTGCGTTTTCACGTAGTTTCAATTGAGACTTTACGCGGTCTTCGTTCATTGCTTGTCTTTCAGCGTTAAATTCTGCAATTTCTTCTGAAAGATTTTCTGTCATCATCTTATCTAGGGCTTCTACCATGACGTTACGATCATGCTCGTAACGTTGTGCAAATTCTTCATGAAGTTCTGCACGAACCTGAGCGCGAGCCTCAGTTAACTTAGATTCCCAGGCTTCGTTAAGTTCTCTGCCTACGTCTTCGTTAATGAGTCCACTTTCAAGTAATGGTTTGATAGCATCTAGCATATCTGTGATCCCTTTATTATAACTTTAGATCATTGATGAGGCGTTTTACTTCCTCAGCCAAGTATCTTTGGACTTGTTTGTTGCCTTGAGCGTCTTTAGCAATCTCTAATACTTTATGTCCGTACTTCATGTTCTGAAGACCTTCATAAATTGCCTTAGGATATGCATTCGGAGCACTCGGTTGAGCAACGATATCTACAGTGATTATTTCAAAGTCACTGACTCGACCATCCATATCGTTAACGTTGCCGCTACCTCTACTGGACACACCGAGCTTCACTCCTGATTCCAACATTGTTCTTACGAGTTGACCCATTGGAGTAGGAAGAATCTTTAGTTTACCATAACCGTTTGGTCCGTCCATATACATATGAGTGATCATATGAGAGACACGGTCTAGGTTTATTTTTAGATCGTCTGGGTGATCGACTTCACCAAGCACCGAGTAACCCTCGTGTATTTGCTTGTTGAGAGTATCTACCGCAGTTTCAATTTCGTTGACGGGGTAAATACGCTCATTTGCGTTCTTAATTCCGCCCATGATGAAAATACCTTTCATGTAGAGCGTCTTAAGATCGGTGCCCTCATCCTTGACTGATTCGACCACCATACTAGCGCGATCAAAGGTCAAATTTTCTCTTAAATATAGAGCCATTATAACACCTCTTTTGGTTTGCATTCAGAAGCGGGTTGTGGACTCACATACCTACCGTAAAGTGGCACGTGAGTCCAACCATAGAGATTCGGGACTGATTTTACGTTTGCCCGATTCTCACTTCTGATGTACAAAGCCATTTGCTCTCAGATTCCTTATCGTGTTGGTCTACGAGCAGGAGCACGCTTGCGTGATTCTGCTACTGGGCTCTTGGTGTTTTGACCGTCATCACCGTGCTTTGGCTTAGGTGCTGCGCTCAAATCTTGTGACTTCTTTCCTGGTACGTTCTTGAACTGTCCTGCGCCCTTAAGATCCTTAGTAGGAGGAGCAGTACGACCCTTTTCATTACCGTCAGCAAACTTTACTGGCTTGCTGTCCATTCCAGCTTGTCCTGAATTGAAAGTAGTTGGGCTCTTAGTGTTCTGACCATTGTCACCGTGAGTTACAGAAACCTTCTGAAGCTGAACTGCTTCCATCATGTCTTCTGCATCTTCTTCGTCTTCGTCGCCGAAATCTTCTTCGTCGCCGAAATCTTCTTCGTCTTCGTCGCCGAAATCTTCTTCGTCGCCGAAGTCTTCTTCTTCGCCTGAACCCATGATTTCTTCAAACTCTGCCATCAATTGGTCGAGCTTGTCTTCGATGCGAATTACTGCATCTTCAATTTCTTCGTGTTCTTCGCTTTCGTCGTGTTCTGCTTCTAGGTCGTGAGTGAAGTCTTCACCGTCTTCTTCAGCTTCATCATCAAATTCGATGTCGCTTTCGTCTTCTTCGGTAACACCTTCTTCTTCGGCGTTGATTTCGTCAAGTAGATCACCTACTTGTCCGCCCATACCTTCGTCCATATCATCGTCATCTTCTTCGGCCATAATTGACTCAAAGATTTCGCGTGACTTTTCTACTACGATTTCGTGAAAGAGTTCTGATGCTTGCTCGTGATCTTCATTGATTACGAGGTTGATCATTTGTTCGTATTTTCTGATATCCATTAAATTGTCTCCTGAATAGAAATGGCTTTGTATATTATACTTATGCAGTGAGACAAAAAACACCGTATTAAGTAGTCTTTTTTGCGTTTTTGGCGGTGCTATACAAAATAAATATGGAGAAAGATAAATAAAGATGTAGTTCACGGTGCGCTAACACCCAACTACTCTAATGCTATAAGGAGCAATCAGCATGTGTATTTATTGCGGCACTACCAAATACCGTAGAATCTACGAACAACACAACGGACCTATTCCAAAAGAAGAGAATGATCGATCATATGAAATCCATCACATAGACGGTGATCATTCAAATAATGACCCGATAAACTTGAAGTGTGTAACTATTCAAGAACATTATGATATTCATTATTCTCAAGGTGACTACGGTGCTTGTTTTTTACTAGGTAAAAAACAAAAAGTTTCACCTGAAAAACTATCCGATTTGAATAGGCTACAGAACTTAACCAGAATACAGAATAATACCCACAACTTGATCAAAAGGGCAGATGGTAGTTCACATGCGTCGGACAGGGTAAAAAACGGAACTCATCATTTCTTAGACAAAGAAGCCGCAAGTCTCAGAGGAAAAAAACGAGTAGAAAACGGAACTCATCATTTCTTGAAACAAAACAGGTCACTTGCTTTTGTAGATAAAGTTAATCAACCTGTATATAAATGGAAACACGTAAAAACTGGTGAAATAGAAATTTTAACAGCAAAAGATTTCATGATCAAACATGATTTATCAAAGTATCAAGGGAACATAAGTTGGTTAATAAGTGGTAAACATAAATCGGTTAAAGGTTGGATAGTAATACGAGATTGACGAGTTTCTCCTATATAAATAGGACAAACGTCTCCTTCATATTCAGGTTTTACGATAACTAGATGCTAGGTGCCCCGGCCGCAGCGTCAGGTTTAGCACCATACTGTTTACGTAACTTTTCTAGGTACTGTTGCTTCTCGAATGTTCTTACATCCAGCATTCTACGAAGCTTTCGAATCTGTCTAAGCGTCAACTTAGTCTTGCGTGACGTTCTATACACAGGTCTGCTGTTGTCAGAATTTACATCCTGTAGACCATTGACCGGCGGACTAAAAATATCTTCTAAAAGCATGACACCCTCATCAATATATTTATCATTATGATAAATATAAACGTAGTTCGCGGGTCAGCAAACCCCAACTACTCTAATGCTATCTTAGGAAACATCAGCATGACTATTTATCTATACAAGAAAACCCATAACATAACTGGATTAAAATACTTAGGTAAAACCGCACAATCTAATCCATATAAGTATCCAGGATCCGGAAAAATGTAGAGGTCGCATATAAAAACACATGGGTATGATGTTACTACTGAAATATTACGAGAGTGTCACTCTAAAGAAGAGGTAGCAGAATGGGGTTATACTACTCTAAACTGTGGAATATAGTAGACGAGCGGGATAAGAATGGGAAGAAAACGTGGGCTAATCTAAAGTTTGAAGAGGGCGACGGAGGTGCAACTGTTTTTGGTGACAGCCATCATTCTAAAACTATTGAATTTAAAAATAGAATTGATCACGCATGGACTCCCGAAAAAAGAAAAAAACAAGGTGATCTGTCTCGATCACGATTTTCGCACATGTCTACTGAAGACAAAAAACATATAAGAAAAAAAGCAATCGACACTAGAACTAAAAATAACCCAGATTGGAGGAAAGACTTATCTGATAGAATGTTAGGGAAAACAATCCTTCAAAATCTAAAGAAGTAATAGAAAAGATAGCAGAAAGTAAATCAAACTGGAATGACTCCTTTCGAGAATATGTAATCAGTAAAAATTCTGGAATTAATCATTACAGAAACAACCCTAATTACAAATCAACTCAATTTGGAAAGGGGCACCCTAATTATAACCCCAATGTATACTCATTTAAAAATAAAAATACACTAGAAGAAGTTAGAATGACAGTGTTTGATTTTATAAAAACATACAACCTACATCAAGGAAATGTAAGTTTATTAATGTCTGGAAAAAGAAAATCTGTACGCGGGTGGATGTTATCTTAGAAGCCGCCGCCCGGAGTTGCTCCAGGTCCGCCCATTGCTGATGGTTCTGCTGCTACATCGCCGCCTGAAACTGGCCCAGCAGTTTCCGGTGCTTCACCTTCCTGTTCGGAATTCTCAATCTGATCCGCAGTATTCATATCAGCATCAAAGTCTCCGCTGGATACACCTATGTTTCTAAGATCAGCACCCTGTGGTTCGCTAGTGACTTCTTCTCTGTTTTCTTCTTCCCAGAGCTTTTCGTTCTTCTTGATTTCTTCTTCTGAAAGACCTAAGAATCTTTCAAGGTTGAAGCGCTTTGACATGTATGGAATAGCATCCATAGCAGAGAACACTGATACTCGTGCATTATCTAACTCACTCTGACGGTAGGCTGCAAAGTTTTGCGGAGGATTAAAAGTTAGTTGGAAAAGACTAGTATCAATATTGAAGCCTCTCCAACGCAAGAATAACTTAAACTCTTCATCCAGCTTCAAGCAGATATAATTCTGAAGTCTTTCACAGTATTGATTGAATCTAAATTCTTGAATCATCGCTGTGCCGACACGACCATCGTTCATGGGTGTAGTATTGTCGTCGGGACCAGTTGGTAAGTATGAAGACGGAACACGAAGTCCACGGGCAAGACGATTATTGAAGTACTTCAAGTCATCGATTTCACCTAGATTTTGTCCGCCCGGCAGAACTTCAACAGATGATCCACGTCCTTCTGCTGTTACAGGGAAGAAATAGTCTTCGTTCATTGAGTTCTTTACAAATATACCAGCGTCGATAGCAAACGTATGATAATCATGCCATTGATGACGCCCATCAATAGTTATAGTTCCAGTGTCTCTGTTACTTACCTTTTCAATCTTTACAATTCTATGGTTAAAATTGTCAATTTCTTTTACAAAATGTTTCCAATTTTTATATCCAAATTTAGAAAGAAGTCTGTCTAACTTACTGTACCCAAACTTATTAAAGTCTATTTTACATTGTGCATTTTTATAATCCAATGGTGATGAATTAGCATTCTTAACCAAACTCAATAAGGTGCTATCATTATCACACCACTCCAGTACCTTATTTTTATTTTTATTACCTTGCTTAACCTGTTCTGCTACTCGTTGTACCATATCAAATGTCAAGATCAGTGGTTGATTTTTAATTTTAACTCTCTTTTCACAATTTGCACGAACTTTTTCCAAACCAACTGGATTACGATCAAAGTACTCTTTGCGCACTTGTTGCATACTAGATTTATATTTAGCCGCAGTTATAGGATCGTTCTTTCTAGCCCATACAGCTTTTTGTTGCGCTGCTCTAATGTTCCAAAGACCGATTAGACGTTCTTCTTCGGTCATATTTTCCCAATTTTCTTTTAGAGTGGCCGAAGTTTTAGACGTTATCTGCTTTCTATATTCATCTGACATCGTTTCCCAAAATTCTTTTTTCTGTGCAGCATGATATAAAACATGATCTGTTTTGTTCATGAATACTAGGTTTTTGGGTTCGTTATTAAATCTATTGTTATCTTTATGATGAATAACTGTTCTAGGTGCCATTGCGTATTCAGTTAGATAATTAAATTCTTGGTGCTTTCCTAAATTTCTAAAGAAATCCCCGACCATCCGATGAGTCCAAATCCATTTTTTACTCTCATGGTCCCATACCTGCTGGTAATCATTGGTTTTTCCGCCTGAAATATTTTTATTTTGAGTATTGAACGCAATTAGACTATCATTTTCAGTTAAATGTTGTGCTTCTACAAAGCCTTTATCAAACACAGGTATTTTATGGTCTGGTGTACAAACTAATGTTTTGCCGTTATCAAAAGTAAGTTTAATTACTTCTGTGTTTTTTCTAGTAATGCCAGCCCAATTAATTACTCCAGGTACTACTCTACCGGTTACTGGATCGCAGCTATACGCCCAATTTTCTTTTCCAGCTTCAAATTCAGTGATTATTTCTTGTAAAGACAAGGTTCTTCCATCTAAAAGTGGAATTTTAGTTTCTAAATCCAAACATAAAGGGTTATAAGAGGCGTCCACAATCGACTGTCCACCGTACGGTGAGGGAATTCTACGCTGGTGAATTTCGTTCTTTACTCGCTCAACAAATGCCATTGCTAAGTGACTTGGCATGTTACCAACATCGATCTTAAACATTCTACGTTCAGGTGCACGCTGCACACGATAGATAAGAACCGCATCTTCTAGTAGTTCTTTTTGCTTATAGACCTTAAAGATGTTTTCCAGTATAGATTGACCAAAAGGCCAAAATCTATCTAATCCTTCAGTTAAGGACAAGTGTACAATATGCTTACTGTCTACTGCTGATTCACTCTGACCTAATGTAAAACGACTTCCAGTCGTATTATATGGCATTGCCGGAACAGTGTACGGGGTGTTAGTTCCGCCGCCACTACCACCTAAACCAGTTGCTGGGTTCGCAGCAAAGTCAGTATTGGTTTTCTGTGCTACTGATAAGTTTTGTAGATTGATATTGATGTCTTTGATGACATACTGTTCCGGCTTCTTGCCCTCAGATTCGTTGACGATAACCTTAATGACCTTAACCATATCAACCCAGTATAGCTTAAAGTTTTCTGGGTCACGAACAAATACTTGGTCACCATACTTGACAACGTTTCTGAAAATCTTAAACATTCTCACGTCGAATTCATTTAGCTTGCACCACTGTTGTAGCTGCTTACCTAGCAATTCTACTTCACGTGGCGTAGGTTCTCCTTTGAATTCAAACGCAAACGGTGTCTTGTTATGTTCATTTCGCTGTGTAGAGAACTCTGCTATGATGTCCAAACAAGCGTTGATTTCAGCATCAACGTCCATCATTTCGTATTGATTGTATCGTTCGATTCTGTTGGGGTGACCAGTGTAGACTTCCGGTAGTCTACTTTGATAGTTTTTGTATCCAAATTCAGTATTGTTCCAACCACCAGTTGGCATACCGTTTTGTCCAGGCGACCCATTCCATGCTCCGGCATTACTGCTCGCACCAGAGATAGGACTCGAAACACCACTCTTGTTTAGAAATTTCTTCTTGTATCCAGACATATGAACCAGTTCTCTTAATCTAATATTTAGTGCTATGCCATTGAATTACGTAATAACTTAGTCTGTGTACCGTGACTACTTTCAAGGACGGAGATTACTTTATCTAATTTATTTGCCATCATTCCAAACATTTCCGCTGTAATTTCTCCTGAATTACCAGAAGAATGAGGGTGTGCGGTTTTACCTTTAACTATAGTTTCTATTGCGGCCGCGTCAGTTGCAGGTGTTTTAGCTAATTTCATAAGCAAAGAATCTGGTCCTAAAGGTGCAACCAGTTCGCCGCCGTGCAATGTAGCCGGATATCCAGACAATGGCCCATCAAACATTCCACCGTTTCTAGCTTGTAATTTTCCTTGTCTAAGTAGTGAAATATCCTCTTGCGCCCGACGCCCTACTTGTCCTGCCCACTTACTAGAAGATAATTGTGCGGCCGCGCCTTCAACATCACCAGCCGAAAGTGCAGCAGTTAAATGTGGCCACTTTTTGTACCAAGACGGGCCCATATTAAATGTCAAGTCTGTTAGCGCAGCTTGGCCTTTTTCATTTAATTTGTTGAATCCCGGAATATTGCTAGCAGCTTGTTTATGCTTGCCGAAATCCTGCTGGTAAAGTTTCATGACTTCATCCTTAGAGAACTCACGATTCCATTCAGGTGGTAAAGTACTACCGTCACCGATCAAATGACCCACCCCAATTGTCCATTTACCTAAGGAGTCTTTATATGGTTTAGTACGCACTCCTTCATGTCCTGCAATTAGATCCATTACCCAATTTCCAAATGACCCAATTGCACCTGCGGCGGCGCCACCGGCTTTTCCTAAGAAACTTCCAGCTGCGCCCAACGCGCCGCCTGCTGCATGACCAGCTGCGCCCAACGCGCCTCCTGCTGCATGACCAGCTGCGCCCAACGCGCCTCCTGCTGCATGACCAGCTGCGCCCAACGCGCCTCCTACTGCACCCACTGCTCCTGCCCCTAAAGCGGCGCCTGCTGCCATAGCTCCGCCGCCGCCGCCGGATGCTCCACCGCCTCGGAAGCTACCCATAGCAGTAGCGAACTTCAAGAATGCATCAGTGTTCTTGTCTGCATTAGGACCAAAATCCATCTTAGTGAACTTAAGGAATGCTTCAGTCGGGCTGTCTTGACCGAATAACTTGCTTAATCCGGAAACTGCTATATCTTTTATTGCTGTTCCCAAGCTTGGTCCGCCTTTATACTTAGACATCGCTTCCGAAAATGCTATTAATGCATCGGCGTTGGTTTTTACTTTGGCACCGTCGATAGGGAATGATTGGAAATACATTAGTTGCTTAGCAGCAATCTTTAGCGGATCTTCTTTACCTCCTCCAGTAAAGAAGTTGGCCATTCTACCCATTGCTCCAGCAACTTGTCCAGCGCCTATAGCAACGATGCCAACGCCTAATGCCGCCATACCTAAACCGGCTTTTTTAAGATTTTCGCCGTTAATGTCATTAAACGCTTTTAAACTCTTTCCCAAGCTTGGAAGCATTACGCTTATTAAGCCGCCGCCTATGGCCAAACCAGCACCGATACCGGTGATGATCGCAGCAAGAGCAACCCCTAATGCCACGCCGCCCTCCATAACCGCCGGCCCGGCCTTACCTGCTGCTGCTAGTGCTTCTACTAGACCCATAAGCATTCCGCCGCCGGCGGCTTTACTCATACCACCTACTGCCTCAGCGGCGCCGGCTGCTCCTTTCGGAGCACCGCCTCCTAATAGACCCGCAAGTCCACCTGCTTTTCCTAATGCTGCTTTTCCTAAGTTAAATGTAACTAGCCCAAGAGCTCCTGCAAGTGCTACACCGGCTAAGGTTGCCAGAGTTAAACCATGTTGGAATGGATTCATACTATTAATTAACTCATCCATTCCAACTTTAGCTTTGATTTCTGCATTAGTTAACGCATTTCTCGCATCTTGTGCTGGATCTTCTGGTCCATTTTCAGCTACACTAGCTGGTTCATATCCAGCTAATTGGTTTGCTGTAGTGAGTGTTCCTGTATTAATATTAGCCGCAGAAGCTAATCCTGAATTAACAGACAATGCTGTACTATTTTTAGTTGCAAAGTCTAATGTTTTATCAACCAAATCTTTTTGGAAGTCACCGGCCTCTTTAGTACCAAACGTTCCTGCGTTGACGGCTGACGCCGTTTTTGCATAATCCTGACCAGTACCTTGAAGTGCTAGAGCTTTTTGGAAAGGCCCGGAAACAAAACCTTGTGTTATCTGTTGAGCCATGGCGGCGGCGGAGTCGGCGCCGCCTGTTCTTTGTGCAACTTGAACTGCGTTTTGCGCACTATCTATTTGCTTTTTTATAGCGTCCTTTTCAGCTTGAGTCTTTGCTGCGTCCATTTCTTTGTGTTTTTTAGCAAGAAATAGCTGGAATTGTATATTAGCCATCGACGCGGCTTGAGTTTTCTTCTCTTGTTCTACAGATTCTCCGGTAGCTGCGGACATCTCATTTAAATTTTTGATGTATGCAAGGGATGCACCTTGCAGACCACCGGTAGTCTTACTCAAATCTCGCAACGAAACACCACCTTCAGACATTAAGGTGTTGTAGTCAGCCTGAGCCTGCATTAGTTCGTCTACGCCATATCCCAATCTTTGAAATTGATTTCTAACCTTTTCGGTTACATGAACCTGTTCTGCAAACTTCTTAGTAGAATCGGCGGCTCCATTACCTAATGCATTGAAGGAATTACCCATGCTTTGCATAGGTTTGAGCATTTTTTGAAAATCACCTGAGGCTAAACCAGCATTATTAGCCATCTTTTGAAGTTCGTTAGTGGTGAAAGTGTTAACAGCACCTAACCTACTGATACCATCAGAAAATTTTAGTAAATTATCAGTTTGGGCGGTCGCTGCACTCACTACTTTAGTAAATGCAGCAGCTACTAAACCTGCAGCAACCCCAACGGGCCCCAAAGCTTTTCCTACTTGTATTGCGGCGGTTCCCATGCTATCTAAAGCTGATGTATATTTGTTTAACTCACCTGTACCGTTAAGTAATGCTTTAGCGAAGCTACCGGCAGCATCGTCTAACGATCTGAATGCTTTGTTGACGCTACCTACGCGAGTTGAAGCGTTATCAGAAGATTCGCTGAGATTTTTTATTGCAGGAGAGGCGTCCCGGCTAATAATATCTGATAACTCTTTAAGCTGTGCGCTTAGCTCTGCTGCGATTTCTGGATCCATAGTCGATTCCGTTAAATTAAATAATTGGGTTTTTTGACCACTAAATATACGTATGTATTTAGTGTTAACTAAAAACCGAAAATTATGAGGAAATTATGAACAATAACCCGCTAAGACAGTACTTCAGAAGACCTGCTGTTTACCTAAAACTCCCCTCAGGAACCACAAGCTACTCAGAGGACGTGATAAACATTCCAGTAACCGGCGAATTACCAATCTATCCGATGACTGCTATTGATGAAATTACAGCCAGAACTCCGGATTCGTTGTTTAACGGTACTGCAATTGCTGAATTAATAAAAAGCTGTGTACCTGACATCAAAGATCCATGGGCTATTAGTAGCAGTGATTTAGATGCTATCCTCATCGCAATTAAGTCTGCTTCCAACGGTGATCAATTGGACATAGATTCGATCTGTCCAAAATGTAACGAACTTTCTCCGTACGGCATCAGCTTAGTTGGTATATTGTCTACCCTTAAGGCAGGGGATTACAATAAGGAATTTGAAGTAGGTGATCTAAAAATTAAGTTTAGACCGTTGGTTTATAAAGAAATGAATGAAGCTTCTATAGCTCAGTTTGAAATGCAAAAACTGTTTGCCTCTATGGAAAATATGTCAGAAGAGGAAAAAAATAAAATAGGTGGTGATGCACTTGAACGGGTAACGTTGTTGACTATGAAATTATTAAGTTTAGGTATTGAATATATAGAAACACCAGAAATCAAGGTACAAGAAAATGAGTTTATTCTAGATTTTCTCAAGAACTGTGATCGAAATACTTTTACTTCTATTAGAGACTACGCTACAGAACTTAAGAAAAGTTCCACACCACAGCCATTAAAGATAAAATGTGATAGCTGCGGACACGAATACGAGCAAGATTTCTCATTGAACCCTTCTGATTTTTTCGGCTAAAGCTTCTACGCTCTAAACCCGAAGAGATTCAGAAGCTACTAGATGAGTATGAAAAAGACGTAGCGGGTATACGCAAATCTGCACTTACTATGGCATGGTACATGCGCGGTGGCGCTTCATATGAGGACATCCTCAACATGTCTATAGAGGAAAGAAAGGCTATCAACGATATAATTGATAGCAACCTAGAAACTACAAAGAAATCCCAGCTACCATTCTTCTAACCGACATAGAGAGAACTATTCATTTAATTCTCTCTATTTCCATATCTACTTAGGTTAGAGTATCTTTTAGAGTTGTCCTTACGGACAACTTATATCTCACTACGTTCGATATATTCTTTTTAATTGTCTTAAAGAATACTCTCTAGGAGTTATACATGCCGGATTGGAAGCCATGGTAGTGCTATTCAGCACTACCAATGGTATTAGGGGCCATGCCATGGACCTTCCACCGTTGCTGTCTATCCCCCGTCAATCTAGCGTTTGTTGCTGATTGACGCTACCGGTTGCACTGTAAAGTTTGCTAGGGCTGTAGTGAAGCTGACCACCCCTTAGGGGAAGTTCTTCTGCAACGCATGTTCTACACCTTCAAGACAGAATAGACGTGTAGACTCATTCAGGGTTCGCATTCTACCAAGCGAGAGCCCTGTCGGTATTCCCGAACATCATGGATTCCATGATGCTCAGCAGACTCCAGATCCGCGCCATGATATCTCGCATGTCGCTCAAGGAGAGTCGAGGTACCCCGACCAAACGCCAATATAGGGTTCTGTGATTTTTTAGATTTGAATGGAGATAATGTTGTCGGACGTGGTGTCGGGTGAGCCAGAAGAATTATTTGTAGATGAGCCTGAATATGCTTTAAGAAGGTCTTTGTTGAGTTTAAAAAAGTTATCGAATTCTATGAACACCCAATCGCCGTGTTTAGCTGAGGTGTAAAGAATGAAGTTGTCAGTAACCCACGTGTACTTTGTTTGAACGGCGACAAAGCGTCCTTTTCTATTAATCTTAAACATCAATATGTTTAGATTGTCAGGGTCAGATACTTCCATTAACTGATCTAACCAAGACTCGACCACTTTGCAATCACCTGAGAGCAAAAGATGAAAAGGGAAAGTAGCATAGCTCTTGCATTCAGAGTTAAAATTTACCCAATCATCAGGCGCAATTATGTCTCCTTTGAAAGACTTAGTTTGATTTGCATCAAGTATGTTTTTGCGATGAGAATTAGATCGTCCGATATACGCGCCTGAATTGGGAACACGCACAAATGAAGCGGAATACAACGCTGACAAGAAGGCCGCGACCTCCCGCTCAAATGAACTTCCTTTTGCTTTAGATTTAGAAGGCATATGATATTTATTGTCTATATACGGTTGTTTTTATTTTTACACTTATCTCCGTGATATTTCACAAAGTTGTGTCTAGCGCAGGTTTTACTGCAATGTTCACACGTCATGGGCGGAGATGTTTTGCCATACCTTGGACTATGTTCTCCGATTTTGCCGAACATAGGATTGTTGTGGCCTGAAAGCTTTTCTGATCGTTTTCGTTTAGACTCGTCAGTGTGTTTTTTACCGAGATGGGATCTTCTAACACGGTCCGCTATTGCAGGGTCTTTCATCGGATTGTTATCTCCGGATATATCATCTCGCTTCTGTCCAAACATGTGATTTCCGAAACCTTTCCTCTGCTCACTCAACTTTGGGTTAGTAACATCGGTTTTGGCAATGCTTATGTTTTCTTTGTGAGAATCTGTTAACTTAAATCCCGGTAATCTACCTCCTCCGTCACTGGTTTCTGGTCTTAAATTAGCCCATGTTTTCTTTCCGTTGGCATCTTTTTCTTCAACCACGTTCCATAAATTACTATAATACAATCCCCGCTCTTTTAATTCTTTAGTTGTTTTGCATTCTGCTAGTATCTCAGTCGTAACATCATATCCGTGAGTTTTAATATGATCTTTCCAATAGTCACCTGAGCCTTTATATTTGTGCGGGTCTTTGGCTGTTGTTTTACCTAGGTATTTAAGACCGGTTATGTTGTGGGTCTTTTTATATAGATAAATATTCATTGCTGATTGCTCCTTCTAGCATTAGAGTGAGTGGGGATTCGTACTCCCGCGACTCACATCTATTTATCATTCTTGTTCAGCATCATTTCGATAGGTTGTAAAACCATTCTCTTTCACAACCTTAAGTACGCTAGGTACTCGACCCGCAAGTTCTTCGCGGTGAGAGACTAACCAGATTGACTTGCCGCGTCTTCTAGACAGGTCCTTAAGAATTGCCATTGCGTTCTCGACACCTATAGTATCAAGTCCAGAATCTATCAATTCGTCAATGAACACGGTATTGATGGGATGATATAGATTTTCCCAAACGTCTCTGAACGCAAACGACAGTCCTAATATCAATCGGTTCCGCTCGCCACGTGACAAATTATCAAAATCTAGTTCACGTCCGAGTTCAGTAATTTCAACCGAAAGATCATTCTTAAACACTACTGTATGCGGCAAGCCAATCTTGTCTAGATAGTTCGTAAGTCTAGCATTAAGATATGATAGATTTTGATCTATAATCTTCTTTCTAACAAACGAGTCTTTACTAGTTAGAAGGTCTACTAGAAACTTGTAGTGATCTCCTAATTTTGAAAGCTCATTTATTTTGTCAAAACTTATAACTTGCAGAGCCTTCTTTTCCATATCATCAATTTGCTCACTGTATGGATCAGCTTCAGCTACTTTGTTTTCGATTTGCTGAAGTAAGTTGGCAACTGTGCTACGATGTTCAATCGCTTCGGCTTCAGTATCATAGTGTGTGATAGGCGCAGGACCAACAATCACACCAGAATGCTCCACTAATTGTTCAGCATATGGATCAGTTTCTGCCTGCTTTGAGTTAATTTGATTCTGAATGTTCTCAAGTTCTGAACTATGCTTGATAGCCTCAGTTTGTGTTTTGTAATAAGTAGTAGGAACCGCGCCCAAAACAAACAAAGAATTTTTATTTTTTTCTAACTCAGTTTGGGTTTGGGCAAGATCAGATTGTGCAGTAGACAATAAGGCACGCTTGCTAGATAGGACCTCAACATGACCGTCATCATGGAAATCTTGTCCACACGCATAACATCTGTTTTCCTCAAGAGTCTTAACCTCGCTTATCAGTTTTTCAACCGATAAACGTTCTTTTTTGAGTGTAGATTCTAAAGAGGCAATCGTTTTATTTACAGAGTCTAGTTCGATTTTTCTACGATTGTATTCTACCAAATCAATATGAGCCTGTAGCTCAGCTTCAATATCGATGTGGCTCAACTTGTCATAGGTAATTTGTAAATCAGCAATATCTTTGTCGCGCTTTTGCTTCCAGGCGATCTGCCGAGCCAATACAGCTTCATACTGCTCTTGCTTTTTCTTGTTGCTATTGTATGTTGTTAGCTCTTTGTGTGCTTGGAGTTCAGCCTCGATATCAATTTTGCTGAGTTCATCATAATCAAGCGCTAACCTAGCCAAATCGTCGTCATGTTTGGCTTGCCACAGGCGCTGTCTGCGCTTAAGACCGTCAAGCTGTTCCTGAACACGCTTGTTAGCTTCCTCAATAGCTTTGACCTTATACTCTTCCAATTGAATGAGTTCTTTGTTGCCCTTGAGCTTTTCTTTGATTATCTCCGCTTTTTCGGAAAGCAGAGTTATGCCCAATAGTTGTTCAATGATCTTTCGTTGTTCGTTAGAACCTAATGCCAAAAACGGCTCAGAGTAGGTGTTAAGAGCAACGATGTGCTTGAACATGTCAGCGGACATTCCGATGGCACGCTCGATTGCAATCTGAGTTTCTTTATTTTCGCCTTGGGCGGCGTCTTCATCCGTAGAGGCCGCCGCATTATTGACAAAGAAACGCAAAATGTTTGGTTTGCGACCTCTTTCGATCTTGTATTCAATTCCACCAGAACTGAATTCCAAAGTGACCATCATGCCCTTAGCATTGGTTCGATTGATGAGATTGTCTTTACGAATACTGTTGATAGGAGTACCAAACAGAACGTAACTAAGACCTTGAATAAGGGTCGTCTTTCCGGTACCATTACGAGCGCCATCACCACCTAAATCTAGATTTTCACCTAAGATCAGTGTAAGTTCTTTGCTATCGAAGTTTACTGATTGACAAACTGCGCCAATAGACAGAAAATTACGGAGAGTGATATTCTTTAGTACAGTACTCATAGGTTACGATAAATCTCTAGTAATAGTTTTGCGTCATAGAAATCACTCTCGATATTAGTGATTTGGTCTACAACGATTTGATCAACACTTTCAAACTTGATTTCGCCAGGCGCCAAATCCTGTGAGTGCTGATCTTGCTTGATCGGAATCAATGCCATTTCACGAAGACTGTGTGCTGGTATAAGCGTCTCTCGAATAAAGTTTGCTTCTTCGTATGAAATGTCAATGTCAAGATGTACTCTAACATTAGATTTAGGTAAAAGCAAGCCGGTTGGGTTCTCTAATACTTGACTCAACTTGTATACCCTAAATAAAGGTTGCTTTGGCCAAGAATAGAATTCTGGATCTTTGCCCCACTCAAGAACCATCATACCGCGAGCATCATCACCTGCATCTGCGTAGTTGTGAGGGAAAGCATTACCCATATACCAAATGTTCTTCCTAGACTGTCGCTTATGAAAATGACCAGAATAAACCTTCTCAAATCCAGCAACATGTTCTTCGTTTAGTTCACCATGATCCGGCATCTCGATCATTGCATTCATATAAAAATGAGGAAGCTCCATGTGCGAGAAAAGATACTTGCCGCTAAGCTTAGGTAGTTTCTTATAATCATCACCAACTAACCACGGAGCTATGACTACATCATCTTGCTTGAACCAATCATTTACTATGACTACATTGTGTAAATGTTTTGCCCATTCAACTGAGTGAATATCCCGACGATCACGATAATATAAATCATGATTGCCGGGAATAAAGTAAACAACGTCAAACGCTGCGCTTAACTTCTCTAATGCCCGCAGTCCAAATTGCATAGTATGCATGTTGATGCTTGCTCTATGGTGATTGTAATCACCTAAAAAGAAACAAGTCTCACAGTTCTCTGTCTTAGCTTTAGTAATGAACCAATCAACGAAATCAGTACAGTCTTGGTTGTGCTGTAAACTATTGCTTTTAGCTCCGAAGTGCAGGTCTGTAAATACCGCAGCTTTTTTGAATAGATTTGCCATAGTTAAGTTATACTACTTAATGAATACAATATCAATGAAATAGGTTACCTTATTCAGGAGCCTGTATTTTCATATCCTTCATTTGACGAGAGAATGACGGAGTTAACCCGTTAATTTCCAATATATCATCTCTGATATTCTGGTTGCGTTTTTCGATATTAAGTACTCTACAGAAGCTATTAGTAATGGCTGCTGTATAGTATGCAAACGGATTAGCAGATTTGGCTTCGTTAAATCGAAGTCCAACGTAAGTTAGCTGAAGAATAGCCGATCCGCGCATCTCATCATTATAAGTATAGCCGCGCCAATTGTACTTCATGGCATACTTCTCACAAAGCATCATATACATTCGAGCCAACTTATTAGTGATTTTGCCGTGATCCTTAGAAAACTCGCCGTTTTCTATGCCATTAATCCAATGTGACTTTCCTACACATCTAAACGTATTAGTTTCATCTAGTTTGAAATGTTGGAACGGTGGAAAATTTACTTTGACATGAACCATGTCATCCACATCATCTTTGGTTGTCTTGTCTTCTAAATCAGAAAAATCTAAGTCGTCATCGTCATCGAAGATGAGAATGTCTTTAGCAGTCTTCTTTTTTGCTGACTTTCTTGGTTGCTTTTGCGCAACTGGAATGTGATCCCATGTCATTATTCGAAAGATCAAATCTTGTGTTGGGATATCTTCAGGGTTCAGTTTTTCGCCAGTTTCTTGTGATAGTCTGGCTGCTCTGGCTTCTTTGGCTAGTTGAATTTGTTCTGGTTGGGCAGTATATTCGAGACACTTAGCTAGCTCGGTCGTTAGATCCAAATCAATGATAAGATCATATCGATGATATTCGGGTTGAGTGAAGTAACAATAGGTAGTTTTGCTCGTATGAATCTCTTTAAGCATATCCTTGTTGTTTAGATAATTTATTGGTTTCTTTGGTTTTAATCCCACTGGTAATCCTCTTTACTATAGGGTATTATACTATTACTGTTGCAGTATTGCAACAGTATACGGGTAAATTTGACGATTTTTTGAAACGATAAATACAATCAGAGTATTGTATATTTATCATAGGAATCTCTGTTACATGGCAACCGTACAACTTAGTCCTAATGTTAAAATTGAGGCGATTACCCCAGAAGGGCCCGGCACCGCACCTATCTGGTATACTTTAACTATCGGAGACAGTGACCTTAGCACGAGAAACCCTACACAGTTTCAAGACGAAATTACTAATGCGGTCAACACCGGAAAAATATCGGCAGCAGAAGGCGCCACTGCAACCGCCGGATTGAGTCAGGCAATTACCGAAGTGCAGCAACAGCTATCATCTAGTGCAACCACAACGCAACCTTCATCAGATCCGGCTACAACACAGACCGTAACGGCCGAAACAGCCGCAGCCACTGCACCTCAAGGTTCAATTGCAGATGCACCCACACCTGTTTCAGAAGTAGTGGTTAACGGTTCCCCTGCTCCAGGTTCAGTAACTATAGTTCCGCAACCACCAATAATTGATGAACCGATAGTAAATCAACCGCAAGTAACTATAGTTCCGCAACCACCAATAATTGACCAACCTGTAGTAAGTTCAGTACAGAATACTATTGTAGATACACCACCTGTAATCACGGATGGACCATCAATTCCACCAAATCAGCCGGCTGTTCTTCCGGCAGACTTTTCTACTGATCCTTCTGCTCAAGGCAGTTCTAAAGGATTGCAAGGTTTGGTCGCAAATACACAGTCACAGGCAACACAGTCAATTGCTGCAAATGCCGCAGGCCAAGGTGACTGGCGAGTAAGACTTGCATTGGCTCCGGGAGCAACATATCTGTATAAAACAAGCTCAGATCCTGGTATTTTAGCACCACTGGTGGATACTGATGGTGTTATATTTCCATATACTCCTGCTATTTCGGTAAATTATGCGGCTAGCTATGATGCGGCTAGCTTAGTACACACCAACTATAAAATGTTCCAGTATACTAGCAGTTCAGTTGATTCGATCACACTCACCTGCGAATTTACTTGTCAGGATGTTGCTGAAGCTAACTATGTACTGGCTGTAATACATTTCTTTAGATCGATGACTAAAATGTTTTATGGACAAGATCAAAACCCTAAAGCAGGTACTCCTCCTCCGTTATGCTTTATATACGGTATGGGAAGTTACCAATTTTCAAATCATCCGTTAGCTATTACTGGATTTAACTATGCTCTTCCAGCTGATGTAGACTATATTAAAACTACAGCACCTTCTGTACCCGGAACACGTCCGGCATCCCCTACTAATAATACTAATTTAAAGTCAAGCCCTACATCGGCTAGGTTGTCAACTACTGGAGTTTCTCCGGGCGGAGCCACCCCACCACCACAATTCTCTACACCCACATCAGCTAGTACAGTGACTTGGGTACCGTCAAAGATTCAGTTGTCAGTAAGCTGTGTTCCGATTGTCAGTAGAAACCAAGTGTCTAATATTTTCAGCCTTGCTGATTATGCGTCTGGTAAAATATATGACGGAACAAATAATTCAAATGGAGGATTTTGGTAATGGCCGCATCGACGCAAAATCAAAGATTGTATTCGGCATCGAGTCCGTATTTTAATACAAATATAGTGAATAACAATTATTTGGATGTTCTTGCATATAGACCACTTCCTATGAATCCTACAGATGTTTATATGCAAATTACAGCAGTGTACGAATATAGACCCGACTTATTAGCGTTTGACTTGTATCAAAATGCAAGCCTTTGGTGGGTGTTTGCAGTTAGAAATCCTAATTTACTCGGCCCGGACCCGTACTTCAACTTTACGGCAGGTACTGGGATCTATGTACCAACATTGTCTACTCTAAAGACGGTACTGGGAATCTAATATGGTCGATAGTGTGACAACTACTATTAATGGGTATACTGTTATCGCTCAATATAATCCTGAGTATCAAAGGGTTTCCTATGTTATTAATAATCCAAACGGGTCTCTTTTATTAAGTGCAGGGAATGCGCAAGCGGCCATGTCGGGCGTGAGGAGTTTGGCGAATGAAGCAATAGATGCCGGTAATAGTGCATTGGCTTCTAGTCTATCAGCATTGAATATGAATCTTGTTATGCAATCCCCCTCAATAGACGCACAGGCCATGGCTCAATATAAACCTACACCACCAGAACCTACGCCTACAGATAACTCCGCCGCACTAACCCCAACAGCGACAAATGATAAACCTCTTCCTCCGATATCAGATGATGATAGCGGTAACACGCAGTCAAATCCTGCAGGATCATCTGGTGCACCTCCTTCGTCACCGGCAAATCCGTCCGGATCAGTAACAAATCCAACTCCCGCAAGCGTGTCTGCTGCGGCAGCAGCAGCGCCGACGCCACCCAACGGAGACCTACCTGGAAAACGCCTGTACAATCCATTAAGTCAGCTTTCTAGTTATACATATCAATTAAGTTTATATATGATAACACCTGATGCATACAGTGCATTTTTAGCGAGCGGAAAACAAAGTATAAATGTGATTCCTCAGTCACTGGCGAACAGCCCTTCTATAAACACCGCCGCGCAAACAAATACATTTATAAATTCCAATACGGGTCAACCGATAATCGGCGGCGCCTACCTAATAGCACAGAGCGGGGGAAGCGGTAATCCTGCCAATCGCGCCCCCGGAATTGATTTTGATTATGGTATTGACAATCTATCCTTTGATCATGTAGTGTCTACTAATGGGTCTGGCGCCGCCGCGGTAAACTCTGATATAAAATTTACTATTACAGAACCATATGGTTTCTCGCTTATTGATAAAATAAAAACAGCACAAACTGTTATAAACAACTACAGTTCGGCCATTAATATACCTGACAATCCGACAAAAAGTCTTTTTATTTTGGGTATTAGATTTTTTGGATATCTACCAGATGGAACACTAGCAACTGGCAAAGAAATATTTAATGGTATTCCACTAGATCCTAATGCTGGCGGCGTCGGCGCCCTTTTTGAAACTTATTATGATATTAATATAAACACATTCGGGTTTAAGCTTGGTGCAGGCACCACTACGTATGACATAGAAGCAACTTACCTAGCAAGCTCTACCGGATTCGGTACAAAATACGGATACCTAAACGGTAGTCCCAATTTTACATGTAAAGGTTCGACCGTTGGTGAAGTTTTGAGCGACCTTGCTAGTCAGTTGAACGCAAAACAGCAACAACTAACTAATACCAGTAATGGTCAAAAACCATCACAACAATATCCTATAGCCTACACATTTGAATATCAAGGTAACGCAGCAACCACTGTTGCGAATGCTTCTATGATTAATCCAGCCGATAATAACAAAGCAAAAGCAGCGATGTCTGGTGCAACAAATAGCGCACAATCTAATCCTAAGGCTGAGGTTACCGGAGTTTACAATCCCAACATAAAGACTATTACTTTTGCTTCCCAGCCTATTTTACAGTGCATAGACCAAACAATAACATCCAGTACTTATGTAACAGACGCATTGTCTTCTAATACGACCAACTCAACTAACGGGGATAATACAGTTATACCAAACCCTAACCCTACTTATCCGGTTTGGTATAACTGTAGTGTCCGGGTAGAAAATCCTAGATGGGATAATATTATTCATGATTGGATATTTGATATAGTATATGTTATCCGGGAATATCAAACACCTCTCGTTAACAGTCCAGCTATTAGTACAACTCAACCATATTATGGTCCTTATAAAAGATATCAGTATTGGTATACAGGAAAAAATTCAGAGATTACAGAATATTCACATACTATTAATAATGGATATTTTTTGGCTGCACTAAATCAACCTGGCCCAGACCCTTTAAAGGGTGCACCTAATACTGCTACTACTGCTCCCGCGCAAAGCACGCCCCAATCCAGCACCAACACTCAAGGTAACGGAGCAGAAGCAGTAGCTAGCTACAAAGACAGTTTATACAATCCAGTAGCCTATTCAGACGTTCACGTATCTGTTTTGGGTGATCCAGATTTCCTAATACAAGATACGGCTAATCAAGACAATCATTTTAATACACACTATTCTCCGAATGGATATAGTATTGCACCCAATGGTGGTCAGGTGTTTGTTGAAATAAATTTCAATGAAGCGATAGATTATGATACTACTAGTAACGGGACTGGACTAATGAATCTAAATGACAAAGTATATTTTCAAACATATCCGAATTCGGTGAATATTCTCAAAGATGCTAACGGAAATCCTTTAGTTCAAGGGGTTAGTTACCAAGTAAACACAGTAAAAAATACTTTTTCTGGCGGAAAATTTACTCAATCATTTGAGATGACAGTGAATCCGTTCAACGGGGTTCCAGTAGATTCTAACGCAGCGTCATCTGCATCACAGTCTTCAAATCCAGGTCCATCACCGACTAATGCGAGCAAACAAGCGCCTACTACTGGATTAAAGCCTGCTCCGCAAACTGATGCCCAAAACGGCACAGTAAGCCAACCTCAACCAGCACAACAAAAACCAGCCGAAGCTACAACTTAATAACGAGAAACCAGTATGCCAATTGATACATTTAAACCAAGAGGTCAGATAGCAGCAGACAAACCTGGTAAAGGTGGGTCTGGTGTACAAACTGTACCACTAATAGGCGTAGTTAGAGATAATGTTGACCCGACACGATCTGGTCGTATTAGAGTATCTTTGGTACAACCTAACAGCTCCAGCAAACCAGAAGACTCTACAAATTGGATTACTGTAAGCTATCTAAGTAGCTTTTTTGGTAAGGTGCAAGCAACTGCGAATAGTGACGGTTACGGTACTTACAAATCTAATTCTAGCTCATACGGACAATGGCAAGCTCCGCCTGACATCGGTACTCAGGTAATCTGCATATTTGTTAATGGTGATAAAAACTACGGGTACTACATCGGTGCTATTCCGGAAGCAGAATCATTACAGATGGTTCCTGCAATCGGATCATCAGATAATATTCTCACTAACGAGGGTGAAGCAAACAGTTATGGAGGCGCAACTCGTCTTCCTGTAACTAATATGAACACTAACGACAAGAAGAAGTCAGATAGTGCAGAATTTTTAAATACTGCCCGGCCGGTTCACAGCTATACCGCAGCAATCATGAATCAACAGGGTATAATTCGTGACCCTATTCGCGGACCTATATCATCCTCTGCATCACGCGAGACTGTATCTCGTGTTGGTTGGGGAGTATCTACTCCGGGCAGACCCATATATACAGGTGGATACGATGATACTACACTACCTGCATCATTGCAACAAGATAATCCGCAAGGACTTCAGGTTGTAGCACGCAGAGGCGGCCACTCAATTGTTATGGACGACGGCGACATTATCGGCCGCGACCAGCTAGTTCGAATTCGAACAGCTTTGGGTCATCAGATTCTTATGAGCGACGACGGTCAGACATTAATGATTCTGCACTCTAATGGTCAATCGTATATTGAATTAGGAAAAGAGGGTACCATTGACATGTACTCAACCAATTCAGTGAACATTCGAACACAAGGTGACCTGAACTTACATGCGGATCGTGACGTTAACATTCATGCAATGGAAAATTTAAATATCCAAGCAAAACAAATTCATACCAATTCTGAAGACGACACTATGATGCGTTCGGGCGGCGACTTTAAAACTTCTGCGACCGGTGACATAACTGGATTAGCAGCCGGCGCCATTGCATTTGCTGCGGGCGGCGACGCTTCGTTAGCAGCATCAGGTCAGGCATACGTTAACGGCACCAAAGTAAACCTTAATTCAGGAAAATCAAGCACGACACCTGAGGCAGTGGACAATATTCCACTAAATGCACAAACTGACACCTTATACGATGAAGAAAAAGGATTCCTTGCTGCACCCGGTAAACTACTTACGATTGCCTCAAGGGCACCAGCACATGCGCCATGGGCTAATGCAGGTCAAGGTGTAGATGTGAAAACCAGCCTTAGCGCTTCAGATAATCTTCCCGCAGCACCAACTCCGGCTGCAACAGCCGCAAGCTCTGCTGGCGCAGCGACCGGCGCCACGCCTCCTGCGGTAGCAACAGTAGCGTCAGCGCCTACAAACGCACCTAACATCTCAACTGCACTGGATAAAGGTACTACCAATGCAATGCTTGGTGCAACAGCTACAGCAGCAGCTACCGGGCCGCTAGCAGCAGCGACAAAGCAGGGCGCTGCCGTTGTAGAAACTGCAACCGGAAAAGTAGGAGCAATTGGTTCATTTGCACTCACGCCTTCGTCATTGGCTAGTGCTGGTGTACTTAAACCCGGAGCAGATACCCTTGTAAATGGGCTAGTTAAGAACGGTGTTGATTTGACGAATGCGATGCCGTCTTCTCTCTTTACTGGTGCACCTGGAGCAAAAGATTTAACAAACCTAACCCAAAATATTACTGCACAAACAAATACCGTAATTACCAACATGCAAAAGTCACAAACTGCATTAGGAGCAGCCGGCGTTCTAACCGGAGCAGAATCTCCGGCAACGGTTGCTGGTTTAGTCCAGTCCGCGACAACGAACGGAGTAGAGGCCACAACTGATGCTGTAAAACAAGTGAGCGGTGTAGCAGGCGCAGCATTGGGCAACATTACGGGAGCACTACAGTCTATTGGATCTGGTATAGCAGCAGCAGGTTTGGCTACTTCCTTAGGTGGATTGGGCGGCATTTCAAATGCATTAACTGCGATGGGTAAAATTCCATCCTTGGCTGGTTTAATAGACCAAGCTAAAGGTATTGCAGGTTCAGCGTTCGATGCGATCAAGAATTCATTTAAACCTCTTAAACCAAATGTCCCACAGAATCTCACACAAATTGCAAAAGATAATGCTGCTACTGCTGCTGGATTGTCAGAGCAAACTGGTCAACTAAGCACTACGGTAAGTTCGGATGCCTCTAGCATCTTTGGCTCAAACGGTATTAGTGCAAACTTTACTACGTTGACTGGATCGCTTGCAGGCGCGGCCGGCGCACTAACGTCATTGACTAAAATTGCAGGTTCAGTCAACGGAGCAGTAGGCTCTATCAACAATTCAGTGGGCGGAATAACTGGTTCTATCGCGGCCGTATCTACTCTCGCAAGCAAAGCCACAAATATCGTTAACGCTGCAACTAGTTCATATGGTTCTGTCACAACTACTATCGGCGGCGTAACCGGTGTATCTAGTACGACGGCTACAGTTACACTATCTTCAGTTACTAGCAATCCTCTTAATCCTACTTCAAGCGGAGTGCAAACGGCCGTAAACTCAGTAAGCGCAATTGCGGGCGCCGGAGCAACTATAGCTAGCGGAGGCATAGGCGGACTATCTACAGCAGCCTCGATTGTTCAGCAAGGTTCAGCAGCATCGACCTCATCTACTATAGCTAGCGGGTTAAGCAATTTACCTGGAGGAATAAGTGCAGTGTCATCGGTATTCAATAATGCTAAAAATGCAGTAAATGCAATTCCGGGTGTAGGACAGTTGACTGGTGCAATCAATGCTGCTACGGCAAGTGTGATGGGAGGATTAAATCTTTCTCCTATTAGTTTACCTAATAGTCTAAACAGTTTAACCAGCTTAGCATCTTCAGGGCTATCAGTTGGTGCAGCAGCGGACCTACAATCGGCAATCGCTGCGTTGTCGTCAGGACCAAGCGGCATCAAGTTGCCTGTTATAGGTTTCAACACCACAGACAGAACAAGTATAACCTCACAAATTACTAACGTATTAGGTGATCCTGGCATACCGATGCCAAATTTAGTTGGTGGAATTCCTAGTAGTGCAGTAAATGACGCACAGTCACTCGTTGATCAAGGAAATAAGTTATATGACGTAATTGATCAATTGGATGCGTACAATAAAAAAGCAGAGGCTGCGAGAAAGGCATACGAGTCTGCTCGACAAACCCTTCCGGCCGGCGATCCACAATTAGCGGTTCTGCTTGCTCAGTGGAATAGTGTAATTAATGATCCAACATATTTGGCGTTGCTACAAGAGGGTGATGGAACAGCAGCAGCGGTGTCTGACCAAACAAGCAACACCGCTTCTGCACCTACTGGTCTTCCTAACCCACCTTCTACTATCAACACAGGAATTCCTCTTTCTACTGCAGGACTGAAAAGCACAGTTCAGGGCATAGTATCTACAATTACAGGGGCTGGCACGTCATTAATTAATCTAGCACAAACAACACCTGTAACAGTATCTACTACTCCTATAACTCAAACAGCTACCGCAATCAAAGCATTGCAACTCTCGACTGCAAATAACATTGCGTCTCTGAACAATTCACTTGATGGTATTACGGGACCAACAAATAATGCATAATACAGGGGCTAAATAGAAGTATGGCACAGTATATTGGATTTAGCACGATTGATGCATGTCTACCAAAGACCACAAATGTCCTAAATGGGCCTGATGGTGGTCCTGGCGGAACAGTAACTTCTTTAGTAATCGGCAAGAAGTTCCGTATGGTAGATGTTCAATTAGTTATAAGAGATTTCATAAATGCACTAAACATACCGTACGGTCAAAAAGTAGGACAGCCACAGTACGGTACCTTTCTCTGGGATTTTGTTTTTGAACCTAACACGACGGACACACAAGTTCAATTGCAAAACGAAATCAGACGTATAGCATCATTGGATCCAAGACTTTCCTTAGGGTATGTCAACGTATACCCGCAATTAAATGGTATTCTAGTAGAAGTTGAAATTGCAGTCGTGCCGTTCAATCAGCCGTCGGTGTTGAACGTATTCTTTAATACACAGACAGGTATAGCTGCCATACAATAACAAATCCACCTTTTTGGTAATGATAAATATATCTATATCAAAAAGAGTGTACACATGGCAACAAGTTCAAGACAGTCAGCGTTATTTGGATTAAATGATTGGAAAACCATTTATCAAACCTTCCAACAAGCGGACTTTCGCAGTTACGACTATGAAACTCTGCGCAAAAGTTTCATTGACTACTTGCAACTATACTACCCTGAAACGTTCAATGATTATACTGAATCGTCTGAATATATTGCATTACTCGATGTTATCGCGTTTATGGGACAAGGGCTTGCTTTCCGTGATGATCTAAACACTCGTGAAAACTTCATTGATACTGCCGAGCGCCGCGACTCTGTTATTAAACTAGCTAACCTAGTAAGCTACACACCAAAGCGCAACATTGCAGGTCAGGGTTGGCTGAAAGTCTCAAGTCTTTCTACTACACAAAACATTACCGACATTAATGGAACAAATCTAAGTAATATTCCTATACTATGGAATGACCCAGCTAATCCGAATTGGTTGGAACAGATGAATACAATCTGGAACGCCGCACTTGTTTCAACACAACGTATCGGTAAGCCAGGTAATATTGCAGACTTGCTAGGAGTTACTACGAGTGAGTACGCTATTCAAATTCCTCCTACTGTTCTACCGATCGTACCATTCACGTCAACTATTGACGGTGTAACTATGAATTTTGAACTATGCAGTGTCACTTCGTTAAATGAGGATTACATATATGAGATTCCACCTGCACCGTCCGGCAAATTCAATATGGTATATCGAAATGATACACTGGGCTTCGGATCACCTGCAACTGGATTTTTCTTCTATTTCAAGCAAGGCACGCTACAGAACTATGACTTCACTTTGCAGCAGCAGATTTCAAATCAAATAATTCCAATTGGCGCAATTCAAGGGGTCAATAATACCGACACTTGGTTGTACCAAATTAATTCTGATGGAACTACAACACCATGGATTCAAGTGGAAAACATCTATGCTGATGCATATCTACAAACGACTACATCAAACAAAACAATCTTTTCTGTGAACTCCGGCTTCAACGATCAAGTATCCTACATTTTCGGTGACGGCGTATTTTCTAAGATTCCAGTAGGAACGTATAGATCATATGTTCGTGCAGGTAATGCGCTGACCTACACAATCTCTCCTAGTGAAATGAATGGTATTTCGGTTTCGTTCACGTATATTGACAGTACAGGGAAGGCACAAACACTGACTATAGGGTTGACGCTTCCTCAGACGGTTTCTACTGCACAGGCTCGTGAGTCACTGGCTGACATTAAGCAACGTGCACCAACTCGTTACTATACACAAAATAGAATGGTTAATGGTGAAGATTATAATAACTTCCCATATACGCTTTACAGTTCTATAATTAAATCAAAATCTATTAATAGAGCATCTGTTGGTGTATCTAAAAATCTAGATTTACTCGATCCTACTGGAAAGTATTCAAGTACCAATTCATTTGGTAGTGACGGTGGACTATATCAAACTACAGTGGACGGTGTACTGACGTTAACGATCAATAGTACGAATGATATTATTGCGTTCTTTAGTGACACACTATCTTCGGTATTATCACTAAACAGAGCTAACCAGTATTATATTCAAAATTATACTAGATATCCAGTAGTAGCTCCTACTCCAACTAGTGATAACTTAGTTTACTGGAATACAAGTTCAGTCGATTCTGGATCGGAAACTGGATACTTTTATACCAAAGCCGGTAGCCAACTTAATCCTATATCCATTGGTACTTATGGAAGCACTAATGGAATCATGTACATTACTACTGGCGCTATATGTAAATTCCAAGCGCCGACTGGTTATTATTTTGACATTAATAATCGTTTGGTTGCAGGTATACCGGGCGCGACAGACTCGACTTATATTTGGTCTACTGTACTAAATGTAGTAGGCGATGGGTCAAATAACGGTGCTGGCACGTTTGCAAACGGAGTTGGTCCGGTTAGCATTAATGGTTATGTACCAGACGGCGTTACCGTCAGTGAAGTGATCCCGGTATTTGGTAATGCACTGTCCACAGCAATCATTCAAGAATGTATATTTAAAATGGAGTTGCAGCAAGATTTTACTCTGGTGTTTAACAACGCTCTACAGATAAATCAAGATCGTTGGTCAGTAAGCACTGCCGGCGATCCAAATTATTTCGTAAAATTCACCAGTCAAGGTGGCAATAGATACATAGTTACATACAAATCATTAACATACTATTTTGGTTCAGTTGCAGATACTAGATTTACTTTCTCAAAAGACGGAATCGTGTATGACCCTTATTCAGGTAAACTTATACAAGACTTTGTAAACGTGCTGTCAGTAAACAGTCAATTTAACTCTACTACCGCATTGGGTAGAGACTACAAAATAAACATTGTGGGACAAACGACTCAAACTGACGGTTATGTAAACGATTTCCAAATAGAAGTTGCTGCAACTGACGTTAACAACAAACAATTAATATTAAATCCAGACTTCTTTAATGAAATTACTGGATATGTTAACGGATCTTCAAACACTGGTGTGTACGCTTTCTTTGAAACGGTACAAGATCCAATCAATCTAACAAGACAATATCTTATACCATCAAGTTCTGTAGTATACCAGTATCCAACAGTTACTAACATCGAAGTAGTAAAGTACGATTATCCTTTAGGTCAACTATTTTATGCGTATTCAGAAGGTAACTTTTATACTAGTGTTCAAGATCAAACAGTGACCACACCCTCATATATTTTGGTTGTTCAGAACCAATATTCTGTGTTGTTTGGTAGACAAGGGCTGTCCTTCCAATATAGACACAACTCAAATGATACCAATCGTATAGATCCTATCACGACCAATATTATTGATTTGTACGTCGTTCCTCAGGCATACTATACTGCATATACCAATTGGATTACTGATACCACAAATACTGTTCCTGAACCCACAGTACCTACTATAACTGAACTTACCCAAGAATACGGTAAAGTTCAAGATTATAAAATGCTATCGGATTCTGTGATTGTAAATAGTGTTGTCTTTAAACCGCTCTTCGGTCCTAAAGCAGATGAGAACTTACGTGGAACAATTAAGGTTATTAAAACAAGTAATACCAATGCAAGTGACAGTGAAATTAGAAGTGCTGTACTAGCTGCTATGAATAATTACTTTAGCATCAATAATTGGAATTTCGGAGATACTTTCTATTTCTCAGAATTAAGTGCGTATCTTCATGCGCAATGCGGAGATTTAATTAGTTCTGCGGTACTCGTATCTAATGACCCAACACAACCGTTCGGCACACTGTATGAAATCAAGTGTCTACCGTATGAAATCTTCGTATCCGCCGCCACCGCAAATGACGTACTAGTAGTTCCGGCCCTCACACCCGCCGAATTACAGTATTGATAAATACACTTGACTAGCAGTAGTCTGCTATGTGCAGTAAAAACAAAGTAGAGAACCATTATAATGGCCCGAATTCGGACAATAACTTTTCTTCCTGAGATTTTTCAAACCTCAACTAACGCGGAATTTTTGTCAGCGACCCTAGATCAGATCGTAAATCCACCGAATACGATGAAGATTCAAGGCTATGTAGGTAGCAAGTTTGGATATGGTGTAAATGCAACTGACAATTATGTAGTTGAACCAACAAAAACTCGGGTGAACTATCAGTTAGATCCGGGTGTAGTTTTTACTAAGCCAAACGAATCTGTAGCAAACGACTTTATCTCGTATCCAGGCATCATCGACTCTATTGCAATGCAAGATAGTATTACGGATAACAACAGTCGTCTATTCAAAAGTCAGTTTTATTCATGGGACTCCTTCACTAACCTCGACAAGCTCATTAACTTTAATGAATATTACTGGTTGCCAGTCGGGCCGCCGGCTGTTACTATCTCAGCAGCAACCGTGTACTCTACTGAAAATTATGCAGTCACATCACTACCTAATGGATATGAAATTGCTCTAGTCGGACAACCTATCGGTAGCATCAATCCTACACTTGGATTGATCCGCGGAGGAACCTATACTTTTGCTGTAAATCAATCGTCTCAGTTTTGGATTCAGACGGATCCGGGTACCTCAGGATATTCGCCATTCCAATCGAATCTTACTACTAGACAAGTATACGGAGTAGACAACAATGGCGCAAGTCAAGGTGTTGTTACGTTTACTGTTCCGCAAAAAAATGCACAAGATCAATATATTTTTCCAGGTAACAACACTGTCGATCTAGTCAGCACTAAATTGTTTGACCAAGTAAATGGAGCAGTTTTAAAGACATTTACTGACACGGATGGCGTAACATATCAAGGACTTAATGACATTGATGGCGTGACTGCGCTTGAAGGGTTACGCATCATGTTCTATTATGATGGTATTCCGGCAGAGAAGGGAAACACAGAGACCTTCTTGAGCGAGACACCGCTGGACATCAATAGTGATGTTCTCGTCGCACCAATCGTTATAAATGTAACTAGCTGTGATGCTTCTGCGTTTACTACAGATAGTACCTCTCAATTAGTAGTCGGTCAAACTGTAACCTTTAACAACCCAACATTCGGTGGAGTTACTGCAGGGGAAGTCTATTATGTTCATAGTATTCCTACTTCAGGTACATTTACTATCGCGTTGACTCTAGATGCTTCGTCTCCGTTAACTTTGGTTCCTGGATCAGGTACTATGGTTGCCAATATCAATCAGGGTCTATATGAAGAAAGTGTCGCATCAACGGTGTTTGAATACTATTACTTGATTGAATACATCGGTGATCCAAAGAACCCAACTATTCGTTTAGTTCCAGATGGTACTATTCCTGTAAATCAAACAATTACTCCATTATATGGTACTCAATGGAACAATATACCATTTTATCGTTCACCTACCGGAGTAATTAATCCAATTCCTGTTATCACTGCTCCGTTAGATGTTCTATATTATCAAGACGGTACATCTGCTGATTCTGTCGGCGTGATTAAAATCATTGACAGCAATACTACAAATACTATTAATGTTGTGACTGAAATCTTGGGTAACCCTAATTATACGTCATCTAGTGGAGTAGTATTTACTAATGGATTGAAAGTTAACTTTCAAGGTGACATTATTCCTACAAGTTATTTACAGGGACAATACTATGTACAGGGTGTAGGAACTGCAATTGAGTTAGTTCCAGTAAGCTCTCTAGTCTGTACTGAAGATTTTACACATGGTAATTACATTCCATATGATTCTACACCATATGACATTAGCAATTACGATTCGGACCTTTTTATTCCAACAGATAAAGACTATATTACTATTGCTAGAAACGCAATCAATAAAAATGCTTGGTCCAGAAGCAATCGTTGGTTCCACATCGATGTCATCAACGCAACTGCAAAATACAATAACGACCCTAATATCGCAACTACTTACGCGACACAAGCAAACAAAGCAGTCCGCCCTATAATCGAGTTTTATCCTAATCTAAAATTATACAATTCGGGTTCTGTAGGCGCCGCAGGAATCGATTTTATCGATACCCATAACACTGATGCATTGTCAACAGTAGCAGGATCTTACAATTATTACCCAGATACAGAAGTACTTACTACAGCATCGGCGTCGGTTGTAGGAGTAACCGCCGCAACATCAACTACCTTTAGTGTAGACGCTGCTAACGTTTCGGGTACATTCCAAATTGGAATGTATGTTGCAGATTCTTCAAGCATTCTTCCTAATAATACACAAATTACCGACATTACTGGTACTACTACGCTAACTGTAACAGTTTCATGGCCCGGCGCAAAAAACATATCCTCTGCTTCAAACTTGTCTATTGTGGGTTCAGACACTACTTTAGATAACTATGCTTTGTTTCCGGAAGCAAGAATCGTATTTGCTGCTGACTCTAGCTCTACTGTAAGAAACAAAATCTATGTCGTAAACTTCTCGGTAATTGATCCTAATACTAGACCTGTAATTACACTCACGGTAGCAGAAGACGGAAATATTGTCCCTGATGAACAATTAGCAATTAAGCGTGGTTATTATCACCAAGGCACTAGTTACTATTATGATGGTATAAAGTGGATACAGGCACAACAAAAGGTTACGGTTAACCAACCACCGCTGTTTGACGTTTTTGATGCCAACGGTATTTCTTTTGGGGATTCTTCGGTCTATCAAAGTACTTCGTTCAAGGGGTGTAAACTTTTCGCATACAGTGTTGGTAGCGGAGTCAATGACCCTATATTAGGCTTTCCAATCGCATATTCTGGTATAGATAACGTAGGGGATATTAGTTTCGACGTATCACTGAATTTGGATACATTTAATTATGTGTCTGGATATAATCCTATTAATCAAAAGGTAAATACTGGCTACGTATATAATTATACATCAGGTACATCATATGTAAGACAGCTTGGTTGGCAAACCGCAATTGCTGATAGCACGCAATATCAATTATTCAGTTTTGACTTTGATCCTACAAATCCAACATTAAGTTTCCAGTGTGACGTTGCAGCATTGCCTGCTTTAGCAACGGGAGAAACTGGTTGGCCGAGAGTTAAGGTATACATCAACAATGTATATCAAGCACCAACATCATATGCTACGGTAGTTGGTACCAATACTACCACAATTACATTTAACAGTAGCAGTTCACTACCAACAACTAGCACGGTAGTTCAAGTATTAGTATTGAGTGATCAAGTAAGCCAAATCGGTTACTACGACATTCCTATTAATTTAAATAATAATCCATTAAATGCTGATTTAACTACAGCCAATGTTGGTGATATCCGTGCACAGTATAGAGACATTTTTATTAATTCACCAAACACGACAGGTGAAATTTTCGGCGCAAATAATTTTAGAGATTGCGGTAACTTAGTACCATATGGTACAGAGATAATTCAAAACTCTGCGTCATTAGTACTGCCGGGAACCTTTTTCCGAAACACGCAGCACAACTTGTTTGACGCATTGATGTTTAACAGCCGTGAATATATAAAGTATAAACAATTACTAGTATATACGGTACAAAACACAGATTACGTTCAGCGATACACTCCGTCGCAAATTCTGGATAGCGCACTAGACCAGATTACTGCTGCAAAGAGCGAAATCAACGCATTCTTTTGGTCGGACATGTTACCGTCAAAGGCTCCGTACCGCACCAACACGTACACGTTCAATAATCAACTGGATACTTCTGTTTATCCATTAAGCAATGTTTATAATTTTGAAACTGCTAACTATAGCGGCGTTCTTGTTTATGTGTTGAGAACAGTCGCTGGTGTAGTAGTTGAACGACAACTTACTAGTGGCATAGATTATATAATAAGTCCGGATGCCCCTTCGCTCACTATCATTAGCCCGCTTGGTGATGGCGATAAGGTCATCATTAAAGAATACAACCAAACATACGGCTCATATATTCCTAATACACCAACTAAGTTGGGACTATATCCTTCATTTTATCCAGAAGTAGTTTTGGATTCAGATTACACAGTTCCTACTTACTTCATCAAAGGACATGACGGATCGTTCACTAAGTTATACGGTGACTATGACGAAACATTAGGAGTATTGATTGATTTCAGAGACCAGGCTCTGCTTGAGTTTGAACTAAGAATTTACAATAATTTAAAATTAAGCACAACTGTTCCTATCGAGCGATACGAAGTTGTACCTGGTTACTTCAGAAGTTCTACATCAACATATTCATGGAATGAATTTATACAGATGTACGAACCTACGTTCTTGAACTGGATTGGTCAAAATCGTCTCGATTATAAGTCCCAGTACTATCAAAAGAACAACGAGTTCAGTTATAACTATACAAATTCAGGTAATAAACTAGACCAAGCTGCTATTCAGCAAGGTTATTGGAGAGGGGTCTATGAATATTTCTATGACACAACTACTCCAAACGAAACTCCATGGGAGATGTTAGGATTTGCTAATGAACCAACCTGGTGGGCTGATCGTTACGGACCTACTCCTTATACGAGCGATAACGGTATTCTATGGGGTGATTTAGAAGCTGGTTATATTTGGAATAACGGTAATCCCTACACCGTACCTGAGTTAGCACGTCCTGGACTATCTAAAATTATTCCGGTTGACTCCAACGGCGATTTGTTGTCTCCGCTAATCGCAATTGTAGGCAACTATAATCCAAGTACGTTCCAAAAAGATTGGGTAGTAGGAGATGATGCACCTGTGGAGTTGAGCTATCGACGTAGTTCAACTTGGCCATTTGATTTAATGAGACTATTTGCACTGACTAGACCAGCTGAATTTTTCAATTTGGCCGTCGACCTTGACAATTACAAATACAATGCTGAATTTAATCAATATTTGGTTAATGACAGAAGCCATTTAGTTCCTGCAAATATTGAAATTTATGGTAATGGTACTGCAAAAACCAGCTACATTAACTGGATTGTAGATTATGAAAAGCAACAAGGGGTTGACGCAACTACTAACATTACAACCCTTTTGAATAACCTTGATGTTCGTCTGGTTTATCGTCTTGCTGGATACAGTGACAAAACATTGCTTCAATTCTATGTGGAAAAGGGTTCGCCTAATAGCAATAACGCAACACTATTGATTCCTAACGAAAGTTATTCAGTGTTGTTATATGACAATCAGCCCTTCGATCAGATTATGTTCAGTGGCGTGGTCATTCAGAAAAATCAAGGCTATTGGACTGTATACGGTAATTCACAAACATTTGCATACTTTAAAACACTAAAACCTATCAATAACGGTACATACGGTAGTGTTGACGTTTTAGGTACTACAGTTAAGTATGCTAAAAACTATACTGATCAAGTAGTTCTTGTTCCATACGGTACCAAATTCTACAGCACTCAGGGAGTAGTTCAATTCCTAATGAGCTATGGTGCCGAACTTGAAAGCCAGGGCATGTTGTTCAATGAAGTTGAACAAGGAATTGAAGTCACTTGGGCACAGATGGCAGCAGAATTCTTGTATTGGTCAATGTCCGGATGGGAAGTAGGAAGTCTGATAACACTAAATCCGTCTGCTACTGCAATAAACATTGATAGACCAAGCGCGATAGTTCAGCCGCTTACGGTTCAGCAAACTAACTTTATACTAAATCAAAATCTCTATCCGATACAACTAAATGATCTTTGCGTTGAACGTGACGATACATTATTCCATGCGCACACCTTGAATCAGGGTGATTCTATGTCTTATGCTCAATTTAACGTAAGTAATTTCGAGCATGGTATCGTATTCGATAATGTCACTTTGTTTAATGATATTATCTATAATCTAACTACTGGACTAAGACAAAACCGCATCTACGCTCGCGGGGTCAAGACTGCTGATTGGAACGGAACCGTAAACGCCTGGGGCTTCATTTTAAATCAAGACAACGTATTAGAATGGAATGGTAATCTAAAGTATACTAAAGGTGTTATCGTACAATATAAGAATAAGTATTGGACTGCACTTAAAGTAATAGAACCATCCGCGACATTCAACGAGCAAGATTGGAAGCTCGTGAATTACAATGACATTCAAAAAGGAATGTTATCAAACGCTTCTACTCGTGCATACGAAAGCACACTATACTATGATGTTTACCAAGCAAATCTTGAACAAGATGCCGACTTGCTTGCGTTCTCACTTATTGGATATAGACCACGCGACTATCTTGCTCTGGTAGACCTTACAGATTCTACTCAAGTTCAAGTCTATCAAAATTTGATCAAGAACAAGGGAACCCGCAATGCAGTAGATGCATTCCAAGGTGCTACTTTCCCACAAGGTAGTATATCTTATGATTTCTACGAAAACTGGTCTATTTTAACTAAACAATATGGTGGAGTGCTGAATGAAAACTTCGTTGACTTCAGAATAAACCAAACAAATCTTATGGGTAATCCATCAATTGTTAGTTTGACAAATGGAGTATACACGGTTGGTTCAGACCAAGAAGTTCCACTATACAATTTATTCAATTATAACACACCACCAGCATCACCGAATGTATTGTCAACACTAGACACTACGGTTAATTCACAACTGTACCCATCCGCCGGATACATCAACGTAAATGATGTTAAGATGTCATCATATTTCTTCTCTGGATTGCCTTCTGCGGTTGACAGTACCGGTGCAGTTGTTCCTATTAATAATTTCTACGTAGGTGAATATTTTTGGTTAGCTAACTTTAAAAATAAATGGGACGTATTTAGATGGACCAATATTGGTCAAGTAATTCAAGTTAGAAATAATACTAACGGAACAGCAACCATAACGTTCAGTTCTCCGCATTCTCTCAATAAGCTAGATCCGATGGCCATCATTAACTTCGCGCAGAATGTTGATGGATATTATATAGTCGCTGATGTTCTAAATCTTTATGAAGTTGTAATAAATCTATCTGCACTAAATGCAAATCAAAATTCAATTCAAGGCAGAGGGTTAGCCTTTGGGTTCGTGTCGCAACGAGTAGCATCACCTGCAGGAATAATTCCGTTAGCATCTGCTGAAAACGAATTTATCAAAAACACTGTTTGGGTAGACGAAAACACTGACGGCAACTGGGCAGTCTATCGCAAGAGTTTAAATTATGCTTATCAGAACCAATTTGAACAGGCCGATGGCGGCACATTTGGTTCTGCTGTCGCATATACATCTGATATGGGTTACCTGATAGGTGATTCCGGCACAGGGATTTTGTATAGATACATATACGACAGTTTAGCTCAAGCGTACCTTCTGAAGGAAAACAAGACCGGCGGAACATCGTTTGGTTCAACAATAAAGTACGCCCAAAATCTATATGCAGTATCTCAACCTTCTGGCGTATCGCCAGCAGTAACGTTGTACACCTTAAATCATACGGTTGTTACTGATCGTATGTTAACATACCAAACCATAGCCGCGCCCGGAGGAGTAACCGACTGGGGCAGTGCATTAGCTATTTCGGGTGACACTAATTGGCTTTACATCTCTGATGCGCAAAACAACAATGTATATGTATATCGCAAGCAAAATATTCCTCTAATTGCAGGATACTTTGTGACCGGTGAAACATATGTTATCACGTCATTGGGTAGTACAGACTTCACTGCTATCGGTGCAGTAGACAACAAAGTAGGTATTACTTTTGTTGCAACTGGCGCCGGCGCCGGCACCGGTACTGCGACCCAGATTACATACAAGCAATCCACTATCATAAGCGGGTCATCTTTGTTCAGTCTAGGGGCCGGTGACGGATTCGGGACTGCGCTTGCAACATCATATGACGGTAGCACTCTAGCGGTAACCGCACCGTTTATCGACTATAGCCCAACGATAACAAATTGGGGTACAACATTTGTGCTACAACGCACGATGCAAAATTTTGAAGCAAAACAAAATTCGCTCCCTGAGCAGACAACTTCTTTCTCATTGTCTTGGACTCCAGCTGCTGGCGCCACTATAACAGCAAGTGCAACCTCTTCGGTAACAAATAGAATTACTTGCAGCGGATCAATGACTGGATTCCAAATCAATCAACCAGTAGTATTTGCAGGTAGCAATTTTGGTTCAAGCAATGTTTCACCTAATCAAGTCTACTACATTCACGGTATTTCGGGTAGCGAAATATCAATAAAAACATCACGATCAAGCACCACTCCTGTAAATCTAACTACTGCGGCTGGTCTATCGTTCTCTGTTTATGTACAAGTTGATCCTCTTTATGTGTATCTCAACGGTAAATTGGTTACTGATGACAATTACGCAGTAATTGGTACATCGTTTATCTATTACAGTTCATTGATTGCAGGTGACATTTTAACTGTGAGCGACAATCAATACTTCCCTGCGCAACAAATCAATTCTGATTATATTGACAGAACAGATATTGAATTTGGTTATGCGGTTGATATGTACAAAACCGGGTCAACACTTCTAATTGGTTCACCGTACGAAGTTGATGCAAATGATGTCGAAGGTGCAGTATACTCTTATGTTAACGGTGGCGCCGAATATGGCGTAGTGATCGGAACGAATGAATGTAACGTAACTACCAACCGCACGTTGTTGATCAATGGATTCGCAGTAAATCTCTCTGCTGGAAACGCACAATCAGTTGCGAACACGATCAATTCTAGTAAGATTATCAATGTACAAGCAGCAGCGACTAGTGATAATAAATTGATTATTCAAGTAATCAATCAAAATATCGCTCAGATTAATCAAAAGTTAACTGTGTATGCATATGATAGTGGTACTACGCTTTCTGAACTCGGTATAAACCTGTACACTAAAACTCAGATTATTCAGTCTCCTCACGAGCAAGGTGCATCTAGATTCGGGTCTGCAATCAAGATCAATGAATTCGATAGCGTTATAATTTCGGCTCCGGTAGGAACACGATATGAAGGCACCTTCTTTGACTTTACTGATGACGAGAATTTAGACAATGATACGGTCTTCGATAACAATGCAACTCAATTCGTAGATTCCTACGTTAATGCAGGCGCAGTTTACATGTTCGACTATATTGGTCTATACAATGAGAGTCTAGCAAATCCGGGCGCATACGTATATGCACAGAGCGTAAACAGCAAAAACATTCCATATGGTCAACAGCCTCTTTATGGAACAGCGATTGATTTTAATGAAAATGTCGTAGTTGTAGGTAGTCCTAATTTCTATCCAGTAGCCGTTGGCGGACAAGTAGTAGTTTACAACAATGCAACTGGTGTTTCTGACTGGTCAGTATACAGAAATTCTGCACCTATCGTTGATATCAGTAAAATTCAAAATACTCAAATTTTCAGTGCTTCTACTAATCAAACGCTAATCAATTTGGATTATATGGATCCTTTACAAGGTAAACTGCTGGGCGCAGCAAGAGAAAACCTAGACTTTGTTTCTGGAACTGATCCGGCACGATATAACAGTGATCTATCAACCATCATCGGTTCGGTCTGGGGTGCAGAGCACGTTGGTCAACTATGGTTCAACACAAACAATGTTCGTTGGATGAATTATCATCAGAATGATAATGTTTATAATAGCAAATATTGGGGTGCAGTATTTCCGGGCTCAGATGTTGCAGTTTACACTTGGGTAGCAAGCTTTGTTCCGCCCAATTCATATCCAGGCCCCGGCGCAGTTTATAACCCTAATCTATATGTAGTGAGCACGGTATTAAATGCATCAAATAATGCAGTCCCTGTATATTACTTCTGGGTTAGCAATACTAATATAATATTTGAACAGACCGGTAAAACATTATCCGATTCGGTTGTTGCATCTTATATTTCAAATCCAAAAGGATCCGGTATTGCATATATGGCACCGCTGCTACCTAATACATTTGCATTATATAACTCAGTAGATTACTTTAATGCGAATGACAGTGTTTTCCATATTGGATTTGCAAATGGAACAACAGATGACGTTGCTCACCAAGAGTACGCATTGATTCGTGAGAATTATCAGGATGACTTCTTGCCAGGTCTACCTCACGGCGGAACTTCGGCGCACACATTAGCAATTCAAGGCGGATATACTATTTCTGAAACAGACGTACCGTATTCATTGTACGCAAAACTTCTAGACTCTTTGGCAGGCTGCGACGGCGCAGGAGCAGTTGTCCCTAACCCATGGTTACCACTAGCTGTTCAGTCGGGAATTCGAAGCCGCCCAAACCAAAGTTTCTTCTATGATAGATACCTTGCAATTAACAACTACTTGACGTATGCAAATACTGTTCTAGCACAATATCCTATTGCAGAAATTAGACCAGACGCAACATTCTTGTTCCAATCCGGTACATACTTCAATACTGCTGATTATTGGTCATACGTCAATTGGTGGGCAACAGGATATAGCGATAGCACCAAATCTTCGCTTCAAGTGCCAAACTATGCAGATTTGGCAGCGTTAAATGTTGCAGTCAACACTATCGTAACAGTAGAACAAAACGGCGCAGGTAAGTTTGAAGTATATCGATATGATGGTTACGGTGTTTGGACACGTATCGGTCTTCAAAACGGTACTATTGCATTCGATACTAGCCTCTGGGATTACTCCTCAGCTAAGATTGGTTATGGTGATAATTTCTTTGATACAACACCTTATGATCAATATCCAAGCGAAGAAACTCGATATATCGTCCGCGCATTAACTGAGCAAATTTATATCAGCGACTTGCTAATATATCGAAACACGAGCCTAATTCTGTTGTTCGACTACATCCAGAGCGAGACTACTCAATCTCAAAATTTCTTGCCTTGGTTGAATAAGACGTCCTTGGCTGATGTATCGCATACTATTCGTGAGCTAATACCATATGAAGTTTATCAAACAGATAATACTGCATTCCTGTCAGGATACATCAATGAAGTAAAACCTTATCACGTTGTAATCAAGGATTTCGTGTTTAAATATACCGGAACTGACGTATATCAAGGTAACATCACAGACTTTGACCTGCCTGCAACTTACAATTCGTCGTACCAGCAGTATATTTCACCTCAGTTAGTGTATAGTAATCCTAACAGTCAGTATGAATATCTTCCTACTGACAGCATTTGGTCTACGGCTCCGTATACACAATGGTTCCAAAATCACGGTGTATCTATTACAGGTCAACCAAACTATAACATCACAGTAACTACTTCCTATGTGAGCACAAGCTCAACCTACATCGTAGTTGACAATGCACACGGTTTCCCAATTAACGGTACCATTAATATCGGAAATGAAATCATCGGATATTCATTTGTAGATAGAGCATTGAATGTACTAAGTGGATTGGTTAGAGGTGTAAACGGAACTCCTATTGAAAATCATATAACCGGCGCCCAAATTTATATTGATTTACCAGCTGCATTGGTACTATTCGGAGGCCGCGGCTACGTTGAACCACCTAAGGTTACTGCATATATCGATACAAGTATATATCCTGCACCGAAAACTCCGGCAGTTCTAGAAGCAGTAATGAACCTCGATTCTGTGTTACAGATCAATGTAATTGATCCTGGCGAAGGATACGCAGTTCTTCCTGAAATTGTTATTGATCCGGCAGAAGTAATTGCGTTTGACAATACCGCAGTTAACGGAACGTTTCACACTATTAGACTTTATGCTCCTAATCTACAGACTGGTGACGCCGTTCTATATAAATCCGGAATAACAGCATCAGTGGGTGCATTGGCAAACAATCAATGGTACTACATTAATGTATTAGAGACAGTTCCTACAGCTATCATTGCTCTCTACACAACCTATAGTGATGCGATAAATGATAAAGCTAGAGTTAAAATTTACCCAATTGGAATTGGAAGTGATATGACTCTAAGTTCAGGCGCGAGAGCATCCGCTATCACGACGGCATTGCCGATTAGAGAAAACAATACTACAATACGTTTTGACAGAACTACATATGGTTCTCAGGTACAAGATTGGGAGGCTGGCGCATATTACGGATCGTTCTTTGCTGGTACGCTAGACAACAGTAGCACAACTTCAAGCTCATCCATTGGATTAGAAAGCACTGAACCACCAATCGACAGTATTTTGGCTAGTGCCCAAGGCGCAGTATTTGAAATTACCGACATAAGCAACGATCAGCAGCTTACCTGGTCTTCATTTATAAGATATGTATCCGGAACAACAGCAAGCAATCATTCTATTACTCTGATTCCACAAGATAACGGAGGAGGACAACCAAACGCATCTGGTACTACCATCGGTTTCTATATTGGTATGCCGGTCAAATTCCAGTCGACCTTGTCGTTTGGTGGACTAGTGTCCAATCAAATATACTATGTGAATACTATTCTTAGTGAAACTGAATTTACAGTGTCAACTACCGTCGGTGGTCCAATATTTGGTGTAACTGACTCTGTGGTAGGTGTCTACACAATGGAATGTTTTGTTGGTGAGGTAACTAATACTGCGGTAATGTCTATTAATTATCCTGGCATTCTACAAGTTACTGCCACCACAGCAACAACTAATGCATTGACTGTTCCAACTAGTTTGGTTGGTACCGGTGGAACTTTAGGTTTCTATACCAACTTACCGGTCTTCTTCACTGAAGATGTATTCGGTGGAATTGTAGCTAATAAAACATACTACGTTACAAGTGTGATAGATAATCAAACATTTACTATGTCTGCGACTACCAATCCAGTATCTACCACTGCATATTCTGTCGATGGTTCTACCGATAGAGTCGCAGTAAATGATGGCACTAACTTTAACATCAATGATATTGTGGTCTTTACTGATATGGTTATTGCAGGAACAAGCACTACTAATTTCGGTGGCTTAGTAGCTGGTACATTCTATTATGTCAGTGGAGTTTATCTCTCAAGTAAAGAAATAACTCTCTCTGCTACAAAGAACGGAGCAGTATTAAATCTTACTACAGTTGTTGCTGCTTCTGATACCAGTGCAATAATGACAAATCAAAAGGACACGGTTGCACTAACAACTGCGGTTGGTTCAGCAACTATGAATGTGTCTTTACCAATAAGCCCTGGACAAATTAACGGACAACTGTTTACCATTTATGAAACTTCGGGCCAATACCCTAATAATATTGTATCCGCAGGTGAAGTTTCTTCGCTTATATCTCGCAGCATTAACGCAACGATTTCAGCAGTTAATAGAATTGCAGTCAGTGCTTCACTGGGTGGAACAGATTTCTTCTACAAGAATATGCCTATTAGAGTTACTACTAACATAGGTAACCTAGTAGCGGGTACAACATACTATATTAGAGAGTACACTGGCGACGGCACAAACACTGTAATTGAAGTAACTGTAACTAATACATCAAGTTCTGGTAATGTACTAAGTTGCGGTTCAACTGCTTCTCTGTATATAGGAATGCCAATAGTATTTTCGGGACAATCGTTGGGTGGTATCTTTGTAACAGAGACGTACTATATTCAGGATATTCCTAGTAGTACAACGTTCACCTTGTCTCTGACCGTCAGCGGCCCGGCAATTACGTTGACAAATGATAATGGAGTCATGACCGGCGCTGGTGATCCATTCTTTACGGTTTCTACTACAGTTAATGGCAGCGAGTTTGCACTGTCATCTGATCACACTACGGTATCAACTGCAACACAATATGTAACTGGTTATACTACATTCGATTTGTCATACAAGTTAGGTGGGTACAGTGCAGTTCCAACAAATGCAGGATCCGGATTTGCAGTCAATAATATAATTACTATTCCGGGTACAGCAGTCGGAGGAACGTCACCGGCTAATGATATTACTCTTGAAGTCAATTCGGTTGATGCATTAGGTGGAATCATTAATGTTATTGCATCGGGTAATGTACCATCTACATCTACTAAGTACTACCTAAAAGTTATCTCATCAAATCAATTAGAAGTCTACAGCAATCCTCTGTTAACTGTTCCAGTAAGCGGTATCAACTTCCCATTCAATGGGTATACCACTACTACAGTTCAGAGTGTATCATCAAATATAATCACAGTTAATAGTACAACTGGATTCAATGTGAATGATGCAGTAGTGTTTACTGGAAATGTGTCCGCCGGCATTGTTGCAGGGCAAACGTATTACATTGTAAATAATGTAAACTTCACATCCAACACCTTACAGATAAGCAGCACCCCTGGCGGAACAGCTATCACCTTGTCTAATGCATCTAGTTTGTCATATACTATGGCCAAATCAGGTAGTTATGCGTTCTTACCTGAACCATTCTACTTTAATCAATCGATTGTGAAATTCAACAATAAAGTCTATATCTGTGTCATATCTAACAACGATAAAGAATTTGTTATAGGCAAGTGGGAGGAATTGGATTCAGGTGATCGTAGACTTAATGCGATGGACAGAGTTATGGGTTACTATAAACCAACTGTCAATATGCCTGGTGTGGATCTAACTCAGCTATTCGATGGGGTAACTTATCCGAATTCAATATACCTGGGTAATGCATTCCAACCTAATCAACAATTTGCGTTAGATGTGGTTGTACAAGATCAGCCATTCTATCCATCACAAGTCAACATTACTGCGGTAGAGTACCATAACAATGTATACCATGCAGTTGCCAACTTACCTACATATTCTGCACTTCTTACTAGTGCCGATGGTATAACATGGGCTATAACTCAACTAGCAAATACTGATATAAATGTAACTAATATTGTATACAACAATGGTACTTACTTAATTTCCGCCGCTAACAATGCAACTCCTATTCTTACTAGTGTGGATGGTCTAGTTTGGACAGTAGCAAATACTACTGAACATTCCTCGCAAGCGGCTGCATACGGTAATGGTTGCTGGATATCAGTAGGAGACAATATCGTTCGTAGTACCGATGCAATAACATGGAATACAGTACACACGTTTGATTCTATTTTTGAAGTAGAACTCTATGGAGTAAGTTTTGTTCAAACTGCCTCGTTTACTGGATTTGTAGCAGTAGGTAACGGATTAAGATATGATTATTCAACAGGTGTCACTCAGTTGGTCCCTACAGACATCATCATAACTAGTGCGGATGGCATTACTTGGACTCAAGTTGCACCACTTACTAATAAGAGCTTAAATTCTGTAGTAAGTAACGGAACCACTATAGTGGCTCTGGGCGAAAATAATGTTCAGTATACTAGCACTGATGCAATTAATTGGTTCGGAAATGAGGCTTTAGTAACTACATTTAGTAGTACTAACTACATAATCAGTACTGCACCAAATGCATTCACAGTAAATGCAGCAGTACAATTTAGTAATTCTTTTTCAAGTATCAATGCAGGGACAACTTACTATGTAAAGTCCATAGTATCACCGACTCTAGTGACTATATCAGATACTTTGGGTGGATCGACTAAAACACTATCAGCAGATACAGTACCAATCAATACACTGATGTATGAGTACGACGCAAATCCAAGTACTGTACGTGACTCTGTTTATGTTGGTGGTACGTTTGTGAGCGTAGGTGACAATGGCCTGATCAAGACTTCTACAGATGGGTATGTTTGGACACTTCGTTCTTCCGGAACAACACAGAACTTGAATGGCATAACATATGATACTGACGGAATAACTACCTTTACTGTAGTAGGTGACAACAATACAGTTCTAACTAGCACTGACACAATTATTTGGACCGACAATTCAGTGTTCACTGTTCCACCTACTGTATACGATGTTAAGGGCGCGGATTTCCCATATGGTTACGGCCCTGAAGAATTAGTTCCAGGCGTCGTTACTGATAATCTTGCGCTGACAGTAGTTACTCGTCCCGGCAGCAATTGGGACGTAACTGAATACTCACATACCGGATTTAATGTTGTATCTCTTGAATTAGCTCCAACTTTCGGTACACAAACAGTTTATACTTTTGCAGGTGCAGTACAAGTACCGGCACAGCTTACCGTGCAAATCATAGATCCGGTAACTGGTTTAGGTACTGGTATTACAGAGGGTATAGATTATACTATTAATTGGTTGAATAAAACAGTTATACTTTCGACACCACTACAATTTTCACCTAAAAAAATATTAAGAATTGACGTTTATGAAGTAGGCAACGGTGATCAACTAGTGCAATCTAGCACGGATGTAAATCCTATTAGAGTCGATGATGTTACTGGCTTTAATGAAGTATATGTTGACTGTAATTACAGCGCATCTGTTTATCAAGGTAGCGGTGTAATTAGACCAGGTACCAGCGCAATCGAATCACAAGTTCTTTCTACTGATTCTACGACAAATAGATTGACTTGCACGGATATTTCCAAATTTATTCTTAATGGTCCTGTAACTTTCTTAGGTGTTCTGTTCGGCGGAGTAGTTTCCGAGACCACATACTACGTTAAGTCGATTAGTACAGCTACAGATTCTATAATTATATCTGCGTCAATTGACCCAGTGACTGGTTTAGCCGGCCCGGCATTTGATCTAGTCACTGCATCGGGCGATGCAATGTATGTAAGCATTCAATCTGGTAATGGCCAAGTTTGGACTACTCCTATCATGTATCATAATGGTAATAAACTAGTGTTAGGTGCGACTAATATTGTTATTAGAACACAATCTATTAATAATTCATTAACTACGAATTCAACATTTGGTTTCGTACCGGGCACACGCATCACCTTCTCCAATACAATGTTTGCTGGAATTTCTCCTCAAACAACGTATTACGTCTCGTCTGTTATAAACAATAACGAATTCACTATTTCTGCAACTAATGGTGGCCCTGTTCTACCGTTGCCGGATACAACCGGAGGCGCGATCTTTGTTACTAATGATTATGCGTTTGGAACTCAGCCAAATGGCATCGCTGCAAAAATTATATTTGCATCAGACGCATATACAACTGAAACTGACTACATCGTCTACTCGCTGTTCGGTGAAACTACACCACAGTACGGTTATGCAGTTCCAGAAATTCAATACTTTACTGGTACTGGATCACAAACCGCGTTCACCTTGTCTAACTATGTAGGAGAAAATAACCCTAATAACGCAGTTGTTGAAGTTAATGGTGTTAGAAAAACAGTAACTACTGATTACAGTATTAATCCTAACACCAACGTTATAACATTCACGTCTGCTCCTGTGTCAAATTCGTCTATCTCAGTATTGACATACAACGATACTCAGCAACAGTATCTCACTAGTCAATACGGATTAACTGGAACCACAGTTGCACCAATCCTATCGATTAATACTACACTAAGTCCGATACTAGCAACTACTACTGTCACCGCAACATCGTCTACTGGAAATCTAATTACAGCTACTAGTACCGCTGGTTTTGTTGTAGGACAACAAATTCAGTTCTTTGGCATCGCCCCGCTCGGTGGAATTAAAGTTGATGGTACAATGTATTGGGTTGGATCAATCATCAGTAATACGTTCACTATAAAAGATCAATACGGAGTTGCAGTACCGCTGTCGAATGCATCAGGTACGTTGCTCGCTGAGGTAGGTGGAATTTCTACTACTAGGGTGACTACTACTATTCCACACGGATTCGCTGAAAACTCTCTAGTTAGAATTGACGGTACAGTTGGGTCTATTCAGCTTAACAACAATATTTACTATGCTAGAGTGATCACTGATACTGTATTTGACTTGTATCAGAGTGATGTTTCGGGATACACTGGATATAATCCAACGTTGGGGGCAACTAATTATCCAGTAATCGGCGTATCTACTTATATTTCTGGTGGATATACTTGGTTAACGGGCTCGTTCAACATCACAACTACGACTGCTACTGCAACAACAAGCTCAAACAATACGATCACGGTTGCCTCTACTGCAAATCTGATCGTAAACACTCCAGTTTACTTTAGCGAAAACTACACATTGAATGGCACTGACTTAAGTTTCGGTGGACTAGTATCAGGAACAGAATACTATGTTAGCGAAATAGTTAACGGCACCACATTTGTGGTGTCTGACACATATGATGGTCCATCTAAGACGCTAACGACATCAGGTCCCGCCACTATCAACGTAACACAATGGTCACAACAATACACTGATCGTATCTGGGTAACAGTTAATGGATTGAGAGTACCATCATCTAAGTTAAGAATAAATCCTGCAAATGAGGTCAGTATTCTAGCTGAGATTCAATCAACTGATAAAGTAATTATTACTAGTATGATTGCACACTGGACACCAGAAGAAATGACTTATATGAATTTCGTAGACAAGAATGGAGTAGCATCGGTTTATAGATCAAATACGTTAACTAGAACTTGGTTAACTGAATCTATTCAAGACTTGACTACGGTGATTTACGTTAATGATGTAAACAGCGTTATCCAGGATGTAGTCTTTACTGCAACGGTACCTACTGTATCCGTCGACGGTTACTACTATATTGGATTGCCGGCGGACAAGAGAATTCTCACTGCTGTATCTGTTGTAAATATTTCAACTACACCAAATCAAACTATCAGCAGCAATGATTATGAGGTTGTACTAGTAGATACTGCACCAACACTAAAGATCACTCCAGGAAGCTACATTTCAACTGGCAACACCTTAACTATTAATGTACTTGAAGGAGATATCATCTACGTTAACGGAGAAGCTATTAGATTTAATGCAGTTGATATTGCAAGTAATTCGTTGCTTGGTATTCAACGCGGGGTTAACGGTACTGCTAAACAATCTTATATACCAGCGTACACTGAAGTATTTGGATTATTGACTAGCAACAAGCTAGACGATGTTTACTATAATCAAACTTGGAACTCCTACACCTTCAATACAATAGACGGGGATCCACTACAAATCAGCACTACGACACCTGCATTATTCTTACAAACGGACATCACGTAAATGATAAATAATGAGATGAACGAATATAAGTCAAATAGTGAAGGGAATCAGGCCCGCCCTGAACGCAAGCCTGATGAAGTTAGTGGTTACTATTTTTCCTCTAGCATAAAGATTTTTGATCCAAATTCGAAGGAAGTAATAGTACATAAAAGAGGCGATATATAAGTGGGTATTATCTACATCACAGAAAATTTATACAACAAAGCGCACGGTATTATGCCATGGCGGTATATAGGAAGTGAGCAATACAACAATGATAACTACTTAGGGTCAAGTATTGACCTAAAAAAAGACATAGCAGCGTTAGGTGCAGAAAACTTCAAGAAGATAATACTAGCCGATTTAGGTGACATTGATAACAAAGAGCTTCGCAGAATCGAGTCAATTGAATATTTGCAGCCGAACAATGTCCCCGCGGATGAAACGTACTACAACAACACAGATAAGTATGCGCCGGCCGGCGCACGACTGGGCATGAAGCATACTAAAGTTTTTAAACGAACACAAGCATGGAAAGATAGTAGACGAGGCTACAGGCATACCGATGATGCCAAAGCAAGCATGGCATTGAAAAAAATTGGCACTACAGCAAGCAAACAAACCAAACAGTTAATGTCAGCAGCCCGATCAGGTGAAAACAACCCGAATGCATTGAGTTGGACTATAACCTCCCCCGCCGGTGAAACCTTCAATGTTAAGGGACTTGCTAAGTGGGCAAAGGACAACAACTATAAATACAGAGATATATATCATAATAAAAACGGTTGGACCGCAGTAAAACACGGGGTTGGATTAGGCGGCCGAAAGAAAAGGGATCATATCAGTGGAATTTAACATGAGGGTGTCGGTTAAAGGGCACATTACAATAACTGATGTCACAGAACCGGATAATCACATTGTATTAGTTGACAAAGATAACAGCATTAATTATGAAAACATGTCAGAAGCTATTGCAGACACGCTAAGCAGTCGCGGCTATGGCGAAATCTACCAAATGGCATTTGGTGACGGGGGAGCGTCCGTCGATGAGACTGGTGTAATTACCTATCTTCCACCTAATACTACCGGTCAAAATGCGGCGCTATACAATCAAACTTATGCAAAAATAGTAGATGATACTAGTGTATTCAACCTTGATCCTACTAGAAATAAGATGACGGTGTATCACACTACAGGCAACCTATACACTGATATTTTAGTTCAATGCTTACTTGACTACGGTGAACCATCTGGACAAGCTGCATTTGACAACAGCACTCAAACTACATCCAGTTATGTTTTTGATGAATTAGGTTTACTAGCTAACTACGGTACTGACAGTAGCGGTAATGTAATAACTAAACTACTAACTCACGTAATTTTTCACCCTATACAAAAGTCGCTGAATAGACAGATTCAGATCGACTACACTGTGAGAATTCAGAGCCTAACTAATTTGATAACCATATAAAACAGTATAATTAGGGGACAATAGTGTCGTATACTATTTACAAATCGGACGGAACTTTATTGACGACTATTCCAGATGGTGTCGTCAACATAACCAGCACGCCGCTAAGTCTGCCAGGCCGCAACTACGCAGGTTACGGGCAAGTATTCGACACAAACTATGTACATCAACTAGAAAATTTTGCAAATAGTACTTTACCTGCAAACGCTCTGAGAGGTCAGTTGTGGTTTAATACTACCAATAGCACGCTGTATGTTTGTCCGACTGACGGTGAAACCAATCAAAGCAATTGGATCGCGCTCCTTACCGCTAACAATAGCGGAAATATTAATACAGGAAATTTGAACGCTTCTAGCAACATATATGCAAACAACGCCTCATTAACTAATAATCTTAATTCCAATGTAATATATACCAACTACTTAACCGTAAATGTACAAGCACAGATAGCAAATGCAAATATATCAAATGCAAATATAGCAAATTCTAATCTCACTGGTACTGCAAATATAGTAACATTGCGGACAAATAATATTACTACAGGATCAACATCTACCAATGGTAATATAATCGGTACATGGACTGCAAATGGAACAGGAACTGCTAACGGTGTATCTGGAACTGCACTGTGGGTTACTGGTGGAAATTTAGTAATCAGCGGCCCGGGCTCGCTGGGCATTAGTACTGATAATTATTATTACGCGAACGGAGTACCCATTTCTTTTGCGGGAACCTATTCTAACTCAAATGTTAATTCATATTTACCTACATATACTGGTAATGTTGGCGCACCTAGCGGAGCAACGACTTTCAATGGTGTATCTCTAAATTCGGGATCAAACTTGATTGCAGGTACAATTACGGGCAACTGGACTCTTTCTGCTGGATCAAATATTAATGGTGTGATCGTTTCCGGTGGAAACGTAGTTGGACCAGTAGCGTCTGCGACATCTGCAGGTACAGCGACAACTGCTACGTCAGCGATCACGGCCGGCACTGTTACTACTGCTGCGCAACCTAATATAACTTCTGTAGGTACACTATCATCTCTATCTGTGTTAGGCACGATCACTAGCGGGTCTTGGAACGGTAATATCGTCACACCAAATTACGGTGGTACAGGGTTGGCAGCAACTCCAAGCAATGGTCAGTTGCTTATAGGTAATGGATCTGGCTTCTCGCTTAGTGGGCTTACAGCAGGGTCTGGAGTAACCATCACTAACACGCCGGGCGGAATAACTATTTCGGTTACCGGATCATCTGTTCCTTCAGGTCTCATATCGATGTGGTCCGGTTCTATTGCTTCTATTCCATCTGGGTGGGTCCTTTGTAACGGACAAAACGGAACTCCGGATCTTAGAGATAGGTTTGTGATAGGCGCAGGAGGCTCTTACTCTCCGGGTTCTGCCGGCGGCTCAACTACACTAAGCACTTCGGTATCGGTAAACGGGCACACATTAACCGTAGATGAAATACCCGGTCACCAGCATACCTTCGATACCAATAGCAGTTATACTGGGATTTCGGTTAGCGATTCTGGACACGCACATCCTCTATATAATATAGTTGATAATAATGGTCCGTGGGCAGTCAATAGAGCTTTTGGACAATACAATGGTCAACTAGAAATAATAGACACAGCTACTGGTGTTAGTTATGCAGCCATCAGCACGTCTGACCCTTCACACTATCATAGTGGAACTACCAACAGTACAGGATCAGGCTACGCTCACAATCACACTGCATCAGCTACTACAACCGGTATTCCTCCGTACTACGCATTAGCATTCATAATGAAAACCTAAACGACGCAACACGAATTTTAAGATAAATAAGGATAACGGAGTAACTTAACTATGGCATATACAATCGTAAAAAGTGATGGTACGACTCTCACTACTATCGCTGACGGTACAATCAACACGACTAGTACTAGTCTGGGTTTGCCGGGCCGAAACTATGCAGGATATGGTCAACAATTAGACACAAACTTTGTTCATCAGCTAGAAAATTTTGCATTCAGCCAACCTCCGTCTAATCCCATCAGAGGCCAACTCTGGTTCAACACAGTATCAAATACCCTCTTGGTCTGTCCGGCCGACGGAACTACTAATGCTGCTGCTTGGCTGTCTCTTGCGCAATCAGGTTCAGCCGGTACTACAACGTTTGGCAGTATATCAGTAACTGGCAATGCTGCTGCAAACAACATGGCTGTTACAAACAATCTTACTGCCACGACCGGTACGTTCTTCAATCTAACAGCCACCGCAAACGCAAACGTTGCTAATCTAAACGTATCATCTACTGCAAACATTAGTACTTTGGTGACAACTGCAATCACATCAGGTAGCGCATCTACTAATGGAACACTAACTGGTGTTTGGACCGCAAACGGAACCGGAACTGCAAATGGTGTTGCGGGAACATCGATGTGGGTTACCGGCGGCAACCTAGTGATTACCGGATCTGGAATTGGTATTCGTACTGATAATTATTATTATGCAAACGGTGCATCTATTCCGATCGGCGGCTCATATGGCAATTCTAATGTCGCATCATACTTGCCAACGTATAACGGTGCGATATTAACTACAACTACGCAAGCTACTACATTAACTACTGGAGCAAACACAACCGCCGGAACGCTTACAGGTACCTGGACACTATCATCGGGTTCACAACTACAAGCGACTTACGCTGACTTGGCCGAAAGATTTGCAGCAGACGATGTATATTCTCCAGGTACAGTAGTACAATTAGGCGGAACCAAAGAAATAACAGCAGTGCAGTATGAACTTTCTGAAGATGTATTCGGTGTTATTTCCGATACTGCTGCATATCTAATGAATGCCGGCGCCGGCAATGATACTACTCATCCCCCTGTTGCAGTTTCCGGTAGAGTAGAGGTTAAAGTTACTGGTAAAGTACTAAAAGGACAGCGATTAGTAAGTGCAGGTAACGGTATTGCTCGTGCTGCTCACTCCGGTGAAGCAACCGCATTTAATACTATAGGAAGAGCATTAGCAGATAAAACCACAGATGGCGAAGGTGTTGTAGAAGCTATCGTTATGATTCGATAATAAGGAATAGAGATGACTTACTCACAGTATGGAACTATACAGGCTTCTGACTATAATACCTTTGTAGGGGGCAATCCTACTGGAAACTCGTCATTAAATGCTGTTTGGGCGACCGGATCAGGTTCAGCGGGGTATGGACAAACTGCTCTCGCTAATGTTGCTGTAGGTGCAACTGTAGCAGCATCAGATTGGGCAAACTTAGTCAACAAAACATCTAACTCAGCAAGTCACCAAGGAACATCAATTTCGGCAGTAACGGCACCATCTACTGGTGGTATAGTAACATACCTATCTGGTATTCCCACGAACATAACTTCAATATTTAGCAACAGATTTAACGCCGCATCGCAAGGTAGCACGTCAGCCAATACTGCAACGTATGGATCATCTTGGTCACATGCCATTACTTTTGCACATACAGTTTCATTTGCTAATGGTGACGCTGCTCGGTACTTCTTTAACTCCGGTGGACAAATTAAATTGACAATGAGTCATTCTCCTACCACAACTACTATGGATACGGTATTTCACAATCTAGCATCAAATGTGGGCACTATTGTAATGTCATCCCCCACTTCCGGCACTGTGACAATCGTAGGTGTTAGTTATAACGGCATTACTAAAATAGGTGGTGGAGGCAATTCTCCAACCCTTCTAGCCAACACCGGATATTATGCACTTACTACGTCTAACGCAGCAGTGTTCACTCAAGTTGCAACAGGTGCACCTACTCACTATACAAATACTGATATAGTAGTAAATATCAAGTCAAACGGTACGCAAGGATCAAATGGTGATGTCGGCAACATTATAACTATCTATTCAACATGGGGCGAATTAGCGAATACCGGACTTACTGTTTCTTCTGGTTCAGCTGTCAGTTGTACGGCAGTGGCACCAGAAACAACTTATATAGCCAATACATGGGGCGCTATTACTCTTTCGGGCACCGTAACCGGTTCATAATTATTTTGCATCTATGGCGTCTATCTAAATACTTTAGGAGTATAAGATGGACACTAAGACACTACTTGCTGATGCTAAAGCAAGATTTAACCACAATTCAGCCAAAGCATATCTAGAAGAAAAGTACACAGCTAAACTTATTGTAGCTGCGCAAGGTGGCCTCTGGAAGGCAGATGCAGAAACTATTAGTTTTCTGAGTTCATTTGATACCGAAACCCTGGTTTTAATAGATACCTTTAATAATCCAGTAGAAGTAAATCGTGCTGAATTGCTGAAAACATTGCGTCTCGCATATATAGAAGCCACTATGCAATGGTATGCTGAATGGAAAGCTCTAGAAAGTAACAGATGACGCGAGGTATAATACTCTTTGCCTTCAATTCTATCAAATACAACTACTATGAAATGGCAGAGTTCACAGCTAAAAGAGTAAATCATTTTTTAGGATTGCCAGTTACACTAGTTACTGACGAAGAATCATTGCCAACTAAAACAACCTATGTTTGGGATAAGGTAATTACAGTAACTCCAAATAAAGATAATTTTCGTACATGGGGCCAGTGGATCAACAAAGGCAGGTATCAAGCATATGAGTTGAGTCCATATGATGAAACAATACTACTTGATGTAGACTACGTGGTTAATTCTGACAAGCTACTAAAAACTTTTGAAGTATACGATGACTTTTGTTGTCACAATACTACTAAATTTTTAATGCAGCCAGCTGCACCGCAAGATTATCTCTCTGATTATAGCTATCCAATACTATGGGCTACGGTTATTGCTTTTAAAAAGACCGATAGAGCAAATCAAATCTTTAATACTATTAAAATGATACAGAATAACTACCAACACTATGAAAATATCCATCGATTCGTCGGTGGAACATATCGTAATGACTTTGCATTAACGCTGGCATTAAGAATAGTTAATGGACATTCTAATCCAATCACTGATTATCTTCCATGGAACTTAGTTCATATTGGAAATAACACACAGATATATGCTAACAACGATACTTCGTTAAACACTGAATACACAGTAATGTTTGACAGCACTAAAAACGGTAAGAATAAAAAAGAATACATGCTTATTAAGGATATGGATTTTCACATTCTTGTTAAAGAAATATACATCGATATGATAAAAGGAAAAGATCATGAGTAAACCAATCATTGACGCTGCCACATATGAAGTGGCCAAACAGTATGGTGTGGCTGTAGCCAACTTACATTTAGTAGAACAGTCCCGAGATAAAACGATAGAAGTAGCCACCCGTAGAGCCTTAGTAGAAAAATATCATGAATTATTGATCATGAAAGTGCAAGAATGTATTAAGGATCAAGAAGATGAACTAGACGATCAAACTAGAGTATTTGAAAAATTCGGAATTTCTTTCTAATGAATAGAGGATTTGTGATTATGGCACAGGGTGACAAATATGTCACATGTGCTAAAGCATTGGAAGCAAGCATTAAACTAACGATGCCCGATACCAACGTGACCATAATCACAACTGACATGTTGCCATATGGAGATCAGGCACCAAATACGAATTGGAAACTGCAAAACGATTGGCAAGTATACGACGCCTCTCCGTATGAGTACACCATCAAGTTGGAAGCTGATATGTACATTCCGCAATCGATTGATTACTGGTGGGACGTTCTTAAGGAACGTGATGTTGTAGTATCTACTCATGTCAGAAATTTCAAGCAAGAAATATCTGATGTTACTTACTATCGTAAGTTTATCGTTGACAACAATCTTCCTGACTGTTACAATGCGATCACATATTTTAGAAAATCGGATTTGGCTAAACAGTTTTTTGATATAGTACGAAAAGTCTTTGAAAATTGGGACGAAATTCGTGGCACTTTAAAGTGCAACGTTGATGAACCTGCTACCACAGACTGGGTATATGCGATTGCATGTCATGTGATAGGCGCGGAGAAAACTACTTTGCCTCAGTTCAAGCCTTATGGGATGGTGCACATGAAGCAGTTCATCAACGGACTATTTACAGACAACTGGACAGATACTCTAATATATGAGATTCTACCACATACATTTAGAATCAACACTATCGCACAGATGTATCCAGTTCACTATTATAATAAAGAATTCGCTAATACTATATTAGAGAATATAAAATGAACGAAGAACATATAATCATCTGGGAGCCGCCGGTAATAGTTCCTCCTACGTTTAGATTATACTATGATGATAGGGGAAAGGTACTGTTCTATACATGTGAAAAGCCTGAAGGTAACTTCATAGAAATCGATGCTCAAACGTATGCAGAATGCCGACATGATTTAAGAGTAATCGATGGTAAGTTAGTTAGACAAGGTGCTACTACAGTTTCACGATTGCGCAAGAGTGACAAAGGAACGCTGTGCGAGCAAGAAGATATGAGTATTATTACGACTGACAATGACGGACAATATTGGGAATTAGAAACATATGAACTCTAAAGAATTAGACATCAAACCTGGAATGAAGATTAAATTTGATGGACCATGGTGGAATAATAAAGATATACACTATACTGTAGTAGAAGCATCCTGGTATAACAAAGAAAAGGAATCTACCGCAGTACAACTCAAGCTTGAGGAAATTGATCATATTACAGTTGTTTCTAGAAACGGTATAAAGATTGTATGAGTGACATAGTAGACATTGCCGACTTAGACGTAATCTACTTAAGTTACGATGAACCCCAGAAAGAGGAATTCTGGCTCAAGATTAAGAACATGGTTCCGTGGGCCAAGAGAGTCGATGGAGTAAAGGGCAGCGATGCGGCACACAAGGCAGCAGCAGAAGCTTCCGACACTGAACGCTTCATTCTAATTGACGGTGACAATCTTCCTAACGAAGACTTCTTCAACATTCAGTTAGATTTTACAGATAAGGATCCTAGCTACAAGTTAGCACAATATCGTTGGCGAGCTATTAATGCTATTAACGGTCTTCGTTACGGTAACGGTGGTATCTCTAGCTGGACTAAGACATATGTAGCGAACATGCACACACATGAAAGTTCAGACGGTGATCCAACCACTACGGTAGATTTCTGCATGGATTCCAGTAACAATCTGTATTGGGCAATGCACGACTGTTATTCAGTAACTTACCCAAACTATACCCCTTTCCAAGCCTGGAGAGCCGGATTTAGGGAGGGCGTAAAGATGGTTCTCGATAAGGGTGCAAAGCCCAGCATTGATGATTTTAAAGCTAGAGTGTCAAGTCGCAATCTAAACAATCTGACAATCTGGCACAACGTAGGTGCGGACGTAGAGAATGGTTATTGGGCAATATACGGTGCTCGGCTCGGAACGCAGATGACGATGCTGACTGACTGGGATCACACCAATGTCATGTGGTTCGACAACTTTCCTGAGTTATGGGACAAGCACAAGAATAATCCGCATCATTACGCAGAAGTTATCGGAGAAGAACTTCAAGACAAGTTGGATTTGCCAATCTGTACGCTAAGTGCAGACCAAAGTAAGTTCTTCAAGAGACATTATAATGCAGATAAGTATAATTTAGGTCCTTTAGTTAAAGAGATGGACGTGATTCGTAAAATTGAAGGATGGTAAAATATGTCAAATAATGGTTATCAACAACATTTAGAAAATGTTAAAAATGAACTAGATTCTGTTAGCAAAACATTCTGTGCTGCTAAGTGGAAACAAGTAACTATGCATCTACAAAATGGACACACGCATAGTTGCCACCATCCTAAAACGCATCATGTTCCTGTACAAGAAATTCAAATAAATCCTACTGCACTGCACAATAGTAATTATAAAAAATTACAAAGGAAGATGATGCTTGAAGGTGAGCGTCCAGCAGAATGTGATTATTGCTGGCGAGTAGAGGATCAAGGTGATAGCCATAGTGACAGAATATACAAGAGTGCAGATAAATGGGCTAATCCTTTTATACAGGATATCGCCAATAAGCCATGGGATGATGATGTTGATCCAAGCTATGTAGAAGTAAGCTTTGGTAATGTATGCAATTTCAAATGCAGTTATTGTGCACCTCATATCAGTAGTCAATGGATGGAAGAGATCGAACGGTTCGGACCTTATCCTACCACAGATAGGTTCAATAATCTAGATTGGTTGAAAAGCCAAAATATGATGCCTATTCTCAATAGAGAAGAAAATCCATATGTAGAGGCTTTCTGGAAGTGGTGGCCAAAGATGTATAATAGTCTACAGCACTTCAGAATTACCGGAGGCGAGCCGCTACTAAACAAGAACACCTTCAAGGTGCTGGATTATATCATCGATAACCCTAATCCAAATCTAGAAGTTGCCATCAATACGAACATGAATGTTCCTGATGATATTTTCAATAGGTTCTTAGAAAAGATCAAGATAATATCTGAAGAAAAAAAACTGAAAAACATCAAGATATTCACAAGTGCTGAAGCACACGGTAAACAGAGTGAGTATATCAGGTTTGGCATGAACTATGAGCGTTGGCTAACTAATATTCATAAGACTTATAGAGAAGTTCCGGGTATACAGTTTACTATCATGAGTACCTATAACTTTCTAAGTATAACTTCATATATTCCATTCCTCAAGGATATCTTAGATATCAAGAAAGAATATCATCGTTGGGATGATGTAAGAACTCCTATGCTATTAGATATTCCTTATCTTAGATTTCCAACTCATCAGGCAGTATTCATCATAGAGCCTGAACAACTTCAGATGATCTACGATCAGGTGACATTCATTTATCAAAACATAGAAAACAAAAACTGGTACGGTACTGCAAATCGCGGCTTTTTTGAACATGAGGCTGACAAGTTAAAACGAATCTATAACCTCACTAAAGATGATGTGGTTAATGAATGGACAAACACGAATCGCAAGAACTTCATCACTTTCGTTGATGAGCATGACACGCGCCGTGGTACGAATTTCTTAGAAACATTCCCTGAATATGAGAATGTTTATTATAAGTGGAAGAATATGTGATGCGTGTAGCACTATGCATAAGTGGTCAGCCGAGGACATGGAAAAAGACATATTCAAATTGGATAGAACATTTGTTACCTAATGTAGAGAAAGATATTTTCTTTCATCTATGGGATTATAATACTTTACCTACGATAGTATTACAGTCTGGTGTCCGTTCCCTCAAAGACGTACATATCACTGAAGAAGAAAAACAAGATATCATAGATACATATCAGCCAAAGAAATACAAGTTTGATAATAGAAATGTCAATCCAACACTGTTCGACAAAGATCCTAGTATACTAACTGAGTATGTGAATAATCCGATAGGATGGTGGTGTAGAAGCCAGTATTATAGTATATATTATGCTGCTAATCTAAAACGACAATATGAGATCGAACACAACTTCGAATATGATGTTGTGTTTAGGATGCGGACTGATCTATACTTCATGGAAAATCTAAACATGCCCCGTGAAGTTCGTCCCAACTGTTTATATTCTAAGAGCAACGGATACGTGGATAATGTAGAATCATTTATGATCGGTGACACGTTTCATTTTGCTGATAGCTATACGTATGACCAAGCAGCAGAATTTATTCATTCATTGCAGTTTATCGATAGTAATCATGTGGTGCCCCCGCACATACAATGTCCCCCGCCGGCGCCGGAAGTTGCACTATATCCTTTTTTATGTGCTAGTGGAATAAAAAACGTCAGTTGTCCTCAGAGTATAAAGATATTGAGAAGCCAAGAATATCTTGATATCAAGAAAGAGTTAGCATCATATGAAGTCATATAAAATAGCAGTGTGTCTGAGCGGAGAGCCTCGCACATGGAACCATTGTAGCGAGAATATACTTGAATTTTTCAAGAGTGATATCCATGACATAAAGTTTTTTGGACACACGTGGACAGACAGTGAATACACGAAAGAACATAGATTTTATGGTATAGAGAAATGTGAATCTTATCCTAAGGACGAGCTATACCAGAATATGATATCAGCTATAAACTACGAAAAATTATTGATCGAAGATAAAACTGTAATCGATGTCACTCCGATACCAAGCGTATTAAGTTTTGATGAATGTACTTTTGGTATGAAAGTAGCAGCTAACCTAGCTAAACCTACAGTATACGTTCACATGAGCTACAGTATCATGCAGGCTAACTGGCTCAAAACTATGTATGAAATAGAAAATGACATGCGTTTTGATCTAGTTGTCAGAGCAAGGCATGATAGTTATTATACACCGGGTACAAAGTTTGAGGATTACTTACCAGGTAGAATAGAACCAACTGCAATATATGGTTCGACAAATACATTCCCGATGGAATATTGGCAGAATCATTTTACTGATGTGTTATTCTTCGGTTCAAGTAGGGTGATGAATACTGTTTGTGATTTTTATAGATACTATAGTACAGGTAAATTCTGGGAATTATTAGATGCTAACTGGAATGATCCTTATATAAAAATATGCGGATATAATGTCTGCTTATATAAATGGCTTATGCTAAAGAATATAAGAGTACAAGAAACAAACCTAATATTTAACACTTATATATTTAGGAAAAAGGCAGCAGAATTGTATAGTTTACCGCAAGACGCAGATGCAATACTACAAGTAGAAAGAAATCTATTCAGATGAAGATTGCTGTGTGTTTCAGTGGATTGATCAGAACAGGGATAAACTGTTATGTTAACATCACCCGTTACTTAGGAGATATGCTGCCGGATTGTGATTTTTTCCTGCACACCTGGGATTATGAAACTAATAAACCGTTTGCTAGAACACATTGGAATAATATTCGATTTATTCAACGCCCGGATGAAGCCTTATCTCAAGAAAAATTACAGAAATTTATCGAATTATATAATCCGATAAGATACAAAGTAGATAGTTATTCAGAGTTCATGAATAGTCATATGACTAATAACCAATTTCCTATAGTATGGCATACTCTTTGTAGAAGCTTTGAGCTTTAAAGGCAGTACGAGATAGAGAACAATTTTAAATATGATGTAGTCATAAAGATCCGTCCTGATGTTATATTTCCTACAGCTAAAAACTTTGGAAGTGAGCTATCTAACATAGACTTATCCAAATCGACGATTTATAGTGACCCGCACTGTGATAATATATTAGCTGATGTTTTTTGGGTTACAAACAGCAATGTTGCTGATATTATGATTGATCTGGTCAAAGAGCCTGGACACTCAGTGCATGATTCATCTGCTGCATTAAACAGATTTTTACAAAATAGGGGAATTATAAATCAACCATTGAGCAAAACTAATTTAGTTTGTTACACGATATATCGTTATGAGTCTTATATGTTTGATCCTATGACAAATTTTCGTGAGTGTTTTATGAATGATTTAATACATTATAGTTCTATATCAGAAGAAGAAATATATAAGGTTTTTCGGGATAACAATGAGAATAAATTATACGGAACAATAAGATGATTGATTTTTTATATGCTAACGGATGTAGCTGGACAGCAGGAAACGGTATCGATGATGATCCGAGCTTATCAAACATACCATTAATAGAAAGATGGAACTATTTTTTGAAATGTGCCTGGCCGTCGGTAGTCGCAGAAAAGTTTGGAGTTGATCATATAAATGAAGCTCTTGGTGCAGGAAGCAATGCACGTATGGTTAGAACTACATGTGACTTTCTACGAAAGTATCCTAAAGAAAAATATAGTTCATTAGTAGTTATGTTAGGCTGGACAACTGTAGATAGGAGTGAAGTCTATTTACACGAAGGACAGAAAGAGGGGTGGTGTATGTTTAATGCTACGCAGCCGGTAAGTTCGCATGATGTACTCTTTAGACCTGACTTTAGTAATGATTATTTAAAACTTATTGATGACTGGCAGAAAGACTATATTTTGAATGTATATTCACTTCGTGCCAATTACATCAGATTTTTTCAAGAAATGTATATTATGAAAAATCTATTAGAAAACTTAGGTGTAAAGTACTTGTTTTTTAGTAGTCTGCCGTGGCGAACAGTATGGTTACCGGAATATAAAAAAATTAATATATCAAAACAATTTGAACAAGAAATTTCAGTATTGCAGAAACCATGCATTCTGAATACACGTTCATGTGATGAATCATTAAATGTGATGAGTCTTTTTTGCGTAGCTAATCAAATTCCAATGGCTGCTGATCATCATACTATGATAGAAGGTCACAGAAGATGGGCAGAGCATTTATATCAGGAGTTTAATAACATCTATGAATAAAGAAAAGATCGTGGTGTGCGGTGATAGTTTCAATGTCGGCATTGGACTAGTTGATATGGAAAAACAACGGTATGGTCAACTTGTCGCAGATAAGTTAGAATATGATTTGGTCGTATTAGCTAGGGGCAGTGCGTCTAATTATGCAGTATTCCTCCAAGGTGTATATGCTAGTAAGATGCTGTCCAAACCAAAGTGCGTTATTTTATGTGTAACTAGTTATGATAGGATCGAATGGTTAGAAGACGAATTTCAAAAGCATATAACATTAGACCTATCACATTTGAACTACCATCAGTATCCGCCGCATCATCATGCACAACCGCATCATGATCGACCGTTAGATTTTTATCTAAAAGATGATGCAAGCTATAATCCAAAGTTGCTCACTGAGCAGGTCGGGGCGATACCTGATTATCTACAGACATTAGAAAAACAAAAGAAAATGCCTAGCGATTATTACCAACGTCTACATTCACAATCACCTGAAAAACTAAAAATGTTATTAGAACATTATCTAACTGTTTGGTCTAACAATAATATCAAATCTGATTATGATAGAGGGTTGATACTGTCTGCATACACTAGAATAACAAACAGTGATATACATTGCTTAGTGCTTGCAAGTGACGATAAGTTCGATGATCTGATACCTAAAAAAGATTTGATACATCATAATTGGGGAGAGCTGACTCTACAATATCCTGATACTATAGGAAGTCAGCATGCAGATTATCCAGCACATGAATATACTGCACAGTTGATAATTGAAAGGTTATTAGAGAATGGCTACACCTGATGAATTGATTTTGATAACGAACGGTGATAGCTGGACGTTCGGGTGTGAGATAGTAGATCCTGCTTTAGTACAAAAACATCCAGGTAATCATCTGACTACTATCGACTATCTTCCTAAGAATGATAGTTATAGATTACCGCGGATATGGCCAACTAAGCTAGCAGAACTATTGAGATGTCGTGTGATAAACCTAGCTGAACCCGGAGATGATAATGCTAGTATCTTAGCTAGGACGCAAGAATATGTTTTGCACCTACTAAACCAAGGTATAAACCCGGATCGTCTGTTTATCATAGTAGGTTGGACTACGCCGGAACGCAGAGATTTTTGGTACAAGAGTGATGATGACAAAGAAAGCTACAAGTTTAGGCTCAATCCGCACATGACTGATCATAAACAAAAACCATTAGCCAATCTTACTAAAACATATGTATTGAATTTTTGGAATCCTGAAGAATACATTACTAGGTATATTACTACAATATTGAACTTCCAGAATTTTTGCCTAACGAATAAAATCAGATTCTTAAACTTCAATGCTTTTTATAGATTGAATCAGATTAATATCGATCAGTGGCAAGACATCAATGTTGAAGAACAGATAAACTCTTTAGGTTTAGGTAATATCAGTATATCAGATGATGATGTCCGTATCATTCATAAAATAAACTATAACACTATATGGAAAACGATAGATAGTATTAGGTACTATAACAAAGACATCACTAATAATTCATTCAAGACATATGTAGATGAAAACTGCGGAGAAGCTGGATATACTGGCTGGCATCCAAATGAACTAGGTCATACTGTTTGGGCTGATGAATTATTAAAATACATACAAGATCATGAGTTACTAAATATTTGACATGAGTATAAATGAAATCAAAACTGTAGTCAAGCACTGGGGTCATGAAGTCTGGATAGCAGATGGTGTCAGGACACCATATGCACTAAAGCGTATATTCTTCAAGGCTGGCAATAGAACAAGCTTGCAAGTACATCAACAAAAATTCGAAACCAACTATGTTTTTTCCGGTACAGGAACATTGTACATAAGCAAAGAAAAATTTGATGTAGAACATTTTCTATCTAACCCGATGACCGCAGAAGAAGTTTCTGAATACGAATCAACGTTTGATATCATTCGACTTGAACCTGGAGTATCATTCGACGTTCATCCGGGCTATGTTCACCGTGTCGTTGCTATTACAGACCTTGAATTCTTTGAAGCAAGTACAACAGAACTTGATGATGTGATAAGGCTTCAGGATGATCAAAATAGAACGCACGGTAGAATACAGCATGAGCACCGTTAACACAGTAGTTATACCTACAGCCGGTATAGGCTCTAGGATGGGCAATCTGACTAAGAATCTAAACAAAGCACTGTTGCCCTACAAGAATAAACCGTTTCTATCACACATAATAGATCAGTTTCCCAAAGACACGCACTTCATCATTCCTGTTGGTTATCTGAGCCAGCAGGTTAAAGACTATTGCACAGTAGCACATGATGATGTAAATATCACATTTGTTGATATCGATGACTATACCTCTAGTCGGAGTGGTACTGCCTACACACTGAAAAAATGTACTAACCTATTAGATAAACCATTCTGGTACATACCGTGTGACACTTATTTCGATACAGACTTGATATCAGAGATCAAAGATACAAGTAAAAACTACTATTTCACTAAACAGGTAAGTGAAGATTTATCTGACCTATACACTATGTTCAAATTAGACAACTTGACGATCACTGATATGGTGTTTAAAGAACACTGCCCTGCTGATTATGTTGCTTTTACTGGCGTGATGTATCTAGGTGATCATGTAGATTTCATCACCCGGTTAACCGAACTAAACAATAATGAGTTTATCTTTGTTATAGAAAAAGGTGAGTCTATTGTTAACCTAGACAGTTGGATCGATTTTGGCAATATAGAGAGTTATGCGAATGCAGTTAATAGCAGCCAAAAATTTGACTTTAGTAAAGAAGATGAGATCACCTACATAACCGATTCTAAAGTTATCAAATGGTGGGCGAATAAAACTATCACTGAGAACAAATATAAACGAACGCTAGATCATGATGGAATATATCCCGACAATTGCAAGATTGTTGGCAACTATCTAGCATACGATTGGTATTCAGGAAAAACATTATACCAACACAATGATGTTGAGCATTTCAATAGTCTATTGAATTGGTTAGACAATAATGTCTGGCACCGGGCTGATGTTGACATCAAAGATGAATGCATAGAATTTTATAAAAATAAGACATTAGGTAGGATCGAAAAATACTTGACCAAGTATAACACACAAGAAAAGGTTAGCAGTATTAACGGTGTTGACGTAAAGGACTATGCATATTACCTAAACAACATCGACTATTCTTATCTTACTGAGACAGTGCAAGCATCTTATATACACGGTGATTTGCAGTTTGATAATATCGTAATAGGTAAAGACTTCAAGCTCATCGATTGGCGCCCTGATTTTGCAGGTAATACCAACACCGGCGACATATATTATGACTTAGCAAAACTCGCCGGCGGATTCATCATAAATTATAGTAAGATCAAAGAGAACAACTTCAAGGTTGATATTAAAAACAATCATGTTACTTTAGAGATTCCTTATATAGATAACCACGAACAGTATTTCACCCTATTAAAAAAGTTTGTGAATGAAAAACAGTTAGAGTGGAAGAAAGTGGAATTATTGATTCCTATTATATTTTGGAATATGTCTCCATTACATACTAGTCCCTTCGACAAATTTCTCTGGTACTTAGGTATAAAATTGTTCCAAGAGTATGAAACTAAATACTCTAGCAATGAAGCAGTTTTATAGTCTAAGTCAATATCCTGGCAAAACCGGAACTTATTACTACAATTTGTTTTTTGATAAGTTTGGCATTGACGCAACCTATACGGCTTTAGCTTGTAATCCAAACGAGTTCGAAGATACTTTCAAGCACTTAACAAGCGATCATACTACATATGGTATTAGCGTGAGTATGCCATATAAGAACACTGTAACTTATCTGTGTGATAATCTAGATAGTCTAGCACATAAGTATGGTATTTGCAATACCATAGCTGTGAATAATGGACATACCGTTGGCTACAATTGTGACATATACGGATTGATGGGTATCATATCTGAGATTTCAATCGATGATAAGATTTTGATACTAGGTGACGGATCGATAGGACAGATGTTCTATCATTATCTCATCGAAAACGATTATATGAATGTCAATATGTATAGCAGAAAAAACAACAACTGGCATGACAGACATGAACCGGCTGACATTATAATCAATTGTACTAGTTTAGGGACGAGTGAAGAGGCATCACCATTGCTATCAGTTCCTGATAAAACAAGATGCGTAATTGATCTAGCACTACGTAAAACTATTTTATATGAACAAAGTTTGCAGAGTCAAGTAAAGTATATAAGTGGTCTGAGTTTTTATGCCCATCAATTTCTAAAGCAGTTTGAGATATATACTGGTATGCATATCACGATTGATCAATTTAACGAGGCTACAGGAAATGATTATAGATAAACTCATTATCGATGTTGATGGTGTATTAACATCCGGACACATGCTGTACAACAATTTAGGCAAAACTTTTAAAGTTTTCGGACCGCATGACAGAGATGGTCTCAAGCTGATCAGTAAGTATATAAATGATATCACTTTTATTACTGCGGATAAGACTGGATTTGACATCACTTACGCAAGAATTGTCACTGATTGGAAGTATCGGGATGATCAGTTAGTCTTAGTTCCGGAAGAATCTAGACTAGAATGGTTTATAGAAAATTGTAATTTCAACACAACCGCATATATCGCAGATGGATATCATGATGCTGTTATATTAAAAAAAGTAGCTCTAGGCATCGCACCTAAGAGTGCTAGAATTGAAGCGAGAACTAGTGCTAAGTATGTGACACCGAGTGATGCTGCTAGCGGCGCAGTTCTTGATGCATGTTTATATATTGAAAAGATGATCAAAGGTTGGTGGTGGCGCCAACTATAATCTATATGAAAGAATGATCGATGGACTTGAAACGATTTAATTTAGGTATAGGTCCGATGAGCAAAGAAATAGTTGAGCTATGTCTCAGCTATAGTCATCAGAACGACTATCCACTAATGATTATTGCTAGTCGCAATCAAGTAGACTATGATAGTGGCTATGCTATGAACACTAAAGAACTATCTGACCTAGTATTCAATAGTGAGTATTATGACCGAGATAGAATATTGCTGTGTAGAGACCACTGCGGACCTTACTTTAGTGATGCAGACAAAAATCTAGACCTCGAAACGGTAATAGAACGATGCATGAATACGATCAAAGCTGATGTCGATGCAAAATTCTACCTAATTCATATTGACGTGAGCAGAGTCGAGACTGACAAACAACGTGCTGTTGCAGAAAAGTTGTTTTCTTATGCTATGGCATTGAATCCGAAAATTATGTTTGAATTCGGTACCGAAGACAACACTGGTAATACGACAGAAACCTTGAACATGTTGAATATGCAACTAGAGTATGTCAAGCCTTGGCAAAATAATATATGTTATATTGTTTCCCAGACTGGAAGCTTGACTAAACAAACTCAAGTAGGTACGTTCAATGTAGAACAAACACAAAAACTGATAAATGTAATACATCAGAATGGTTACATGTTCAAAGAACACAACGCTGACTACCTTACAGTTGACCAAGTAAAGTTACGTAAAAATACAGGAGTGGATGCATTAAATATTGCTCCGCAACTCGGTACTGTAGCTAGTAGTGTGTTATATACATTGGGTTTGGGTACAAAAGAATTAACTAAGTTCATTGATGTTGTGATAGAATCAGGATATTATAAAAAATGGTGTACGGTTGATGTAGATAATGACAAAGACCGCTTTATCAGTTCAGCACACTATCTATTCGAACATCCATGTTGTAAAGAATTAAAACAAGTAATAGATATGCGAGAATATAAAGCACTATTACAAGACCGATTGTTTTCTATTTTAGATGAATATAGATTAGGATACCATTAATAGATTTAATGATAAGGGAATAACAATGCATTTTATAAGAACATTAATCAATAAGATTAAACGTGAGATTCTATATAGAAAAAGGATTAAAGAACTAAGAAAAAGAGATCCCTTTATATACAAATAATAGCATGAATTATGTAGGTGTCAGTTGCGGGTTTCACGACGCTGGATTGAGTGTCATTGATGATGCTGGCAATATCCTATACGCCGGCCACAGTGAACGATACAGTAAGAAGAAGCATGACGCTGATCTTTGTTTAGGCTTATTAAAAGATGCCCACAAATATATAGATGGGCATTATGAGCTTCATTATTATGAGAAGCCTTGGTTAAAGGTAATCCGCCAGCTCAGAGCTGGACAGAAGTTAGGACCTTTCTCTGCAAAGGATGTCATCGGTAAAAACATGATGGTTCGTTTTAGCCATGACGGAGAAGTGAAAACACACAATCATCACTTATCTCATGCTGCTGCTGGTTTTCAAACTAGTCCATTTGACCATGCTACTGTAGTCATTATTGATGCTATCGGCGAGTTAGATACGATTACTATCTGGGATGCGTATTATGATGATAACGGTAGAGCCGTATATAAGAGGCTTTGGGGAAAGCAATATCCAGATTCTATCGGTTTATTCTATTCTGCTATGACTGCGAAAGTAGGACTGAAGCCATTAGATGAAGAATATATTCTTATGGGAATGGCTGCTTACGGTAAACCTATTCATGTTAATACGATTCAAAAAGCGTTGATTCATAATAGTGGTACATTATCTTTCAAAGAAAATCTACATACCGGGGTGAGAGATGATTTCCTCAAAGATGCTGATAATATGGATATAGCTTCATCTACTCAAGAACTTACTGAAAGTTTGATACACCATGTCATAGCAAAAGCTATTAATATCGGTAAAAGTCATAATCTTGTTTTTGGTGGAGGAGTCGCACTCAACTGTGCAGCAAATCGTAATCTAGGCGGATACTTCGATAACATCTGGATCATGCCTAATCCGGGTGATGCAGGAAACTCATTGGGTGCTGCTGCATTAGGTTATGGAAAACGAGTAAATTGGGTCGATGCCTTTTTAGGATATAATATAAAAGGCAAATATCCTATTAACAATGTAATTAACCAATTGTATACTAAGAAGATGGTTGGTGTTGCTAGCGGACGAGCCGAATTCGGTCCTAGAGCATTAGGCAATCGTTCACTATTAGCAGATCCACGCGGCCCTGATATAAAGGATACAGTAAATGAAATCAAGCGAAGACAGCAGTTCAGACCCTTTGCGCCGGTCATTCTGGAGGAACTATGTGGCGATTATTTTAATATGCCTTGCGGTTGGAACAACAGTAGGTATATGCAAGTCATCGCTCCTTGTAGGGCTCCTGACTTATTTCCTGCTATCGTTCACGCTGACGGGACTTCTCGTGTACAGACAGTACCGAAAGACGGTTCGGGAATCAGAAGACTCTTAGAACGTTGGTATAATGAGACACGCTGTCCAATGCTACTTAATACATCCCTAAATATTAGAGGTGAGCCTATGGTAAATGACCGGGCAGATGCTGATCGGTTCCAGCTACTATATGGGGTAAAAGTCTGCTCTTAAAGCATAAATAGATGTGAGTCGCGGGACTGCAATCCCCACTCACTCTAATGCTAGAAGGAGCTATCAGCATGTCTATTTATCGTAAAATTTACGAACAGAATTTTGGTCCCATACCCAAAGACGGTGACGGAAGAAGTTGCGATGTTCATCATATAGATGGTAACCGCAATAATAATGTACCGGAAAATTTAATCGCATTGTCTATACAAGATCATTACGATATTCATTATCAGCAAGGAGATTATGGTGCATGTTGGCTCATTTCAAGAAAGCTACGGTTGACGCCAGAGGAACTATCAGACCTCGCCAAATTAACCGGCGCCAACCGCATCGCAAACGGCACACATCACTTTTTAAAAAGGCCAGATGGGTCATCGTTAGGAAAAGACAGTGTACTCAGACAAACTGAAAACGGGACGAATGCTTTCTCTGGAGGAGAAGTTCAAAGAAAATCTAACGCTAAGCGAGTGAGGGAAGGAACTCACCATTTTCTTAGTGGTGATATACAAAGAAGAACTCAACAAAGGTTGGTGGAGAACGGGACTCATCATTTAATGGGGAACGGAGAATTTCAACGAAATGTTCAGAAAACATTGTTAGAGAATGGAACTCACCACTTTCTTACGAATCATCCAAATAAAATTCAGGTAACTTGTCCGCATTGCAACAAAACTGGCGGAAAAACTAACATGCATCGATACCATTTCGATAAGTGTAGGGTCTTAAAATAATATGACATACTGTAATTAGTGTAAATATTGTTATGGCAATTAGAGAAGTATTCTACTCCGGTTCCAAACCCAATGTCCATCCAAGAGAAAAATTTGCTGAATCACTAGAAGATGCTAGGAATCAGTGTACGACTGAGCATTTTTGGATTATCAACGAGTTTTGTGACTACCGTAAATTTGATTGGGACTTTGATTTCGAGCTATTACCTGACGAAGATATTTGGGCAGAGGCACACGACAATGTATGGCCTAGCCAACATCAAAAAGATAGTGGTACATGGCTGTGTCCTAAGGTAGCCGGTGATTATACTATCTATCGAACCGATGTTCCCCCAATTCAACGCAAGAATGAAATCAATGATTTTTGGATTATAGATCCGGCCCTGGATAAATCTAGGTTTGACTTTTCTTGGCACCCAGATCCTACGTCTCCTCCATACATATATCAATTCGGTACTCTGCTCGATGAAAACGACGGACCCAGATACGTCACTCCCTATAATGACGGAACCATAGTACATCTAGAACGCAAGGAGGTCATACTAGAAGACCTAGAGTTTTCGAAGTACTACATCACTACTACATTGGAAGATTTAATCAACGACCACACTAATGAAATCTTTTGGGCATTGAATCCTGAAATTGATTATTCTGGGTTTGACTTTAAATGGGTCCCTGACAGTAAGAACGTATATCACATAAATGCATTTGGTACGAAAGACAATATAAACTCCCAGACTTACTTTGTTAATGGTAAGATGTGGGCACGTGGTTATCGGGACATTAACTACATTGAGGATAAGGTACTAGATGTACGAACCAAGATCGATATTTTCTTTGTCGATAAAGGAAATCCTCAGGCACAAGAACGCTTTCAGCAATTATCTGAGCGTATGGGCAACGTAACTAAAACTAGATATCTGAACAGCTGGGTTGACACGATCAATCGTTGTGTGACTAAATCAACTACCAATCTATGTTGGATTCTCAATAGTGAATTAGACTATTCGTCATTTGAGTTTGATTTCTATCCTAGCCCATGGCAGATGAACTTAGTTCATGTGTTTGGAACTCAGTGGTCACACTGGGGAACAACCTTTATGGTTAACAAAAATACATTTGCTGATGATACCAAATATATAAAAGTCATTGAGCATTTGCCTAATATAAATTTTGTAAAACGATCACCTGCTAAGGCAGTTGATTGTCTTTATGCTATAGTAATCATCGACCATGGTAACGGTGTTGATACAGTAAAAGATGATCTACTCAGTAAAAATCTGAGCGAAAGAAACATCATTGCTGTGAAATATGATACCAATTATCTAAAAACATTCAAGGAGGTACTCAGTAAATTAGATGTCAATCGTGAACATTATGTATGGATTTGTAGTAGCGTGTGTGATTATAGCAGATTTGATTTTAGCTATATCTGCGATCCGTACACCAAAGAACAACTCCACGTCTTCCCGAGCGGTAATCAAAAATTAGGAGACACGTTTCTAGTAAACGTCAACAAGCTGCGCAAATTGATAGCAGATATGCATCGTCTAGAAGACTATGAAAAGATTAATTATAATCAACATCAAGTTGTCTCAAGATTGATGACACCCACAACTATCGAAGGTGCATATTTTCCAAATGAAACACATATGGATTATGCTAGAAATTATGAATGGGATTTTCCTTATGTAACTCTAGTAACTGAAGAAAACTGGGATATGGATCCTGAAATTGATCCCGAACCTATGTGTCTTTGGTCACCCGAACAGAAAGCAATCATTATTTCTAGTACAGGTGCAACTAGAGTTACGATTCCTCGCGAGGCTAAAAACTATGTCAAAAGTGAACTGTATGATTACCCGTATATAAAGCGAGCAAAAAAACTAACCAAATCTAAACCGATGGACATAGTGTATCTCAGTAACGGTGAAGCCGGGGCCGAAAAAAACTGGGAGCATCTACTTCAAATTACTAAAAACATACCAAATAGGGTAGTCAGAGTGGATGGAGTTAATGGTCGAGTTGCTGCATATCATGCTGCTGCCGAAGCCAGCGAGACACCATGGTTATTTACGGTATTCGCTAAGTTACACATCAATTCTAATTTTGATTGGTCATGGCAACCAGATCGAATGCAAGCACCTAAGCATTATATCTTTCATGCGAAGAATCCGGTCAATGGATTGATCTACGGTCACCAAGCGATGATCGCGTATAATAAGCAATTAGTGCTAGAGAATGACGGTTATGGACTAGACTTTACGTTGGATGACCTGCACGAAGTTGTTCCACTCATGTCCGGTACTGCAAACTATAACACTGATCCGTTCTCTACTTGGCGTACCGCATTCCGTGAAGTGGTCAAATTGAAGGCCGAAGATACCGACATTGCCCGAGAGCGATTAGAAGCTTGGCTTACTAAAGCTGAAGGTGATTTTGCAGAATATAGCATCAAGGGTGCAAAAGACGCAGAAGCCTATTACGATGAAGTTGATGGCGATTTTGATGCACTGCGATTGAGCTACGAGTGGGAATGGTTAAAATCACGCTTCGTGCAAAAATACGGTTGACATGCAATGTCATATATGATTAAATAGTATTTGTTCGTTGATACGGACTTAAAACCGGGGAAGACAGGGGTGCGATTCCCCTCGCCTCCACCAGTAAACACACGATAACAGGACGCTGGCTCTGTGAAGCGGGATATCGGGGTAGCTGCCGAGAAGACGGGGAGAGCATCGTGTGTTTTCTTATGGGGGCGTATAGTATCGATTCACGGCTAGTAGGAAAGTGGAGAACACGGTAAGAAACGACCGTCAATCAGTTCAAATTACTAAATGCAAACGAAAATGATGCATATGAAGGCCTTGCGTTAGCCGCATAAGTCTTTTGGGCTTTGCTAGTTGAGCCTCGAAACAGAATCAACTAGCACCTATAAAACCTTTAAATATGATATATCGTCCTATAGGTCATAAATAATTTTGACATGTTAGGAGAACAAATCATGAAAAACAAGTCAATTATTGCAATCGCTGCATTGGTAGCACTAAGTTTGGCTGCACCTGCATCCGCACACCACTCGTTCGCAATGTTCGACAACCAAAAGTCGGTGACATTGGAAGGAACAGTAAAAGAATTTCAATGGACTAATCCGCATTCTTGGATTCAACTAATTGTGACTGATTCCTCTGGTAAGCCAGTTGAATGGTCAATCGAAGGCGGTAGCCCAAATGGTCTATCACGTTCCGGTTGGAAGCGCACTTCATTGAAGTCCGGCGATAAGGCTGTCGTAGTTGTACATCCTCTTAAGGATGGCACGAACGGTGGCTCGCTCGTATCTGTTGCGGTTAATGGACAACCAATCGGCAGTCGTTAATTCTTTATATAAGTGAAGTTAGTTGATGTTCATTACTAAATACAGTATGGACATCAACGAACTTCATTCTTTTAAATTATCAGATGCGGTCAAATTCCACACCAAACTAAACCCAAAGCTTTGGAAGAATGACCAGCTTGATCCATTGGTCAGAGACCAATTATTAGTCATAGCAAAAGATTTTGTGAGCCAATTGGGCGTAGGTGATCTTGATGTGGTTGACGTAACTATATCTGGATCTAACGCAGCTTTCTCATATACTCCTCATTCTGACTTAGACCTTCACGTTGTTGTGAATATGAGCAAGCTACACGACGATGAAGTCTATCAGGAATTGTTCAGAGCAAAGAAAACTCTATATAACGATTCGCACGATATCACAGTGCATGGCATTCCAGTCGAACTATATGCGCAGAATGCCGCAGAGCCGGTCGTATCATTAGGTGAATACAGCCTGCTTCATGACAAGTGGATCAAGATTCCTAAAAGAAAAACAGCCAATCTAGATCAAAATGCTACCAAAGCAAAGTACGATCAATTAACCGACCTAATCAGTCTAGCAGTAAAGACTAAAGATGAAGATCGTGTCAACAAAGCTATTAAGCTAATTAAGAGATATCGCCAGGCAGGTCTTGACACAGGTGGCGAATTTAGTCCAGAAAATCTTGCATATAAAGCAATTCGTGCGCAAGGCGGAATCGATGACCTATATGCAGTGCGTGATTCTCTACACAGTAAAAAGCTAAGCATCGAAGAAGATGACCAGCTACTAGATAAACCAACCCTCACCGTAGATGAACTGGCTAGAAAACACGGTGTAGACCGAATGTCCATAGCAAAGCAACTGGACAAAGGTATAAAGGTCGAACTAGAACATACTAGTCATAAAGACATTGCGCGAGAGATTGCATTGGATCATATCAGCGAGGATCCGAAGTATTATGACAAGTTAGCTAAGGCTTCTTTGGAGGAACAGACTTTAACTGAACTAGCAGATGCTCCTTATCCGTATACTCTAACTTCTAGCGGACCTCACATGCTAGAGTACCAATTTACAGCAGCAAATAATATAAAATATATAGTTGAACTTAAAGTTATGTACGGTGGAGTTAGTTTGCGATTTCATGCTGCGGGACAGTCTAGCAATGATGATAGATTTCGCATCACTAAAACCGGCGACTCTATTAAGGTAATGTCTACTATCGCTACAATTCTTCGTTCATACATAAAAGAAAATTCACCGTCTTCAATCTCATTTGGATGTTATGCAGACGAACCCACAAAGGTTAAGCTGTACACTAGTATGGCAAAACGTCTGTCAAAAGAGTTTCCATATGAAGTTGGTGGACCATATTCGTATAGAGATCCTACATACGGTAATTCTGTGGGATTCAGATTGACCAAAAAAAAACAACAATCAGGTAACGTAAACAAAGACTCAGGATACATTCCAAACAGTGCCCAAAAGAATGATCCTGTATTATCTCTTGTCGATAAAGCAAGAGAAAGAATGGGCGAAGATGCATTATACGGTGGAAACTGTGGAATGTTCTCGTTGGCTTTAGCAAAAAAATTGAAAGAGGATGGAATCCCGGTCACGCTGGGTTTGCTGTTTAATGATGCTAATAATTTAGGAACCCCTTCTGATATTGTAGCCAACGAAGCTGACTTGTATCATGTTGTAGTTGAATATAACGGCAAATATTATGATGGCACAGGGGTCGTGACACCTAACACGCTGTTAGATATCGCCAAAGACCAGTACGGTGATGACAACCCGGGATGGTTTACTGATGCTGATCCGTTTGATCCGAGCGTACAGCGAGTAATTCGTAGTGAAACAAACTGGAACAAGCCTGCGTCTACTTTCTATCAAGCGCTAACCGAAGCCTCAGGGTACATTCCAAGCAATTCCCAAAAGAACGATCCTCGTTTTAAAACCGCGCTTACGGTAGACGTGAAACCGAACGCAATAAAGAAAAATGCTAAGGCATTCGGATGGCTAACATCACGGGCAGGTATACCTCCACAAGCCAATCCTAACGGAAAGATTTAACATGAAAATCAAAGATGTACTGAACGAAGGAATGACGTTTAATCCTGTAGTAGAAAAATCTTTTACTAAAGGGGAACATGCCGGCGAAACGTATTGGACTGGTTCTGATTGGGAACGCAAAGAGAAACACGAATGTCCTGACTGCAAAGGTACAGGCAAGGGAACATATTCAAACGGCGAATTTCCTTGCGTATTCTGCGGCGGCAAAGGGTACGAAGAGGAAACTTTTTCAGATGCGCCGGAGCTTTCGGTCAGTAACGCCAATGGTAAAATTATTCAAGAAATGTTAGGTTTGGATCCGGATTATTCAGGTGTCATTCATAATAAAGACTTATCTAACATAATGCGTCGATTGATACTGCTTAAAAACAAAGGTGCTCAGCAGTACACCAGAGAGCCTAAACAAGAACGTGGCCCGACACATCAATGGACAGATGACCATGGAATCACACATATAGGTCGCGGCCCAACGATGCACGACTATGGCCTCAGTCAAGATCAGATTAATAAGTACGTGGACAGACTCATTCAGATTATTCAATTCGCACAAAAAAACAATGCGAGTTTGGGCTGGGGTTGACATTTACCCAAATGCTTATTAATGTGCGGACATGATTACATTTCTAGACTCCATCGAAGCGCAGACTGTCCTAGTCGATCTAACTAAACAACTCAACCGACTTCCTTATAATTCCGACTTGCACAGGTTACATATTAATCTGTATGGTCTGATTTCAGAACTAAGCAAACTTGAGGTGTATGCAAGGAGAACCGGCCCCCGCTCTCGTTGGACTATCGCACGTAATAAGAAGAAGGCGGAGATCCAAACTGCCATGTCCTACTTAGCTCAATTGCTACTCATTGCGCAGTTGATGGCTTGAAACATTCAGAAACAAAAAAGCGGTTGACTTAGCTTTCTAGCTGCGTTATTTTTAATCATAGATTGACCAACAGGAAACAAATCTCAATCTCGTTTTTTAACAAACTTAAGGAGCTATATAAACATGTCTCGTGATATTGACACTCACACGATTACTTCTACTCAGGCCCGAAAGGCCATCCTCACTGCTTTCAAGGCAAAGCGTCCTGTCTTCCTCTGGGGTCCTCCGGGCATCGGCAAGTCGGAAGTCGTTCAGGAAATCACTGACGAACTCGGTGGTATCATGTTTGATCTGCGTATGGCGCAGATGGAACCTACTGACATTCGCGGTATTCCCTTCTACAATAAGTACATCGGCAAGATGGATTGGGCTGAGCCCGTCGATCTGCCCAGTCAAGAAGTCGCCGATCAATATCCGATCGTCGTTCTGTTCCTCGATGAAATGAACTCTGCTCCCCCTTCGGTGCAAGCTGCTGGCTATCAGCTGGTTCTGAACCGTCGAGTCGGTAAGTACGTCCTCCCCGATAACGTCGTCATCGTTGCTGCTGGCAACCGTGACAGTGACAAGGGTGTCACGTATCGTATGCCCATGCCCCTTGCTAATCGCTTCGTTCACCTCGAAATGAAGTATGATTTCGCTTCTTGGCAGATTTGGGCGGTCAACAAGAACATTCACAAGGACGTTGTCGGCTATCTGTCTTTCTCTAAGCAAGACGGTTATGACTTCGACGCTAAGAGCTCCAGTCGAGCCTTCGCTACTCCTCGTTCTTGGACTTTCGTGAGCGATCTGCTCGTTGACGAACAAAACGTGGATAACGATACTCTGTTCAATCTCGTTGCCGGCGCGATCGGTGATGGTCTCGCAACGAAGTTCATGGCTCACCGTCGAGTTGCTGGTCAGATGCCTGACCCGGCTGACATTCTTGAAGGTAGGGTCAAGGATCTTAAGGTCAAGGAAATCTCGGCTATGTACTCGTTGACGATCTCCATGTGCTATGAACTGAAGGACGCTCTCGAAAACAAGCGTGTGGACAACAAGAAGTTCCATGAAATGGGCAGCAACTTCATCGAATACATCATGAATAATTTCGAGACGGAACTGGTGGTCATGGGCGCTAAGATCGCCCTCAAGACTTACAAGCTGCCGCTTGAGCCCTCGCAACTGCGTAACTTTGATGAATTCTACAAGAAGTACGGCAAGTACATTGTAGAAGCTGGCAACTAAGTCAGCGGCTCCTGGGGAGGGATTAGAGACAGTCCCTCCCCTTTTTTCTATTATCTATTGCATATCATGCCGCATTCTGTTATATTGTCTTATAACTTAATCAAAGGACACATTCATGAGCGCCGTAATTACCCCTACTAAAAAGAGCAAGCGTACTCGCAGCAAGAAGTACGAAAATCTTATCGGTCCTATGGATCCTAAGATTGATGCTCAAGCCCGCGAACGTCTTGTTACGGCACGCATCGGTCTCCTTCTGCGTCATGCGTTTTTCGGCAACCTTGCTACTCGTCTTGCTCTTACTAATGCGGACGAATGGTGTCCGACTGCTGCGACCGACGGTCTGAGATTTTACTATAACTCTCGCTTCATCATGATGCTCAAGACGAAGGAAGTTGAATTCCTCGTTGGTCACGAAGTTCTGCACGTGGTCTACGATCACATGGGTCGTCGTGACAATCGTGATCCGGAAATCTGGAACATCGCTGATGACTATGCAGTCAACGCAGACTTGAAGCGTCACCGCGTGGGCGAATTTATTACTACTGTGCCTTGCTTGTATGAGTCTAAGTACGAAAACTGGGCCGCAGAAGCCATCTACGATGACCTCATGAAGAATGTCAAGTACATCAATATTGAGGATCTCCTCGACAAGATGTTGGACGATCACGTTGACGGTGACGACGACGGCGACGGCCGCGCAGGCGGCGACAAACCTGGCAAGGGCCGCCCCAAGCTTTCTCAGGAAGAAAAGGACCGCATTCGTCAAGAGGTCCGTCAAGCGGTAATCAACGCTGCTTCTACGGCTGAGGCTGGCACTGTTCCGAAGGGCGTTGAACGCATGATCAAGCAACTGACTAGCCCGATCATGCCCTGGCGCGAATTGATCCAAACTAATCTGACCTCTGCTATCAAGTCTGATTATACTTGGATGCGTCCTTCTCGTCGCAGCTGGCACATGGACGCTGTCATGCCCGGCATGAATCCTGGCGAAGAAATTGACGTTGACATTTATATCGACATGTCAGGTTCTATCTCGCAGAAGCAAGGTATGCAGTTTCTTTCGGAAGTTGCCGGCATGATGGATGCGTTCGATGGCTACAGCCTTCGGGTCTCGACATTCGACACTAAGGTCTATAACACTCAAGAATTTTCTTCTGAAAACATGGAAAACATTGAGGAGTATCAACTGTTCGGTGGCGGTGGCACTGACTTTGACTGCGTATTCGATGACCTTAAGGAAGCAGGACGAGTTCCGGCTCGTCTGATCGTCTTCACGGACGGGTATCCTTGCGGCAGCTGGGGCGATCAAAATTACTGTGATACGACTTGGATCATTCACGGTGACCCCGATCCTCACCCGCCCTTCGGTCAATGGGCCATTTATGATGACCATCGCAAGTCCTAACTTCAAGGGCATACTAAGCATCGGGGAAGTAATCTATGAATCCCCAGATAGCGGAAAGACGATCTACGCCAGAAAGCGTGGGTCGTCTGATCGCATTCTAGTACAAGATTTAAAATCTGAATTAGGACAGCAGAATCCGATTATAGAGCGCGTAAAAAACGTTGCGATATCATGTATGACATAGTAAGGCTAGCAGAAAACAACGTTGCACTAAACGACCAACTTGAAAAGCTGGAAATGTTATACGCACTTGTTAAGGCAGAAAACCGTGAAAACAATTGACGACATTAACATAAATCAGTGGTTCATGGACCGAGAATTAAGTCATACCCCTGAACATTTTATAAGATCAAGCACTCCTTTTACTATCGAGTCGCGCATGTGGATTTTGGAAAGCCTTCAAGGCAGATTTTCTACACATTACCCCAACACATCGACCTATATTATGAATAGAATAGCACTTTGTCCATCGTTTGAAGATCCACAAGAAGCAGTGTTTTACGAACTCAAGTGGGGCTAGGTCTTACTAGTTCCCACCCTCCAGTAGCGTTAAGTCCTTTGTTATTTACAATACGACTAATTGCACCGGACTTGAGATTATAACATGTCCTTAATTGATAATTCGTCATTGATACTACCTCCCCGGTCATACGATTTTTCCAAGTTCTAACAGTATGGTCATACTGCGGATGTTTTTCTTTTTTCTTGGGGTCATTAACAAAATGATGAGTCCCGGCAGCAAGTCTGTTTAATTGTCGTTTACTGGCAGCTTCCCTGTCCAACCAATTATGTGTTCCATTAAGAATGCGGTCTCTGTTTAGTTGCGCTTGGTGCTTGTTGGGCCCAACCCAAGGATGCTTGCCCGTTTTAACTAGCTTGTTAGCATTTTTTGTTGCGAGGGCTACTAGCTCATCGGGAAGTAAGTTGATCCTACTTGACATTTTTACACAAGCTGCCCAATCACCCTGTGAATAATGAATGTTGTAATGTTCTTGTATAGATACACATTTCAAGTTAGCAGGATTATTATTGGAATGATTTCCGTCTATATGATGTATTTCATATGACCGACCCGACTCTTCCTTAGGAATTGGACCGTAGTGATGTTCATAGATATTACGGTACTTGTTTGTACCACAATAAATACACATGCTGATTGCTACTTATAAGCTGTTAGAGTGAGTGGGTACTAGTAATACTGCGACTCACACTTATTTATCTTTTTTATACCAACACACCCTACTCACTAAATACTTTTAGCAAAGGAGAATTAATAATGTCATTTATCCGCCATGTAGGGAAGCACGGAGACCGTAAGGTAGCAATTGTATTTCGGGAAGTGCCCGGTGAACCCCATATGTGTCTAGTAGTGTATACGGAACTACTCAATCAGAATATTCACGATCCGATGATTCAATGCATCGAAAGCGATATTGGTCAAAGCAGTGAAGACCTAGCTAACGCACTTAACCGGTCTTACACCAAAGATGGACAACTTATTCTACAGAAGTTACATGCTGAAGGTATGTTGAAGAAGGTTCAGACTGAACATATCGTTATGACACCTGCACCAAACACAAGAATCAAGCTCAATGAGCTTAATAAGATTCTAGACGAAATGAAGCAAGGTGAGCAAGCAGTAAAGAAGCTAGCTGAAATGGACAAGCAGATGGGTATGCAAGACCCAATGCAAGTCGCTAAGAGAATGCGCGGCGATAGTGAACCAAAGCCCACAGCACCAGTGGGGCTTCAAGCAAGCGGTGATGCTTTAGGTGATTCGGTATTAGCTAACAATCTTCGTCAACAAGCAGAACGCATGAGTGCAGAAGCTAAGGGGCTACTAACCGAAGCAGATCGGTTACTCAATGAAGCCCGGTCGTTAGATCCAACTGTAGTGCCACAAGCAACTACGGTTTCGGTAAAAACATCCGAAGATAAGAAGACACGAGGTAGACCAAAGAAGGTCACCATTACCGCATAAAGGCTAGTAAATAAATGTCCCCTGAATTTATTCAAAAATGGGAGCGGTTAATTGAAGGTGTTGACAAGCAGACCTTTCCGTTACAGTTTGTCAAGAAGCTAATATTACGTTTACGCGGTAAAAAGCAACAGACAATTAATATTGCTAAGCTATTGGGTCAAGGAGTTGCTCCTGAGGAAATCGAAGAAGTGATAAGCAGAAAACTTATCGAACTTGGCGATGATGTGCTTAGTATTGAGTTTATGTTAGATATACAAAGCATAGCAGAAACTGTTCAGCCTGAAACAGATAAACTATTGAATGGATTATGAAACTCAGTATTGCAGCGGACCCCAACGGTGGAATAGGATATAAAAACAGATTGCCCTGGATTAAACTTCAGGGCGATTTGCCAAGATTTAAGTATTTAACCGATAACCAAACCGTAATTATGGGAAGAAACACCTGGGATAGTCTTCCTATAAAACCGTTGTACAATAGGCACAATATAGTAGTTTCAAGTCAAACGTTTACCATGCCTGAAAAATCGGAATGCATTACATACGCTGCCCTAATAAAAAACATGTCATCATTTGATGACGCATGGCTCATCGGAGGTGCTCAGCTTGTAAATGCATGTTGGGATTACGTAACCGAAGTTTATTTGTCTAAGACCTTTGCCCAATACGATTGTGATAAATTCATTGATTTGTTATACTTAACAGATCATTATTATATATTAGACAGCGATGTATTTCCTGACCATGAGTATCAAATTTGGAAGCGTAAATGAAAGAATACTTAAACCTATTACAGGACATTTTAGATAATGGTGAATTACGAAATGACCGCACTGGTGTAGGCACGATCAGTGTTTTCGGGCGCCAACTTCGCTTTGACTTGTCAAAAGGATTTCCGGCAGTAACGACAAAGAAACTTGCGTGGAACGCATGTAAGTCTGAATTACTTTGGTTTTTAGAAGGAAGTAATGATGAACGAAGGTTATGTGAGATTCTACACGATACCAGAGAGTCAGGGTATAACACGATCTGGACAGGAAATGCTCAAGCAACTTACTGGGCAGATAAAAAGAGACACGTCGGAGACCTTGGACGAGTATACGGAGTCCAGTGGCGGCACTGGAGAACACCGCCGGATTACATCTACGAACACGGAGACTTGCATGTCTCAAGTGGTCCAATTGCAGAAGTTGACCAAATAAAGAATCTAATCGAAGGCATCAAGAAAGACCCCAATGGTCGTCGCCACATCCTATCGGCGTGGAACGTAGGTGAATTAGATCAAATGGCACTTCCTCCGTGTCACGTTATGAGCCAGTACTATGTCAGTACGGGCAGAAAGCTAAGCTGTCATATGTACCAAAGGAGTGTGGATGTCTTTTTAGGCCTTCCCTTTAACATCGCAAGTTACGCTCTACTAACTAGCATGATTGCGCATGTATGTGATCTGGAAGTAGGAGAGTTGATAATCTCTACTGGTGATACTCATATCTATCAAAATCATGTGGAACAAGTTAAGGAGCAGTTGTTAAGAGAACCGTATGCTTCTCCCATTCTTTATCTGAATCCAGATGTAAAAGATATTGACAAATTTACAATGGATGATATAGTGTTAGATGACTACATCAGCCACAGTACCATAAAGGCCGTTATGGCTGTATGAAAACGAATTATAAGTATCTCATATATGAGTATTATTCTACTGCCTATGAACTTCCGGCGTCGTTGCAGTGGTGTTTGCCGCAAGATAAATCAGATTTCTTAGACCGTAATAGAATTGCGATAAATCATGAGCAATTACGGGACGCGCAGCGAGACCTAACAATACATAGAATATATGGAATTTTTACCCCTGAACTTTTAACTTTTTGGAAGCTTAAATTCGAATGATTAACTTGACATTTAGCATCACTAATCCATTTTGGAATTCAGACTACTTTGCTTCTGTCTACGAGAAGCACGGCAAAATCTCCGAACATAAATGTTGGGAGATTCAAGGTATGAGAGACGATAGTATCCTAGCGGTTGATTTTAGAATCACATCTAGAGAAGATCATGCTGGTATTACTTTAGAATTGGGACTTGTGGGCCACCGTATTGCCTTCCAAATCTACGATAATCGGCATTGGAATTACGATGAACAACGTTGGTACAATTACGGGGAAGAATTAGATGCCTGCGGAGTCGAAGATAATGAAGACGAGAAAACTTAAAGACGGCAGTGAAGTGCCAGAATTGGACAAGCCAGTCACTTTGCACGTAAAGACAAAGTGTCCAGAGAAGTGGTTGCTAATAGACATGGAAACTGATGAAGTTTACGTCGGTAGCGCAATTGGCCCGCTTCATTGGGATAAGGTTGAGGAAGAATAGTTGAAAGTCTTAGTAACTGGCGGATATGGTTTTATAGGCCATAACGTTGTTCAACAGTTAGAACATCTGGGTCATTCAGTTGTCATAGTTGATAACTGTACAAATTATGATAGCATTCCATGGAAAGAACTGTTCTCACTTCAGAAAGAACGCAGTCAGTTTATAAAAACTAATGCAAACTATCGTTTAGATATAGAATCTAAAGTACTTAATAAGGTTTTTCAAACACATTGTCCCACCATAGTAATTCACTTAGCCAGCTTTCCTAGACAAAAGACGGTAAGCGCTGATCCTATTATGGGTGCAAGAACGATGATAGAAGGATTAGTGAATCTGTGCGAACTTAGTCGAGAGCATAAAGTAACCCGATTCGTAAACGTCAGCAGCAGTATGGTATATGGAGATTTTGTTGAAAATGTACCAGAAACAGCGCTATGTAACCCGCAAGGTCAATACGGTATTCTAAAACACGCAGGGGAAAAAATAGTACAAGATTGCACTGCACACGGGTACTTTGATCACACGATTGTTCGCCCTAGTGCAGTATATGGCCCTCGTGACGTTGAAGATAGAGTGGTTGCTAAGTTCATGTTAGCTGCCATCAGGGGTGAGACTTTAAATGTTAACGGCTCAAAAGAACATTTGGATTTTACTTATGTAGAAGATGCTGCCGCCGGCATAGTGGGAGCAGCATTAAGTGAAAACACTGCTAATAAAACTTACAATATAACACGAAGCCAAAGCCGTAGTCTACTGGAAGCTGCTGAGTTAGCTATAAAAATTGCAGGTAAAGGCAATATTGTCATCAATCCCAAAAATCAAAATTATCCTAGTAGAGGGTCTCTCAACACCTTTGCGGCGCAAAGAGATTTTGGTTTTAATCCAAAAATAGATATCGAAGAAGGATTCCAACGATACTATGAGTATCTTACAAGTTCCCTTTACTGGTCTAGCAAGACAGTACAACAATCTTAAGGATGAGTTAGCATCAGCAACTCACGATGCCCTTAAGGAAGGAATCCTTGTTTCCGGGCCGCAAACTGAAATGTTTGAAGCTTGGTTGCGGGACCGATGCTGTGCCGAATTCGCGTTGGTAACTCATTCCGGAACACAAGCACTAGAGATTATTGCCCGAGCCGAATTGAATGTAGAAAAAGAATATCACTATCCAGTATCAGATACTATTCGCATTCCTAATCTGACATATCCTGCAACTCTCAACGCTTTTTTGACTGCAGGATGGAATGTGGAATTAGTCGATGTTGATAAAAACGGATTGATAACAGAATTCCCGCACAACATACATACTTGTTACGTAGGATTATACGGCGCCGCCGGCAGTAGAAGCTTAGCTAAATTTGAGCAAGTTGCAGATACTCATATAATAGTAGATGGCGCCCAGCATTGGTTAGCAGATCCTAGTAACATAGGTATCGCTATGGCAATTAGTTTTGATCCTACTAAAAATCTAAATGCCTCTGGTAATGGTGGTGCCATCGTCACTAATGACATAGAAATTTATAAGTTTGCTAAAGATTATGTGTCTAATGGCGGAAAGAGACATGAATGCGCAGGTACTAATAGTAAGATGAGCGAAATAGATTGCTCGCACCTATTAGTCAGATCCAAATATATAGACGGATGGCAAATCCGTCGAAAGAAAATTAGACAATATTACTTGAATGCATTTAAGGATTTGCCCCTGCGCTGTCTAAGTAGAGACTTCATGTTTCATATGGATCAAAAATTTGTTATTGAAACCGACCGTCGGAATGAATTAGCAGCTTACCTTAATACAAATGGTATAGAAACGAAAGTTCATTATCCTTATGCTCTAAGTGAACTTCCTATTGCAAAGAACTTAGTCAAGCCAGATTTCATTAGTACCGGCGTGATGCTTACTAGAGGTGTATTAAGTTTACCTATATATCCCGAGCTTACGGACAATGAAATTGAATATATTGCTAATACGGTAATTACTTTTTACAGTATGTAATTTATTCAACAAAGTATAAATAAAGTTGTTATGCTTTGGTTGCTTTCTTTTTTTCCGGGTCTTTTGATTCACCTGCTCTTGTTAGCAGGAGGCCTTGCCCTTTTGGTTTCCTATTTTCTCGGACCTATACCTTTTGTAAAGCAATATACTATTCCAATTCGTGTTTTAGGATACGTTCTAGTGTGTTTTGGTTTGTACTACGAAGGTGGACTGTCATACAAAAAAGACTTAGATTTACGTACAGCAAAAGTAGAAACTAAGATTGCAGTGGCTGCTGAAAAAAGCGCCAGCACAAACACTCAAATTCAAAATAAAGTGGACGCCGCCGAAAAGATCATTCACGAAAAGGGTGATGATATCATTAAATATATCGACAGAGAAGTTGTGAAGTATGATAATGCATGTGTAATTCCGCAAGAGGTAATTAAAGCACACAATATAGCAGCAACTATCAATGCTGAGGCGACCGAAGCACCATCTTCTGGAGCACCGCAATGAAACCACTAATAATAACATTGCTCGCAGTAATGTTAACTGGATGTGCAACCGTAGTTGCTGCACCTAAATTTCCAGATAGGCCACCTGCGCTTTCTAAAGATTGCGAAGAACTATCATTGTTAGCGGAAAACGCTAAACTTAGTGATCTTTTAAAAGTGGTAACTGAAAATTATGTCAAGTATCATATCTGTAAAAACCAAAACAAGGCTTGGAATAGCTGGTATGACGAACAAAAAAAGATATATCAATCTGCTATCAAGTAAGTAGAATTGTAACTTCCGTTAGATAAATACTTAATAACAACGGAAGGTCTCTATGAGTACGACACCTCAATACAGTCAAGAAATTATTAATATTGGCGCAGCACCTAATGACCAACAAGGTGATCCGTTACGTGTTGCATTCAGTAAGATCAACAATAATTTCTCAACTCTGTTTCAGACCTTTGTAAATTCAACTATATCATATACATCCGGTAATGTTCCAGGACAAGTAATATTTGAGACACCGGTCTCTACGTTTACTGAGGGACAATTCTACATCAAGTCATACAATGACGGAACACCAGACAGCCAGACAATTCAGCTATATGCACAAGTTAACGATGGCGGTAATGCAGTAAAATTTACTGGATATGGATCGACCTTTTTTGGAAACAGCGTATCACTCTATGACATGATTGTTGATTCGGGTAGCGGAAATGTACAAATACTGTCCAATCCTCTACTGTCAGCGGACTTAACACACTTCATTTCTTCTCAAATTATGTGGGTTGGTCCAAATGTTCCGGGTGCATATATCTCCACAGAAAACTCCTTAAATTCGTCTCTGGCTACTGAAACAGTAGTAGACATCACCACAGAGCAACCGTAATGAGAGCTTGGGAGTTTATAGTAGAAAGCGCACAGCCGTTACTTCCGGAACAACCAGGCTCTCCTACACCACCGGAAACTAAACTTTTACCAGACCAATTTGATGCTTTACCTGCAACGTATACTATACCAGGATTACCTAATCAGGATCCCTATCTACAGTATAGATTTGGTGTAGCTATTGCTGGAGCCAAAGGTGCTTCTGCCCGCAGGGATGACGGAGTAAGCAGCATGACTCGTGAAAGTCCTTTCGGCGAGGGTGAGATAGTAGTTAGTTATGGTCATGATGCTGGACCATACATTGATGACGCACTAAAACAAATGGGACTGCGAGGCAAAAAGATGATTAGCAGCCCTACTAGTATTGAAACTAAGGATGTTGATAAAAGCAGTCCATTGAAGGCATTTAAAGGATACAAGAGATGAGAGCGCACGAATTTATTACTGAATCTGACACACCTGCAAACCCTAAGGCATTTGCTGATGGTCAAATGGATGCTATCAAGGGCGCGATCAGCATGCCGGATATAAGCATCAATAAGTCAAACGGTAATCCTTATCTGGCTTGGCGTTTTGGTATTGCGATGGCCGGAGCTCCGGATTATCCAACTCCGCCGGTTGGTCCGATGGCAGGCGACCCTCTACTTTCTACCTACACTGATGTTGAACTAGAAATAATCAATGTTGCTGCTAAAACAGTTGGTGCGGGCAGAGTAAAGAAACTGAGTGATAATCGTAGTACAGAGCTATCTAACACTCAAAAGAATAGCCCAATTAAAGCATTTAAGGGCTATAAGAAAAAATAACTGAGTTGTTTTCATGAATAAGTAATTTCATGACAACATCAGCAGACATCAATCAAACTCTAGACCTAGTTAAGCTACGTTTTTATAACGATTGGCTATACCATGCTCATATCTATGATGAAGGTGAAAGCCAATTTCACGCTCAACTTACTAAACAAGTTGTGGAAACGTACATCGATCCGCTTAACCTGCCTAAGGATGCACACATCTTAGATTTGGGATGCGGCACCGGATATTTTCTAGATGAAATGAAGGAACGCAACTATACTAATCTGGTCGGAGTGACACTAAGTCCTGGAGATATCCAAGTTTGTGAAAATAAGGGTCATACGATCAAGAAGTATGATTTATCATTTCTGCCTCAAACTGACGGTTACTATGATGAATCAGTAGACTTTATTTTCTTGCGCCATGCATTGGAACATTCACCCTATCCTATTTTCTCTCTTATGGAGTACAATAGAGTTTTGAAGCAAGGATCAAAGATTTATATCGAAGTTCCTGCACCTGACTGCGAGCGTCAGCATGAGTTTAATCTCAATCACTATAGCATTTTAGGTTCTAACCAATTGGGTGCCCTTCTGATTAGATGTGGATTCAACATTGATCAGTTTAATAATCTAGAGTTTGACTTGAATGTACCAGATGCGGAAGATCCTACTAAAACTAAAACTGTTAAAGAAAAGTACTTCTGCATAGTAGCTACTAAAGCTAGACCTCTGGATATCAAGTAATGTAGGAAATGAATTTTCTACAAGCCATGATAAATACATTAAAGGGTTAGATATCAATGGCATCATATATTCAAACACCGTCGGGTTCAACCGCAAGAGTTGGTCCCATATTAACAGACAAAGTGAGAATTGCTACTACTTCATCGGCAATTGCGGTGAACGTAGGTAATTCTAGTGTCACCGCAAATGTTACTGCATGTGAAGTAATTCCTGCAAATACAGTAGAGCGCAGCTTCCTGGTAGGACAAGGCAATTATATTGCCTATATTAATGTTAATGGCACCGCTGCACCGTTCTCGATAACGGAATTGGGAGCCCCTCATGTAAACACAGGATCTGAATAATGGACGCACCGGCCAAATTACAACCGCAAACACTACTATAAACAAGGGCACGACAGCAGCTTTTACTGTTAATAATTCATATATTACTAGTGCAAAAGATATGGTCATTGTAAACATCGCTAGCGGTGCATCTGTAAATTATTCAGTCAGTGTCAATTCTGTAAATGCCGCAGGTAGTTTTGTAATAGTAATTGATAACTGTGATGGTACAGGCTCGGGCTCTAATGCCGCAGATACATTGGTAATCAATTTTGCTGTTATAAAGGTAAGTTAACATGTTTGATGCATTTAAACAAGCAAAACTACAAAATGCATATCAGACTATGCGCAACTATCAATTGCCGCCGGAAAAAGAAACGACGATTGAAGAACTAAAACGTCTCAGTGGAAACGGCAGGGTAAATGGTGAAGTAGAACCAGTAGACCCTGCCCTAAACACCAAAAAGCATCAATATATCCGGGACAACAATATTAGGCCCGGAGCTCCGGAATGGTTTAAAGTAATGTTTGCTAAACCACATCTTACTGGTGAGGATCCCTTCTCAAAAAAGTAGTATATTATACTAAATAATATCATGAGCAATCAACCAACACTAATAAAAGATCCATATAAGAAGACGGTCTTCAAGAATAAAAAAGAACTTGAGGACTTCATGAAGTGTTGTGATCCTGAAACCGGATATCTATACTTTATGGATAACTTTTTCTACATTCAACATCCTACTAAAGGTAGTATGTTATATCACCCGTGGCCTTATCAAGAAAGATTGATAGAAACATACCACAAGTATAGATTCTCTATATCGCTAATGCCTAGACAGTCAGGTAAGTCAACATCCGCTGCTGGTTACCTACTTTGGTATGCAATGTTCGTTCCTGACTCTACGATTCTTATTGCAGCACACAAATATACTGGTGCACAAGAAATCATGCAGAGAATAAGGTATGCGTATGAAAACTGTCCAGATCACATAAAGGCAGGAGTCACTACATACAATAAGGGCTCTTTAGATTTTGAAAACGGTTCTCGTATTGTATCCGCCACTACTACTGAAAACACCGGTCGTGGTATGTCTATCACGCTGCTATATCTTGACGAATTTGCGTTCGTTAGACCTAGCATTGCTAAAGAATTTTGGACATCCATTACTCCTACGCTAGCAACTGGTGGTAAGGCAATCATCACGTCAACGCCAAACTCAGACGAAGACCAATTCGCGTTGATTTGGAAGGGTGCAAATAAAACGGAAGATGAGTTCGGTAATACGACTGAGTTAGGTGTAAACGGATTCAGAGCATATCGAGCTTATTGGAAAGAGCAGCCAGGAAGAGATGAGAAATGGGCAAACGAGATCCGCGCCCAGTTAGGTGATGATCGTTTTGGTCGAGAAATAGATTGTAACTTCATCATTGCGGATGAAACCTTAATAAATCCAAATACACTGTTGATGTTAGATGGCATAGAACCTATAACTAGAATGGGACAAGTTCGCTGGTATAAGACACCAGAAAAGGGAAAGTTGTATGTAGTTGCATTGGACCCCTCATTGGGTACTGGTGGAGATCCGGCTGCTATGCAAATATTTGAAGCCAGTACGACTACTCAAATAGGTGAGTGGAAGCATAACAAAACTGATATTCCCAGTCAGATTAAGCTAATGGCACAGATCACCAAATACATAGCTGAATGCACTGGTGAGCCCAACAACATTTATTATTCTGTGGAAAATAACTCTATTGGTGAAGCGTCATTGATCTCACTGGCAGAATACGGAGAAGCCAACATTCAGGGTACGTTTATCAGTGAACCAGGTAAGAAACGTAAAGGATTCAACACTAGCCAAAAGCCCAAATTAGCAGCGTGTGCAAAATTCAAGACACTGTTAGAATCAAAAAAGATGACAATATATAGCCGATCGCTGATCAGCGAACTTAAGGCTTTTGTCGCAAACGGGGGCAGTTATGCTGCTAAGATCGGCGATACCGATGATTTAGTTATGTCATCCCTGTTAGCAGTTAGAATGATGCAACAACTAGCGGATTTTCATGGTGATCTGGAATCTCAAATTCGTGACCATGACGAGTTTGTTGCTCCGCTTCCATTCTTTGCAATCTTTGGCTAAGTTGGCATAAATATCATTATGGCCACAGATTCAGAATCCTTTAACCGCGATTTGTACGACTTACTTAAAGTGAGAGGGTATAAACCTGTACCGCTCGATTCAAAAAACCAACGTGTTCCTGCATCGCAAAGTGCAGATGTTATGGAATTTACGTTTGTCAAGGATGACAAAGAGTATGGTAAAGCTTGGGTAAGTATCGATGATGTACAAAATGTCATTGTGTATTATGATAGTGAACAACAAGATAGTCCCAATAATATAACACCGGGAGTCGAATACGATGATACCTGGACAGGGTTCTTAAAGAACCTTAAGACATGGGCACAACGTAGACAGCTTAGCTTCGAATTATCAAACAAAGATCGCTTGGGCGACGACATGAGACAACGGGAATATTACAAGATGAAAGAAAAAGTTTCAGAAGGCTACTACCCGATGGGTAAGAAGGCCAGCTACAATGACGCAGTACCAAACGTAAAGATCATCCTACAGCACAATCGCAATATCGAAGAAGGTGAACAGCGCTATCGCAACGTCGCTCGCATCTATCTAGAAAACGTCGATGGCGAAAGATTCTTAGCACCTACAAACAAGCCAGGTGTCGCACGAGTGTATGCACGTCATATTGCTGAAGGTGGTCTGCCTAATGATGAGCGCTGGAACCACATCAAGGGACTATGCGAAGAATACAACAAGATGGCAGGCTTTGTGAGAGCTACCCGTAATAAGCAATTTAACGAATCAGCACAAGCTTTAGTTAATGAGGGCTTAAATCATTATAATAAGTTGCGCGAAAACCTAAACAAAATGACTGGTCATCGCGGATACACTGCATATTTCGAATCATGGACTCCTACTCTTATGGAAAACGAAAACGATTCGTCTTCTATAAATGAACTTTTCGTACAAGAAACTACTGACCCTCGCATCGAATCAGTAATGCCTATCCTTGCTCGCCTTCAGAAGAAGGTAAATGAAATGAGCGAAGTCAACGAACTAGCAGAGTGGGCTGATGGAATCGCTAACGAGCATCTGGAAGAAGTTTCTGATCCGTACAAGAAAGACGAAATGAAAGATTTCAAGACCCAACAGCGTCAAGGATTAAAATCAACCAATCCGGATCTCAAAAATGTAGAGGATTTGGATGATATTGAAGAAGCTACTGGTACTGAAAAGATGTTAAGAAAGATACCAGGATTCAAGAGATATCAAGCTGGTGAAAAGTCTAAAGACAATAAAACTCTTGCTAATTTAATGTTACACGGAGAAATAGAAGGTGATTCTGCGACTGATCCTAAGGACATTAATTTAGGTAAGTCTGCGGCCCGTGCGGCACAAAGATTTGACAAAATCGCTAAAGGTAAAAAGCCATTCAGTAATGAAGAAGTAGAAGAAGCTTTAGAACCTTGGATGGGTAAGGACCTTGATACGCCTGCTTACCTTCGTAAGAAGAAGTATGACGATGCAAAGAAGGACGCAGAATTGGGCGGACCAAAACTTCGTAGAGTTAAGGACAATCCAGAAGAAGTAAAAGAAACTGCTTACGAAAAGGATCTAGCAGATCACGAACCTAGAAAGGTTTCTGGAGTTTATGGTGCAAAGTCTAAGTCCTTTAACAAGAAGTTTAAAAATCAAGCGGCACAAGACAAGTTTTTTGATCATCCAGATAACGAGGGCAACTACGAAATCCACTACGTGTCCAAAGTAGATGAAACGGTTGAAGAAGACTTAGATGCAAATCAAAAGCGCGCCGGACAACTTGGACCTACAGAAAAGGTCAAGAATAATAATATTGGCAAACTAGTAGGCGCAAATGAATCGACTGAATTCCCAGAAGAATTACAGCGTATTATGGACATTGCCCGTTTTAGACTATAACGCAATAAACTATTATATTACTTACCCATTACTGGGGTAAATACATTGACATCTGATGAAGTATACGTTATATTTCATCATATGTTAGTTGTCTCCAAACAACGACATTAAAACATACTCAGGCTCAACTTAGGCACATTTAAAAGGAGAAAATAAAAATGGCTAGTCTAGCAGAAATCCGTGCGCGGTTAACGGCACAAGAAAATCGCAGTCAGACCAAGGCTTCTGGCACTCAATCAGATAACGCAATCTATCCTTTCTGGAATATTGACGAAGGAGCAACTGCTTCTATTCGTCTGTTGCCAGACGGCAATCCTACTAACGAATTCTTTTGGGTAGAACGTCAAGTTATCAAGCTTCCGTTCAATGGCGTTAAGGGTGATTCCAACATGAAGCAAGTTACTGTACAAGTTCCTTGCGTCGAGATGTATGGCGATAATTGCCCGGTTCTCGCAGAAGTTCGTCCGTGGTACAAAGACGACACTCTTAAGGACCTTGCTAACAAGTATTGGAAGAAGCGTTCATATCTTTATCAAGGCTTTGTTCGCCAAAATCCACTAGGTGATGATCAAACTCCAGCGAACCCAATTCGTCGCTTCATCATCTCCCCGCAAATTCAGACTATTATCAAGGCATCTTTGATGGATCCGGAACTTGATGAATTGCCAACCGACTACGTTCACGGTCTTGACTTCAACATCAAGAAGACTTCTAAGGGCGGTTATGCAGACTATTCAACTTCCACTTGGTCTCGTAAGGAGTCACCGCTTACGGAAGCCGAGCAAGCAGCGATTGATTCGTTTGGGTTGTACAATCTCGCTGACTTCTTGCCAAAGAAGCCAAGCGAAGCCGAACTTCGGGTCATTAAGGAGATGTTTGAAGCATCAGTTGATGGACGCCCGTATGACACTGATAAGTGGGGCGCATATTATCGTCCGTATGGCATTGAAGCTCCGTCCAGCACCGCACAAGCACAAACTGCTTCTGCTGCACCTAGTGCACCGACTACGGTAGCATCTGCGCCAATCGATGAGCCTCCTTTCGAAGTAGATCAACCAATCGTTGTTCCTACTGCACCAACGAGCGATAAGGCACAGGACATTCTAAAGATGATCCGCGAAAGACAGAATAAGGCCTAATTAGGTTTGGGGAGGAGAAATCCTCCCCAAAATTCTGGCTAAGGAGAATACCATGACCAATTCAGATGATAGATACCGTGCAATAAAGCAAGGTAAAAAACTGTTGGAGGAACTGTGTGATCCAGGCAAAACTCCAAGAGTTCCGAGTATAGTAAGAGACCGGGCGCGGAGCGTACTAAGACATTTTCCGAATGACTATGAATTAGACCAAATCGCAGTGAATAGTCCCGAATTACTCGAAAAATTATCAGTTAATGATAAGATGAAACAGATTGTAAGATAGGATATATACTTGACAACTAAACCTTTCGACCTCAGCAAGTTCCGTAAAGACATTACTAAGGCCATCGATGGTCTCAGCATTGGATTTAATGATCCCACTGATTGGATCAGCACAGGAAACTATGCACTTAACTACCGCATCAGCAGCGAATTTGACAAGGGAATTCCTCTTGGAAAAGTAACCGTATTTGCTGGTGAATCAGGAGCCGGCAAATCATATATTTGTTCCGGAAATATTGTACGACATGCCCAAGAACAGGGCATTTACGTAGTTCTAATTGATAGCGAAAACGCACTAGACGAATCATGGCTACAGGCACTTGGTGTAGACACTAGTGCAGAAAAGCTACTAAAGCTTAATATGGCAATGATTGATGATGTTGCAAAGACGATCAGCGAGTTCATGAAGGGCTATAAGGGAATGAGCGAAACGGATCGCCCTAAGGTTCTTTTCGTTATCGACTCACTTGGTATGTTGCTTACTCCTACTGATGTAAATCAGTTTGAGGCAGGCGATATGAAGGGTGATATGGGTCGTAAGCCTAAGGCTCTTACATCTTTGGTACGTAATTGTGTTAACATGTTCGGTTCATGTAATGTAGGATTAGTGGCCACAAATCACACATATGCATCACAAGATATGTTTGATCCTGATGACAAGATTTCAGGTGGACAAGGCTTTATCTATGCGTCTTCTATCGTAGTTGCGATGAAGAAGCTAAAGCTTAAAGAGGACGAGGACGGAAACAAGATTTCACAAGTGCGTGGCATTCGTGCAGCTTGTAAGGTCATGAAAACTCGTTATGCAAAGCCTTTTGAAAACGTACAAGTTAAGATTCCGTATGACACAGGAATGAGTCCGTATTCGGGATTAACTGAGATGTTTGAAGGTATGGAGATTTTCAAGAAAGAAGGAAACTCTCTCGTCTACACTAAGCTTGACGGGTCTATCATTAAGAAGTTCCGAAAGGGATGGGAACGAAATGATGACGGTTGCCTAGATACTGTTATGGAAGAATTCCACAAAAGGGCAGATACTGCACTAAGTACTGTCGCTAGCGAGGAAGAGGAAGTAGCAGAATGAGCAACTTAAGTTTGGTTAATGAAATTTGGAAGGTACTTAGACCTAATATTGAAGCAGGTGACATTAGTACTGCCGCAGAAGTGTTGGTCAATTATCTAGTTGATGAAGACTACTCTCCTAATGAAATTAAGCAAGCATTTCGAGGAGACTCGGACATTAAGGATGCACTGTCTTTCTATCTAGAAACCCCAGAAGATGGCTTATATCATCAAGTTAAAGAAGAATTATTTTACGATGAGTACTATGACGATGAAGATGGGTATGACGAGGACTACTGATGTCCTGGTATAGCCGAATTACCGGCGATCTATCCGTTCTCCCTGACTTCATCTCTCATTACGAGAATGAGCTAGTCTCTGCCAAACAAGATGTTAAGGTGTATGGCAATGTAGAGAAAAACATTGCCGCACTTCCTGGAATAACTGAGTACCGTTTCAACCAACTCCAAGAAATCGAAGCGGTACTCAATTTTCTAAACATCCAGCTTCGCAAGATTCGTAGAAAACACTTTCAAAAATATCTTGAAGGTTATGCTCGTGCGTTAACGTCACGGGACGCAGAGAAGTATGTTGACGGTGAACAAGAAGTCATCGATTTTGAAGTTCTCATAAATGAAGTTGCACTACTTCGCAACAAATGGTTGGGCGTGCTTAAAGCAATCGAATCTAAAAACTTCATGCTGGGTCATGTGGTGCGTCTACGTACCGCAGGCATGGAAGACATTAGCATTGGGTAACAAGTTTATTGTATTAATGTAACAAGTATTCTATTATAAGAATAATAAGGAAATCAAAAAGATGCACCCAGCATTCACTTCTCTAGATGATACTAACGAAGATGATGACTTCTTCGCTTCGTTAACCGCAACTACACAAGCAAAGCAATCTGCGGAAATGTTTACTACAAAAGAAGACGTTTTGGTTCTTAGTTGTGTATTGTATAGATTAAAAACAACCGCTACCACTGAAGAAGACAAAAATTATTGGAACGCATTTGGTCTACTTTCTGTACCCACAGACAAAATTACACAAGACGATAGAATACTAGCAGACCACGTTCGTTCTTATTTTAATAGTAAGTTAGTATTGGCTAGAATACGAGGTGAATCTCTATCTAAGTACAGAACTGATCTATCTAAATTTTTAAATACAGCTTATTCTATCGCTGACGGATACATGTATCCTATTAACTTTGCCGGATTGATATACAAGCTTCCTTACTTTCATGAATATGATCAGGGTTTGTATGAAGTATTTGGCGGCGACTATTACAATCTTCGTGGACCTGGTAATCGATTAAGTGGCAACAAAACTCTGACATTTATCAAGCGATTGGATCCTCATCGTAGACTGCTTGCGGTTGAAGATTTTTGGTTTTCGGACGAACACGGTAACCGAATATTGCTAACGATTGACAAGAAGAATCCACTCACTCCATTGTTCGAAACTGTTCTTAATCATAAGGTCAAGATTGAGGCAAATTATGATCCTCGTCATAAGGACACCCTCAATTTTTATCAAGCTAACTCTTGGAAATTCGTTTCGGTCGATTAATTTTGGTTGACACCGCATAACTCTGTTGCTATGATTTAAAGATAGCAAAGGAGCTACGACATGGGCTACAAGAATCTTCCTGAACGTGATGCTAAATGGCAACCGCGTAAGGGCCTTGAAGGTCCGTTCGTGTATCCTAATGGTCGGGTGATCTACTACGATCCTAAGGAAGGTGCTTATTGGGATCCGACGACTGATTTTTATCTGTCATATGAGGAATCGTCCTCGCTACAAAATTCTGTCTTTGACATTATTCGTGGAAAATAAAATGACGTTCGAAGAATGGTGGCAACAGGTACACCTGCCGAGTTATGCGTATTCAAACATTACCGATGAAGAATTAGATGCTGCGCAATCGGCAGCACGATCTGCATGGGAAGCCGCATATGATTTTGGTTATGATCAAGGCCGAATAAATAATTGAGCACGATCAATGGTGCATGAAAGGGTTGATTTAAAGTGAATTACGAATTCCCTGTAATTAAGAATATCTCAGAGGTGCTTCCTGCGATTAAGGATGCTCCTGAGTTCGTTGTGGCTGAGCGTGACGGCTATACCGTCATCAACTACAACGTAATGATGTCAGATACCTTTCCCACCATTAACGTCGCTGGCGGTTCTGCTAAGATGCGTGCAGAACGCTCTTTGCACAATATGCTGCGGCGTGAGTGTCGCGGTATCATCTTCTGTTCGAAGACCGGAGACCTTCTGCGGCGTCCCCTGCATAAATTTTTCAATGTCAACGAAAGAGAAGAAACCCAAGACCATGTTTTGGATCTGTCTCGTCCGCACGTTATTCTTGAAAAGCTTGACGGCTCTATGCTAGTTCCTTTCATGCTCAACGACGAAGTTCGTTGGGGTACTAAGATGGGTCTGACTGACGTTGCTGCTCCTGTTGAGGAATTCGTTAAAAATAATCCTAAGTACGAGGAATTCGCTCGCGTTTATCTAACTCAATCTTTCATCACCCCTATCTTTGAATGGTGTTCGCGTAAGCAACGCATCGTCATCGATTACGGGAGCAAAGATCACTTAGTCCTTATCGCTCTCCGTTTTAATGACACAGGTGAGTATGTTAAGTATGATAAAATGACCTTTATTGCTAAGAACTGGAATCTCCCAGTCGTAAAGGCTTTCGAGCCTGCTACGGATATGAATGAATTTATGGCTTATGTTGCTGGTCTGAAAGATATGGAAGGCTTTGTGATTCGTTTCGATGACGGTCACATGGTTAAGGCTAAGTGTGACTGGTACGTTCAAATTCATAAGGCTAAGGAAGCCATTCTGCAAGATCGTAATATCGTGGAAATGATCCTGAGCAACACCCTCGATGATGTTAAGGCTCATCTTCTTACTGAAGATCGAGTTCGCCTGGAAGAATTTGAGGATAAGGTTGTCACTCGCATCAAGTATCTGGCTCGTGAACTGCATGACAATGTGGCTCATATTCGTGCCCGAAACGTTGATCGTAAGAACTTTGCGCTGAACGAATCTCAAAATTTTGATTCGCTCATGAAAGCAGCGATCTTCTCGCTGTTTGACTGTTGTACTATTGAGTCTGCCCAGGAACATATTACTAAAACTGTGGCTATCAAACTGTCGAGCAACAAGAGCTATGACCTGATTAAGGACGTTTGGTTTAAAGGAATTAAACATAATGACTAAGCAATATCGACTAAGAGAAATATTCAATTACAATACCACTGGACCTACATACTTTGTTGTAGAAGAAAAGAAGCTTTTTGTCTGGAAGAATGTATATGGTGACGCTTGTTCTTTATCTGTATTGTGGCCGCGATTCCTTTCCGTATGATGAAGCCAAACAAAGGCTAGAAAATTGTATCGAACAAGCAGCACTAGACGAAGAAGCCAGTAACCGGTATAAGGCATTTAAGCCTCGTATTCTGACTCCGCCTCTACCGGACAAGGAACCGGAATAATTTTGGTTGATACCTTGCGTCATTCAGTGCATAATGCACTTTGTAATGAAGGATAAATACATGCCTAAGTGTAACATTCTCGTCGGTCTTCCCGCTAGTGGCAAGAGCACCTTTTTGGAAAAGGTGCAGGCTCGTAATGTCGCGTCTTCGGACAATATCATCGACCAAATTGCTAAGGAACGAGGTTCCACGTACAACGAGGTCTTTGCTGACGCTATGAGCATCGCTGATGCCCAGTTTTGGAAGCAAATCAAAGCGTACTGCGAAGCCGGTGAGGACTTTGATGTTGATCGTACTAACATGTCGGTCAAGAGCCGTAAGCGCATCATTGACATTCTCAAGCCCTATGGCTACACTATCGACGCTATCGTGTTTGAGAAGCCCGACGACGCTGAATGGAATCGCCGCCTGAATTCTCGTATCGGTAAGACTATTCCGAAACACGTTCTGACTCTTATGGAACAGAATTTTGTCATGCCCACTGAGGCCGAAGGATTTTCTGAGATTCGAGTGTACGCTGCGAGTTGACAGCAGCAAAATGTTCTGTTATATTGAAATATAAAACAATCGACAAAGGATAACGCATGTCTCGAATTTTGATCAAGAGAGGTGAATACCGTAACCAGCCGGTCGTCAACACTCATTTCACTTTGGTGAAGGGTTTTCAAATCGGAAAAAAGGGCAGCTACGTCACCGTAAAGAATGACGGGCACTTCTCTGTTGCTATCGACACCATCAAAATTAAGGTAAATTATATCTCTGACATTGAGTTTGTTGATGGTGAACCAGTAGAAGCCGCTCCGGCGGAAATCGAGACCGACGAACAGGCGATGGATCGCATTGCTGCTCGATTTAAGATCCTTGACGAAATGTCTGCTGCGTGTATTAACGGTGACATTCGTGCGATGATCGTGTCTGGTCCACCTGGCGTAGGCAAGTCACACGGTGTTGAAATGCAACTTGAGCGGGCTTCTATGTTCGACAAGATCGCTGGAAATCGCATTAAGCATACTGTGGTTAAGGGTGCTATGACTGCGCTGGGTCTTTACGCCCAGCTATACAAGTACAGTGACAAGAAAAATGTGCTAGTATTTGATGACTGCGACAGCGTGTTCGGTGATGAATTGTCACTGAACATTCTGAAGGCGGCGCTGGATTCTGGACGTCATCGAAAGATTTGTTGGAATTCGGATTCTCGTCTGCTTCGTGATGAAGGCATTCCGAATTCCTTTAACTTCAACGGGTCTGCTATCTTTATCACTAACCTTAAGTTTGACAGCGTGAAGTCTAAGCGTATGCAAGATCACCTTGAAGCGCTGGAATCTCGTTGTCACTTCTTGGATCTGACTATCGATTCTCAGCGTGACAAAATGTTGCGCATTCGGCAAGTGGATCGTGATGTTGAAAATGGTCTGTTTGGTAGCTACAACTTTGCTGATGATCAAGGCGCCGAGATTTTCAAGTTTATGGAAGATAACGAGTTGAAGCTAAGAGAACTGTCCATTCGAATGGCGCTCAAAATCGCTGATCTAGTTAAGATTTCTCCCAACAACTGGAAATCTCTTGCGCTGAGCACTTGTACTAAGCGTAATTAACAAAAACTGAATTTTAGTGAATTAAAATCCCTTTGCCTTACATTATTTATGCATGACAAAGGGATTTTTTAAATGGCTATACCTCCTCCGCCATACAGCGGTATTAATGGCTTATATGTACAGATTGATAAGCACGTTGATGACACTAAAGCAAACTACGACGGAAATGCGCGTCCAGGCCAACTAGTAGTCGATACTAGTGATTATTCTTTGTACATAGGTAATTCAAACGGTGTTCTAAATTTAGTAACCGGCGGCGGAGGTGGCGGATCCTTCGGTAACCTAACGGCCAGCAATGTCACTATTAATACGATAACTTCAGGTAACCCGACAATTGTACGCAACGGGAATGTTCCAGCTATACTATGATCCGACTACTGGCGAAATTGTCTATTATCAAACATAATAGGTAACCTTAACTATTGCTTTTTATCGCAAGTATGTCATAATGCTAAGATGAACTATAAAGAACACCTCCTGCATTTTTTCCTTCAAGGTAAAATAAGCTTAAGTCAATACGACTATAAGTTCATGTCGAATCTTCAACAGATGATTCACGCGAACCATAGGATTACGACTAATCAGGTTGAACTGTTCGATAAACTGGTCAGTAAATATCGTAAACAGTTGATTAAGACCGAATTTAATGTAGATACACTGAAGTCGTTGCCATGGAAAACTTCAGTTGTACAAAGCACCGAAGAGTATACCAGCGCCAAAGTCAGTTTGGTAGGCAATGAATTAACTATTAAGCTACCCTTCAACAAAACGTTCATTTCAGAATTCAGAGATATAAAGTACAACACATTCGAATGGAACAAAGATCGAAAAGTGTACACTGCACCATTCAGCACGACTGCATTGCATGTTGCTGCTACTAAGTTACAGAAATATTTTTCTGTAGTTAGGTTTTGTGATACCTTACAAGCCATACTAGATCAACTTAAGCAGTATGAGGCCGCCACAGTTTGGGACCCGACTTTGGTAAAAGTGGGGAATTCATATTTTATTGCAGCGTGCAATCCGATCATAGCTGATGTACTCTCTGATGTGGAATTAAATACTGAACCTAAAACTCTGTATACGCTATCTAATGCGGGTGTTAAGGTTGATCCTGCCTTGCTTACAGAACCAAAATTGAAGTTTGCACATGAATATTCTACGCAAGTGGACTTATGTGATCTTACGTCGCTCATATCTTGGTTACAAGAGTTAGATTGTAAAAATGTAATTTTGGGTAGAGGAATCACATTAAATAAGCAGGTATATAATGAGTTGACACTCAAGTTAAATGAGGCAAACATCTACTATAGGTCCTTGCAAGGTGCAACCTTAACCAAAGCAGACGTGCTAATTCAACCAACCTCAACATTAACGATAGATCGCGGCTTTAGAGATTTAGGTAAAATAGTAACCCTATCAAATTCAAATCCAGTAGTAGTTAAATAACGAAATCTCATTATCAACAGGCTATGGAGAAGGAAAGACCCAAGGAATAAACATTGAAAACAGCAACAATAGAAATTAAGGACGAAGTAAACGTTAAAATTTTAGGACTTGAGTTAGATGTAAGGCGCGCTCTCATGAAAAAATTTGAGTACGAGAAGCCCGGTGCCAGATATCAACCAGCAGTTCGATTGGGTAGATGGAATGGTAAGATCAGCTATTTTTCTTTAGCAGGGAGTACCTATCTAAATCTACTGGATGAAATCATTCCGATACTAATCGATTACGGCTATGACATAGTACTAGACGACAAGAGAAAAAATCACTTAGACCTAAAGTTTGACCTGATAAACGAGAATACTTTTGCTAACATATGCTGGCCCGCCGGACATGAACGTGAAGGTCAACCTATAATTCTGCGTGATTATCAAGTGGAAATCGTCAATAACTTTTTAGCCAATCCACAGTCACTTCAAGAAATAGCAACAGGCGCTGGCAAGACATTAATGACAGCCGCATTGTCTAAAAGTATTGAGCCATATGGTCGATCTATCGTAGTTGTTCCCAACAAGTCGTTGGTAGTACAAACCGAAGCAGATTACAAAAATCTTCAACTTGAGGTAGGCGTGTACTTTGGTGATCGAAAGGATTACGGTAAAACACATACCATCTGTACATGGCAATCACTGAACAATTTGCTCAAGGTTAAAGCTGAACAAGATCCTAACAAGGATCCTGATATGGAAGACTTTTTCTTTGATGATGTTGTTTGTGTCATGGTTGATGAATGTTTTCACGGAGAAT